>Ga0335069_10002384_pt1 | contig 29018 bp, 24 predicted proteins | sample Lox_Sample_11_FD_206714 | JGI IMG/M metagenome (GOLD analysis project Ga0335069, IMG submission 206714) | Soil microbial communities from Loxahatchee National Wildlife Refuge, Florida, United States - Lox_Sample_1.1 | ecosystem: Environmental > Terrestrial > Soil > Wetlands | place: USA...
TCGAGTTGATGATGCTCTTGCCGAGGCAATAGGTCAGCGCGCGCTCGATCGCCTTGGCGTTCGTCGTGTCGATCATGAACGGCACTTTGACCTTGTGAATGACCTTCTCGTAAAACCGGTCGATGTCGGCCAGCTCGTCGCGGTCGGTGTTTTCGAGATTGATGTCGATGATGTGGGCGCCGCTCTTGACCTGCACCCGCGCGATCTCGGTCGCTTCCTCGAATTTCTCCTCGGTGATCAGCCGCTTGAACGCCCGCGAGCCGACCTCGTTGGTGCGTTCGCCGACGATCAGCGGGCGGTTGTCATCGGTGGCCTCGACCAGTTCGACGCCGCTGTACCACGACCGGCGCGGCGTACGGAACCGGCGCGGCACCTTGCCCTCGACCATCTGCGCGATGGCTTTGATGTGCGGCGGAGTGGTCCCGCAACAGCCGCCGACGATGTTCAGCCAGCCGTTCTTGACGAACCGCTCCAGCGCCGACGCGAGCGAGGTCGGAGTTTCGAGATACAAGCCTTCCTCGTTGGGCAGGCCCGCGTTCGGATAACACGAGACGCGTGTGTTGGCCATCTGATGGATGGTGCGGATGTGATCGGTCATGAACTCGGGACCAGTCGCGCAATTCAGTCCGATGCTGAGCAGATCGACGTGCTGCAGCGACGCGACCAAAGCGTCCGCCGCCTGACCCGCGAGCATGGTGCCCATCGGCTCGATCGTGCCCGAGACCATGATGGGCAGCTTGTAACCGAGTTCGTCGAACACCTTCTGGATGCCGATCAGCGCGGCCTTGATGTTGCGTGTGTCCTGACAGGTCTCGACCAGCAGGATGTCCGCGCCGCCTTCGGCGAGTCCGCGCGCCTGCTGATAGAAATGCTCGATCAACTGCGCGAACGTCACGCCGCCGCTGACGGTGATCACCTTGGTGGTCGGCCCCATCGACCCGGCGACGAACCGCGGCTTGGCCGGGGTTGAGAATTCGTCCGCGGCCTGACGCGCCAGCTTGGCGGCGACGGAATTGATCTCGAAACATTTGTCCGCGAGACCATATTCGTTGAGCACGAGCGGTGTGCCACCGAAGGTGTCGGTTTCGACGATGTCCGCGCCCGCGGCTAAGTACTCGCGATGAATACCACGAATAATGTCCGGCCTTCGGAGAACAAGCACTTCGTTGCAGCCTTCGAGCGCCGGGCCGCCGAAATCCGCCGCCGACGGATTGCGTCGCTGGATCATCGTGCCCATTGCGCCATCGAGCACGAGGATCCGTTCGTCCAGTAACGCGGTCAGCAGCTTGCTACGTTCGTCGCGATTGCCCATGGAACCCGCCTAAACTAACAGTCATTCCGCATCAGAGAAAACAAAAACCGCGTTCGCATCAGCGAGCGCGGCCTGGCAACCCCGAATCGGGGGCGCGGAGCTGGTTGTTCGACCCGACTTTCGGGTTCGCACATCCTTCGGGGCGGCCTGCCTCGAAGAAGCCACCGTAGGCGCTCCCGCCTCGGTTGGCACCCGGACCTCTGCTAGCAAAGGTCCGGACTTCCTGATGCTGGGCGGAAATATACGTGGACGCGGGCGTTTTGCAAGGGGAACTTGATTCGCCGCGGCGGGAGGAGGAGAATGCGGCGGAGGAGAGGACCGAACGCGATGAAAACGAATCTGTGTGTTCTCGCGGTGGTGTTGGGCGTGTGCGCGCTGGCGCGCGCCGAGACGAAGGAGGCGACCATGGCGCAATTCAGCTTGAGCAGCCCGGGTTTTCGGAACAATCAACCGATGCCCGCGAAATACTCGTGCGAGAAAGACGATATCTCGCCGGCGTTGAAATGGGAAGGCGCGCCGGCGGGCACAAAGAGTTTCGCGTTGATCTGCGACGACCCCGATGCGCCCGGCGGTTCGTGGGTGCATTGGGTCGCGTATAATATCTCGTCGAGCGTGAGCGCGTTTCCTGAAGACATCGCGAAGACCGAAACCGGCGCCTCGATCGCCGGCTTGAGGCAGGGCGTGAACGATTTCGGCAAGGTCGGCTACGGCGGGCCGTGTCCTCCGCGGGGGCATGGGGTGCATCATTATCATTTCCGGCTGTATGCGTTGGACAGCGAGTTGAATCTGGCGCCGCGCGTGAAACGGTCTCAGCTCGAATCGGCGATGCAAGGCCACATCCTCGCGCAGGCGGAACTTGTCGGGACGTATCAGCGGGATTGAGCGGCGGAGTTGGTCGCGCCGCTCTGCTGCAATCCGGTGCGGATCGTCATCAGAATGTCATAGTAGCGCCACGCGGCGGGGACATTGGTTTCCTGTTGGTGATCGGGTTTCAAGATGAGATCGCCCGTGGCGAGCAACACTTTCTGCACCTCGGGATTTTGGCGAACCTTTTCGCGCGTTGCTTCGACGATAAGCTGGTAGTGCTCACCGGGCGTCGCGGGTCGGTACTCCATGCGTTTCCCTTCGAACGTGACCCAATCGATGCCCATCTTCTCCATGTTCTCGTTGGCGAGATCGCCAGCGTGCTTGGCGACGAAGCCGGTCATGAGCGCGACCTGCTCGCGCGTGAATTTCCATTCCAAGCCCGGAAACTTCGCGCGAGGATCATCGAGGCCTTCGGGATACTTCATCATCTGCCAGAAGCCTTCGAGGCTGGCGTAGCGTTTGCCGTGCAAGTTGAACGGCGTCGGCGCGAAATTCGAGAGGAGGCCGAGTTCGTTGCGCTTGGAGAGGATAACTTCGCCGGGACCGGCGTCCTGCGGGAAGATTTCCCATGACGGTGCGCCATTGGTCGGCACCGGCGTCCACCAACTGGCCGGGTAACGCGCATCGCGAGCGATCGCAGGCGCGTTTGTTGAATCAGCCTGTGCGAAGATGCCAGGGAAGGCCAGAGCGAGACCGCAGAGGATGTACGCAAAGCGTCGCATCGCCATGGCTGGATTATCGGCCGAGCCGACGGAAACGCAAGCAGGGAAGGGGGCGCGTCGCATCGGGAAAGCGCTGTTTGGCTTGCGGCGCGACTTTGGCCGCCGTATCGTGGCGGCTGTCGATGGCCAACACGCAAACGGAATTGATCGGTCCGCTCCTGCGCGACGTGTCGCGCTCGTTTTATCTCACGTTGCGCGTGCTGCCGCGCGAGATTCGACCGCAGATTTCCCTGGCGTACCTGCTCGCGCGCGCGACCGACACCATCGCTGACACCAAGGCGATTCCGCGCGACAATCGGATCGTTGCCCTCCAGCAACTTCACAATCTCTCGCACGTTCCCGATTTGGGCGCAATCGCCGAGCAACAGACGTTGCCCGCCGAGAAGCAATTGCTCGAGCGATTGGAGGAATGCGTGGTCGCACTGGAAGCGTTCGACGAAGCGGATGGCCGGCGCATCCACGATCTGCTGAAGATTATTGTTGGCGGGCAGATTTTTGACCTGCAACGGTTCCCCGGCGACACGGAGAAGGAGCTGGTCGCGCTGTCCGACGACGCCGAGCTGGACCGGTACACATATATGGTGGCGGGCTGCGTCGGCGAATTCTGGACGCGGATGTGCATGGCGCATGTGACCGAGCTGACGCGTTGGAACAGCGCGGAAATGGAGAAACTCGGAGTGCGGTTCGGCAAGGGTCTACAATTGGTCAACGTGCTGCGCGACATACCGAAGGATTTGCGGATCGGGCGCTGCTACTTGCCGGTGAAAGATCCGAAGGCGCTGCTCGATCCGACGAACTTCGACGCGATCCGCAAGTCATACAACCATTGGCTCGACACAGCAGTCGAGCATCTCGATGCCGGATGGAAGTACACGATGAATATTCCCAGCTCCCAAAAGTCGTTGCGCCTGGCCTGCGTCTGGCCGATCTGGATTGGACTGATGACCATCGCGCGGCTGCGTATGGGCAACCCGCTCGACCCGGCGCACCGCATCAAGATTTCCCGTAGCGAGGTGTACGGCGTGATGGCGCAGTCATCTCTCATAGCAGGCAGCGACAGCGCATTGGATCGGCATTACCGGAAGTTGCGCGCGGCGGCTGTTGGCGGATAATCCATGTCAATATGAGCGAACTCTATCTGGAAGACATTCACGTTGGCGACCGGTTCCGTACGTCGGACCACGTCGTCACCGAGGCCGAAATCATCGACTATGCGAAGCATTACGATCCGCAGCCGTTTCACATGGATCCGGCCGCCGCGCAAAAATCGATCTTCGGTGGCTTGGTGGCCAGCGGCTGGTACACGGCCGCAATCACGATGCGGCTCGTCGCCCAGGGCGCCGTGCGGATCGCTGGCGGATCGATCGGGCTCGGGCTGGAGGAATTGCACTGGCTGCGGCCGGTGCGGCCGGGCGACACGTTGCACGTCGAGGTGGAAGTGCTCGAAGTCCGGCCGTCGCATTCGCATCCGGACCGGGGGATCGTCCGGTCCCGCAATACAACGCGGAACCAGACGGGTGAAATCGTGCTGACCATCGTCACCGTGCTGTACGTCCCGCGGCGCAGCACGGGCCGATAGCTTCGCACTTGAAAAAGGCCCGGCTGGCTTTATGATAACACATCCTATGTTCACCGGCACCTACACTGCATTGGTCACGCCATTCACGAGGGACGGGAAAGTCGATGAGCCACGGCTGCGACAGATTGTCGAGCAGCAGATCGCGGCGGGCATCGACGGCCTCGTCCCGTGCGGAACGACGGGCGAGTCGCCGACACTCAGCCACGAAGAACACAACCACGTTATCGACCTGGTGGTGAAATTCGCGGCGAAGCGATGCAAGGTCATCGCGGGCACGGGATCAAACTCGACCGACGAAGCGATCTTCATGACGCGGCACGCGAAAGAAATCGGGGCGGATGCCTCGCTGCAGGTCGCGCCGTATTACAACAAGCCGTCGCAGGCGGGCCTGTACGCGCATTTCCGCGCGATCGCCGAGGCGGCCGAAATTCCGCTGATTCTCTACAACATTCCGGGCCGGTGCGGCGTGGACATTTCGAACGACACGATGGCGCGGCTGCGGCGGGATGTGCCGCAATACATCGTCGGACTCAAGGAAGCCACAGGCGTGGTTGATCGCGTCAGCCAGATCCGCGGGATGGTTGACCGCGAATTCTGCATTTTGTCGGGAGACGATTCGCTGACCCTGCCGATGATGAGTGTCGGCGCGGTCGGTGTGATCAGCGTGGTGTCGAATGTCATTCCGCGCGAGCTGACGGAGATGACGCACGCGGCGCTGAAAGGCGATTTCGAGCGCGCGGGCCGGATCCACGCGAAACTGTTTCCGCTGTTCAAAGATCTCTTCATCGAGACCAACCCGGTTCCCGTCAAGGCCGCGATGGCGATGATGGGACTGATCGAAGAAGCGTATCGGCTGCCGCTCGTGCCGTTGAGCGACGCCAATCGCGCGCAATTGAAAAAGACGCTGCAAGCCGCCGGCTTGGTGAAAGCGTGAGCCCGGTCAAGATCATTATCTGTGGCGCCAAAGGCCGTATGGGCCGCGCGCTCGCGTCGTTGGCGGCGGCCGATCCCGAGTTGCGCGTGGCCGGCGAAATCGATCTGGGCGACGATCTCGCGAAAGTCATCGACGCGGGCGACGTCGTGGTTGATTTTTCCGTGCGTGAGGCGACGTTCACCGTCGCGAAAATTGCCGCCGCTCACAAGAAGGCGCTCGTCATCGGGACCACTGGCCACAGCGAAGCCGAGAAGAGCGCCGTGCGCGCGTTTGGGAAGAATATTCCCGTCGTGTGGTCGGCGAATTTCAGCACGGGCGTGAACATCCTGTTTTGGGTCACGCAGAAAGTGGCCGGGATTGTCGGGCCGAGCTGGGAAGCCGAGGTGCTCGAGACGCATCACACGGCCAAGAAAGACGCCCCCAGCGGCACGGCAAAGCGATTGCAGGAACTTTTGAAGCAAGTGCGCGGGAAAGACGCGCCGGCGCATGCGTTGCGCATCGGGGACGTCGTCGGCGATCACACGGTCACATTCGGCACGGCGGGTGAGCGGATTGAACTGACACATCGCGCCAGCAGCCGCGACATCCTGGCGCGAGGCGCGCTCCGCGCCGCCAAATGGGCCGTCACCCAAAAACCGGGCCTGTATGACATGCAAGACGTGTTGGGGCTACGCTAGCGACCGCCCGTGAAACGACAACTGATCATCGGTTGTGTGGCCGCCACCCTCGTTTCGGCGTGCGCGACGCACCAGTGGCGCAACGAGTTGCCGTCGTCCAGCCCGCTCGCAGCGCGAATCCAGAATGCGCTGAATCAAACCGTGATTTCCCAGGTCGAAATCCAGAACCTGACGCTGGAGAAGACGATGAAGATGTGGCAGAAGCTGAGCGTCGGCAGCCATCATCAGGCGTTCGACTTTCACTACGTGATCTCGCATCCGGTGAGTTATACGTCGCAACCCATCCAGCAGAGTGGGGCGCAGGGCGCCCCGGCTGTGAGCACGTTGGGCTCGGTGAGAATCACCATCCTGCGCAAGAACATCACGTCGGCGCGGTTGCTGGATGAAATTTGCGGGCAGGCGAATTACTCGTGGATCATCATGGGCCGCGAGATCGTGCTGCGACCGGGCACCGCGTCGACCGCCGCCACTCAGCCATGAAAGTCGGGCTTGCGCTGGGTTCGAATCTGGGCGACCGGCTGCAGCATCTCCAGCAGGCGAAGGCGTATCTGCTGAGTTTGTCGCCGGAACAGTGGCACATCGTGTCACCGTTGTACGAGACCGAGCCGGTGGGATGCCCGCCGAACTCGCCGAAATTCCTCAACGCGGTCCTGGAGATCGAATTCACGGGCGCGCCGAAGACGTTGCTGAAGAAGACCGTCGCGTACGAGGTGGCGCACGGACGCGACCGCAATTTGCCGAAGAACGCCGCGCGGACGATCGACATCGACATCCTGTATTTCGGTGAGAAAGAGATTTTGGAGAAGGATCTGGTGGTGCCGCATCCGCGAATGGCCGGGCGGCGGTTCGTGTTGCTGCCGCTGTCGACGATCCGGCCCGACCTGATCGTCAAAGGCACGGGCAAGACGGTGCGGATGTTGTTGCGGGAGTTGCCGTCGGCGGACGGACAGGTTACATTTGTGCGGCACGATTGGTGAACTCATGAACGAGCACAAGGTCAATATCCACACATTGCGGGCGATGAAACAGCGCGGCGAAAAGATCGCGGCGTTGACGGCCTACGATTTTTTCACGGCCAAGATCATGGACGAAGTCGGCATCCAGTTGATTCTCGTGGGTGATTCGCTGGGCATGGCCGTGCTCGGGTACGAGAACACGCTGCCGGTCACGATGGACGAGATGGTGCATCACACGAAGGCGGTCGCGCGTGCCAAGCCGCAGGCGCTGGTGGTCGCCGACATGCCATTCATGACCTACACGACCGTGCGCGCGGCGCTCGACAACGCGGGGCGGTTCATCCAGGCCGGGGCCGAGGCGGTCAAACTCGAAGGCGGCGAGTCGGTCATCGATCAGGTGCGCGCGCTGGTCGGAGTGGGGATACCGGTTCTCGGCCACATCGGGTTGCTGCCACAATCGATCCTCGAGACGGGCGGCTATAAAGTGCAGGGACGGACACCACAATCGGCGGAGCGAGTGCTGCGCGATGCCAAGGTGTTGGAAGAGGCGGGCGTGTTTGCGATCGTGATCGAGGGCACGACCTCCGCGGTGTCGGAACAGGTGACGAAGTCGGTTTCGGTGCCGACGATTGGCATCGGCGGCGGGCCGCACTGCGACGGCCAGGTCCTCGTGAGCAACGATATGCTGGGGCTATTTACGTGGTTCACGCCGAAACACGTGAAACGCTACGCGAATCTTTCCGAGGAAATGCGCAAAGCCTTCGCGGCCTACAAGAGCGAGGTCGAATCCGGCGCATTCCCCGGCGAAGCCCAGAGCTTCCGGTGATACGACAGCGAGCAAGAATGAAGGCTCAGACCCGCAGGTGGGTGATGGTTGGTGGAGTAATCCTTGGCTTAATAGTCGCAGTTTATGCGGCGACAAAGGAAGTGCAAAGAGAAGCGCAAGAGTCCATCGACAAGTTCTATTTTCAAGACCACAGAGTTCGTTAGCCAGGCAAGCGTTGGCGTCGCTCGGGCTCTCCGCCGGTGCCCGCTCTGGGTTTGTAGCGTAGTTACGCTCCTGACGAAAAACCTTGAAATGGGGCCGTTGTCGAGGTTCGATGACGGCGAAGGGGAGGCAAATCATGCGAACGACGCTGATCGCGCTTGCGGCATTCCTGACCGGTCTCGTACTTGGCTGGGGCATTCATCGCAGCCGGGATGTTGAGGAGATGAGACGCTTCCGTGCATTGGTCGGTCTCTCGGACCAGCAGATACACGAATTGTATCAGACAGGCCAAGAGACGATGCGGAAGATGGATTTTGACAACGGCATGGAGGCCGTGACGTGTCTTACGGCTTTGTCTCGGTTGCACAACTCTCAGGAGCCGTCCGCACGTGAGTTGCTTGCCAAGCGTGTGGCCAGCTACTACGTCGTTTACGGGCCACTCGGTAACACTGAGAAGAGGATGGATGATGCCAGGCGTGCGCTTCTTAGGAAAATCGATGCGGCAAAGGACAGCATGCCAGAACTGCAGGCGGCAATAGAGAAGGAACTGGCGGTCATCAACACAAAACCTTAGTCCGCCGTGTGAGGGCCCGATGTCGAAATCCCGATGGAGGAATCGGGACAAGTCGGGGCAGGCACGCGGCCGACAGGGAGTGACGATCGAATGGCAAGCGCCACAACAAGAATCTGGGCGACGGGTGCGATTGCCGCATTCCTCTTTTGCCTAGCCGTTCTATTTTGGTTTGTGGCCTTCGGGCCACCGTTTCCGTTCTGGAGAGCAACATTCGTTGCGGACCGCATCGAGGTCGAACGCCCCGAGGTCAAAGCGTATATGGTCGAAGGGGAGGGCACCAATACCGTACAGCATGGGCCCACGATTTTTGAACCGTCCAAGAAAATCGTTCTGATGGGAGAAGAGGCAAGGAGGGCAGCCCGTTTGTTACGGTCCGAACGGTGCGTCGGACATCCGATGTGCTTGTCGGAGGCCCAGATCAGGTTCTACGAGGGGACCAATCTGTTGACCGAGGTTGGTATGTGTGTGCAGGTGCTTTTCATCGACGGCAAATGGTACGCGCCGAGTGCGGGCGGCGAGAGCCTTGTTCGGTCGTGGAGTGACCGGCTGAGGCAACCAGACCGAGTGGAAAGTTCGCCGTGAAGCTCCCTATCTCGCATTCGGGCGGGCGACGTAGAGCAGGCCGAAGAAGAGCACGAGGGCGGCGGCGAGGGCGAAGATGAGCAGGCCGAGGATGAGGGCGGCGCGGGCGAATCGTTTCTTCAGCCAGCACAGATCGACGAAGATCCGCCACGCCCTGGTAAACTGCGGATCGGTTTCCAATTTGTCGCGTTCGGCATCTTTCAGCATCCCTTGCAACATGCCATCGTAGGTGGGCTTGTCGCCGAGCACGACATGATCGCTGAACAGTCGGGCGATGAAATCGTGTTTCATGTGGCGCAGCTCGGCTTGGCGGGCGGCCTCGAAATCGCGGAAGCGGCGGCGAAATTCGGCAACGTAAGAATCCACGGAAACGGATTCGGAGGCGGAGCTGTCGGAGCGTTCGTTCATCGTCGGTGTATGGGTGATCCGTTTAATCAATCAGAGAACCCTCACCCTGACCCGCCTTCGCCAGACAACGGGCTACGGCGGGCACGCCCTCTCCCTTACACAGCAAGGGAGAGGGGATTGCGAGGCTGGGGCGCGGGTCAGGAATGGATGGGCAGACGCGGAGGTCTGCCCCTACGCACCGCGAATACGATTCGCGGCTACAAAAGATACGAAGCACGACCAAGCGGGCCGCCCGGCGGTCGGCCCCTACCAACGGCGCCTCAGATAATGATTTGCGGCACACTAGAACTCGAACTTCAGTTCCGCGAAACGTTTGTCGATTTCGCCGATGACGCGGCGCTCGTCGGCCTCGCCCTTCGCGAGGAACGTGACCGAGAAGCGCAGATACGGCCCGGCGTCGTCCCAGGGGACGGTCGAGATCAGTTTCTCGGTGATCAACCACTGCGACACGTCTTCGGCCGATTTGAACGCGGTGCGATGACCGTCGGCGTCCGTGACCGCGACGGGTGCGCGGACGTAGAGGAAGAACGAGCCTTTGGGTTTGGTCGCGTTAAAGCCGAACTTGCGCAGGCACGCGACCAACAGGTCCATGCGGCGTGAATATTTCGCGGCGATCTTGTGGGTAATCTCGGGATGCGCCAGCGTGGCGGCGCAGGCTTTCTGGATCGCCAGGAATTGGCCGCTGTCGGAATTGTCCTTCACGTTGGCATAGGCGGCGACGAGCAGGGGATTGCCGCAAACAAATCCCAGCCGCCAGCCGGTCATATTGAACGCTTTGCTCATTGAGTGGAGTTCAACGGCCACGTCTTTCGCACCGGGCACGGACAGGATCGACAGTGGTTTGCCCTCGAACACGAGCGCGGCGTAAGCCGCGTCGGAGACGATGACGAGTTTGTTCCTGCGGGCGAACTCGACGGCGCGCGTGAAGAACTCCGGGGTCGCGCTGGCGCCCGTCGGATTGTTCGGATAATTCAACACGATGGCTTTGGCGCGTTTCAGCACGTCGCGCGGAATGGACTCGAAGTCGGGCAGAAAGCCGTTGGCCTCGGTCAAGGGCAGATTGTAGACCTCGCCGCCGTACCATGTCGCGTGCGTGCCGAAGACGGGATAGCCCGGCACGGTCATGATCGCCACGTCGCCGGGGTCGATCAATGTCGCCGGCAAAATTGACAACGCCGCTTTGCTGCCGATGCTGTGGAGAATTTCGGTTTCGGGATCGAGTCCTTTCACGCCGAAGACGCGGTCCATCCATTGGGCGGCGGCCTTGCGATACTCGGGGCCGCCGTTGTCGGCATAGCCGCGGTTCTGGGGTTTCTGCGCTTCCTCGGACAGGGCGCGGACGCTGAGCGGGAACGCCATCTCGTCCGGTTCGCCGACGCCGAGATCGATCAACTCGCCGTGCGGGTGGGCTTCGAGGGCGGCGCGTTTGGCGCGTTTGATTTTTTCAAATTTGTAGATGGCGGTGCCTTTGCCGAACGTCTTGCCGCCGATTCGCTGGGCGAACAACTGCTGTATGTGCGATTCCGTCATGGGCGAACCGAATAGACACAAAACGGGGTGGCTTGTCAATGCGTGGCCGATTTTCAGGCGCAATCAAATGTAACTATCAGCCGCAGGCAGCCCCCTCACCCTGACCCTCTCCCCAAAGGGGAGAGGGGAACGCCTCGCCCCCCCGGGGGAGCCGAGTCCGACGAGACGCGACCGTGTCGTGCCGTGGTCGCAAAGGCCGGCCCCGCTGCCGTTCGCGGGGACGGGCGAGGGGGAAAGCGTGATGGAAGACTGTCATTCTCGATCGCCGGATTTTCTCCGTGACGCGGGTGTGGGCGAGGGATACTTTTAGCTCTCATGGAGATCATCCGCTCGGTTCAGGAAATGCGCGGCGCATCGGCGGCGATGAAGCGAGAGGGACGACGCGTGGCGCTGGTGCCGACGATGGGGGCGTTGCACGAGGGGCACGGGGCATTGATCCGCCAGGCGCGCGCGTCGGGCGCGGCGGTGGTGGTGAGCATCTACGTCAATCCGACTCAGTTCGGCCCGCACGAGGATTTCAAACAGTACCCGCGGACTTTGGAAGCGGACGCGGAAGTGTGCAAGCGCGAGGAGGTGGACGCGGTGTTTGCGCCGTCGGACGGCGAGATGTACCCGGGCGGACAGAGCGGGGCGTTGGCGGCGACGACGTGGGTGGAGGAGACGGCGTTGACGCGGCGATTCGAGGGGGACCGTCGGCCCGGACATTTTCGCGGGGTGTGCACGGTGGTGGCCAAGCTCTTCAACATGGTCCAGCCCGACATCGCCGTGTTCGGTCAGAAAGATTATCAGCAGCTCAAGGTGGTGCAGCGGATGGCGCGGGATTTGGGCTACGCGATCCAGATCGAGCCGGTGCCGACCGTGCGCGAGTCCGACGGCCTGGCGATGAGCAGCCGCAACCGGATGCTGTCGGCCACCGAACGGGCGCAGGCGGCGGTGTTGTGGAAAGCGTTGAATGTGGCGCGGGACCTGTTCCGCGATGGCGAACACGCGGCGCATCGTCTCGAAGCGGCGATGCAGCGAGCGGTCGGCTTGGCGCCAAACGCGCGGCTGGATTATGCGCAGATTGCCGATGGCGAGACGCTGGAGCCCGTCGCGAAGGTGCAGGCGGGCTGCGTGGCGCTGATCGCGGCGCATCTGGGGAAGGTGCGGCTGATTGATAATTTGATTTTGTAGCGCATCTTGGCGCCGTCGCCTGCTTCCGGTGCAGCGGGAGCAGACTTGGTGGCCGCCGCGTGGTCATTTCGGCGGGTCGGGGGACTCCTGTGGCGGGCGGGCCCAGCGGGTCATTTCGTCGGCCGAAGCGGGCTTGTTGCCGGTGAGTAGACCGAGCAGTCGGCCGTATTTTGGCACGTCCACGTTGCCGGGAGGCACTGTCTTGTGTGCGACGACCATATCGAGCTCCGGCAGGACGGTGATGAATTGGCCAAAGGAACCGACCGCCATGAAGCCGCCGTGGAACGGTCCGTTCGTGTCCTCGCAGACCCACCACATATAGCCATACGCCAGATTCGGTGCGTGCATTTCGGAGGCGGAGGTGCGGACGCTGGTGCTGCGACGGACCCAGTCCGCCGGAATGACCTGGCGGTCGCGCCAATGGCCGTTGCGAAGCATGAGCAGTCCGAGGCGCGCCATATCGCGGGTGGAGAGCACCATGTGTTTCACGGGGTACTGGGAGCGCGGCACGACGACCTTGTACTGTCGTTCGCGCTTGAAATCCTGCAGGCCGATGGGGGTGGCGAGATCATCTTGGAGGGCATCGTAAACGTCTTTGCCCGTCATCCGCTCAAATGCGGCGTCCGCGGCGTCGAAATCCCAGAGGTTATAGAACCAATATGTGCCCGGCTCTTTGCTGCCGCGTTTGGGCGTGTTCGGGTCGTCGGCGTCTTCGATCGGATGGTAAACGCCCGAGCGGGCAGTGATCAGATCGATGACTTTGGCGCGTTCCTCGATGGGCAGCAGCCCACCGGTATCGGACATGCCGAGGTCTTTGAGCGTGGCATCGAGACGGATTTTGCCGCTGGCCACGTACGGGCCATAGAGCATCGAGAGAATGCTTTTGCTGACGGAAGCGACGTAGCTGAGGTTTGTGACATTGCCAAATTCATAAACGACGCGGCCATGTTTCACGACCATCAGGCCCGTGGTGTCGAGTGTGTGGATGTACGTATCGACCTGATGGAGGGTTTCTGGTGAGAGGCCATTCGTTTCATATTCCCAGTTGGCGCCGGGGAAAACGGGCTCGGCCAAGGCCGGTGGAATCGCGAAAACGAACCCGACGAACAGGAGTCCAACAGCTCTGACGGCACATCGAATCGGTTGTGTGTTCACGAAGGTTGATCTCCCGCTCATCTTTGACAGTACTGGACACGATGCGTCACGCGTCCTTCTCGGACTCGCCCTCCCATTACGGCAGGAGGACGATTTTGCCGGCGGCGCCGGGTTGGAGGACGAGTTCGTGGGCTTTGGCGGCGTCCTTGAGTGGCAGCTCTTGTTTGATGACGGGTTTGAGTGAGCCCTTGGAGAGTCCGGCGATTAAGGCGGCGTGGATGCTGGCGAGGTCGCGGTCGGGCGCGTTGGGCATGAGCATCCCGAGAATGGTCGCCTCGCGCTGCATGGCGGCCCGGGGATTGATCTCGATGGAGCCGCGATTACCGATCACGACGATGCGGCCGCGCATGGCGATCGTGCCGAGATCCTTCGCGAGGTTTACATTGGCGAGCATTTCCAGAATCACATCGGGCCCGCGGTCGTCCGTAAACGCGGCAATCTTCTCGAGGTAATACGGACTGTGGTGATCGAGGACGAGATGCGCGCCCTGTTGTTTGACGAGGCCGCGGCCTTCGTTGGTCCCGGCGGTGCCAATGACGGTGAGACCGTGAGCGATGGCAAGTTGCGTGGCGGCGAGTCCGACGCTGCCGCTGGCGCCGTGGATGAGGACGGTTTCGCCGGGAAGGGCTTGAGCCTTTTGGAACAGGGCACGATATGCGGTCGCGTAGGGCACCCCGATGGCGGCGCCCTGGGGGAAGCTGATGTTGGGTGGAAGCGGAAAGACCTGTGATTCGGCGCAGACGGCCAGTTCCGCGTAAGCGCCCGTGCGAATGCCGCTGGTGGTGCCGCAGATGTAGACGCGATCGCCGCGCTTGAATCGTTTCACGCTATCGACGGCCTCGACGGTGCCGGCGCCGTCCGAGCCGGGGATGAACGGGAAGGTGATATTGACCGTGTAACCGCCCGAGCGGACGTAGGTATCGACGGGATTGACTCCGACGGCGTAGAGGCGGACGAGCACCTGGCCCGCGGACGGCTTCGGGTCGGGTACGTCCTCCAACTTCATCACTTCGGGGCCGCCGAATTGATAGACGCGAATGGCTTTCACGATTGATCATCCCCGCGCGGCGAATCACGCGGGATTGGTACAACGACACGGTTCATTTGCCCCCTCACCCTGACCCTTTGCCGCCGCAGCACGACAGGCGGCGTCTCGTCGGACTCGGCTCTCCCCGGAGGGGCGAGGGGAACGGCAGAGGCGCCCGCCTCATCCCCCTGCGTGGGCGAGGGGAAGCGCAGTTGTTCGTCGTCACTTGTCATCTGATGTATGCCCCGGGACAAGGTCAATATCGATTTTCTGCGAACGACGCAACACCGTCAGCCTGCTGTTCGTGCCTATTTTGTCGCCCGTGAGACGGCGATGCAAGTCATCAATTGTGGCGACGGCCTGGCCGCCGAGAGCGACGATGACGTCGCCTTCCTCGAGTCCGGCGAGCGCGGCCGGGCCATCGGGTTCGACCGAGATCACGAGCACGCCGCTGTCGGTGGCGAGCTGATGGAACCGGACCAGACGACGATGGAGGTCGATGTTCTGACCGGCCACGCCGATATAGGCGCGGCGGATCTTGCCGTCGCGCATGAGATGGCTGACCACGAACTTTGCAGTATCGATTGGCACGGCAAAGCAGATGCCCTGCGCGGGAAGGATCACGGCGGTATTCACGCCGATGACTTCGCCGCGGGAATTGACCAACGGTCCGCCCGAGTTGCCGGGATTGAGCGCGGCATCGGTTTGGATCACATCGTCGATGAGCCGGCCCGATTGGGCGCGGAGCGAGCGGCCGAGCGCGCTGATGATGCCGGCGGTGACGGTGCACTGAAATCCGTAGGGATTGCCGATGGCGATGGCGACCTCGCCAACGCGCAACGACGCCGAGTTGCCGAGCGTGACGGATGTGAGCTCGGGAAGATGGATGCGAACGACGGCGAGATCGGTATCGGGATCCTTGCCGATCAGGAAGGCTTCCCCGGTGCGACCATCGGTGAGGGCGACATCCATGCGGGCCGCGCCCTCGACGACGTGGCAATTGGTGAGGATGAATCCATCCGGGGTGAATACGAACCCCGAGCCGCTGCCGCCGCGGACAAGTCGACCGCGGGCGTCACGTTGTTGGACATCGATTTTGACCACGGACGGGCTGACGCGTTCCGCCGTGTGGGAGACGGCACGCGAGTAGGCGTCCAAGAATTCTTCATCGGCTGGCGCGTGAGCGGAAGGCCGCAAAGATTCGAGCTCGGGCGCCGCGTCGTCGAAGACCATTTCAAAGCGAGGTTTCACTTGGTACTTTCCTTGTTTTTCGTGTAGTAATGATGCAGAAATCGCACGGAAGATTCGCGATCGGGACGCTATGGCGGAAAACTCACAACGGAATTACGACTTTTTGATCATCGGCAGCGGCATTGCCGGGCTGACGTACGCGCTGAAAGTGGCCGCGGCGGGGACCGTGGCGATCATCACCAAGAAACAGAAGGCCGAAAGCAACACCAACTACGCGCAGGGCGGGATTGCGGCGGTGATGGCCAAGGACGATTCGCTGGAGTTGCACCTGCGGGACACGCTCGAAGCGGGGGCTGGGCTATGCAAGGAAGACGTGGTGCGGACGATCGTGGGGGAGGGGCCAGCGCTGGTGCGGGAGCTGATCGAGTTCGGCGTGAAGTTTACGCGCAAGGAGAATGCCCCGGGCGACAGCGGCGCCGAAGATTTCGATTTGGGGCGCGAGGGCGGACACACGCGGCGGCGGGTGCTCCATGCCGGGGACATCACGGGGCGGGAGGTCGAGCGGGCGTTGCTGGCGCAGGTGGCAAAGCACCAGAACATCACGGTGCTGGAGGAATCGCTGGCGATCGATCTGATCACCACGCAGAAGCTCGGGGTGAGCGGGCCGAATCGGTGTCTCGGATGCTACGCGTACGATGAGAAGCGGAAGGTGGTCGAGGTGTTTGCGGCGAACACGACGCTGCTGGCCACGGGCGGCTCGGGCAAGGTGTACCTGTACACGACGAATCCCGACATCGCGAGCGGCGACGGTGTGGCGATGGCGTACCGCGCGGGGGCGACGATTGCCGACATGGAGTTCATGCAGTTTCATCCGACGTGCCTGTACAGTCCGAAGGCCAAATCGTTTTTGATCAGCGAAGCGGTGCGCGGGGAAGGGGCGGTGCTGCGGGGCAAGGACGGCGAGCCGTTCATGAAACGGTATCACGCGATGGCGGACCTGGCGCCGCGAGACATCGTGGCGCGGGCGATCGACGCGGAGATGAAGCGGACGGGCGCGGTGAATGTACTGCTGGACATCACGCACAAGGACGCGGAGTTCGTGAAGAAGCGGTTCCCGAACATCTACGCGAAATGCGTGGAGTACGGCTTCGACATGACGAAGGCGCCGATCCCGGTGGTACCGGCGGCGCATTACCAGTGCGGGGGCGTCGTCACGAACGTCGATGGCGAGACGGACGTGGCGGGATTGCTGGCGGCGGGCGAGGTGGGGTGCACGGGATTGCACGGGGCGAACCGGTTGGCGAGCAATTCGCTGCTGGAAGCGCTGGTGGTGGCGCATCGGGCGGCAGGCGTGGCGTTGCGGCGGCACAAGGAAGGTGCGGCGCGGCCGGCAAAGCTACCGCCGTGGGAGAGCGGGAATGCGGCGGACCCGGACGAGTTGGTGGTGGTGACGCACAACTGGAGCGAAATTCGGCGGCTGATGTGGGATTACGTGGGGATCGTGCGGACGGACAAGCGGCTGTTGCGGGCGCGGGCGCGGATCCAGAATTTGCAGCGGGAGATCAATCAGTTTTACTGGGACTACAAGGTCACGCCGGATCTCATCGAGCTGCGCAATCTGGCGCTGGTGGCGGAGTTGATTATCGAGAGCGCGTTGCAGCGGAAAGAATCGCGGGGGCTGCATTACACGCTGGATTATCCGCAGCGGGACGATGTGAATTGGAAGCGCGACACGGTGATGCGGAAGGCGTGAGCCACGCCCCCTCACCTCAGTCTTCTCCCCAGTGAGGGGGCGAAGAGACGCAATGATGGCTCCCAAGTTAGCTACGTGGCCAAGATCACCAAGATCCGGCAGTTCACGTCCTCGCAATGGGCCAAGACGCAGTCGGCTCGACCAGCCCAAGTGGGTTGAAGGAGCAGTTGTTGGTAGCCTCTTTCCGCTTCAACCGCTTCGAGCTGTCACTTCAACGTTCCGGACTTGCCAGCCGTGGCCTTGTAGAGCGCGGGCTGATCGGTGGCGAATGAGTTGGTGCCGATGAGCACCGAGACCGGCATCTCAATCGTCACACCTGCTTTGGGCGTGCTCGCATTGGTGACGCCATATTTCGCCCACGGGATGGCCCACGAACCTTTCTTCATCGAGGCCGTCAGCGTCCAGACCCCGGTCTTCTTCGCATAGGCGAGTTTGCAGGAGTTGGTCGCGCTCTTGCTCGTGCCCTTGGCGTTGAGGGCGAAGGTCGTTTCGGCGTCCCCAATGTTCACGGTCACCGTCTGGTTGGTCACGCTAAAGGCCGGCCCCAATGCCGGCATGGCCGCCAGACTACAGGTGTCCATGTCCGCTTTTGCGGGATTGAGATTCACCCTGGCCCAGAGTTTGTTCACGGTGAGCGGACCCGGCGGCGCGGGCAGCGTCAGCGAGAAGATGGCACCCAGGTTGCTGACGCCGCCTCGATAGGCCGTGCCGTAGAGGGTGGACCCGACCAGTGTCACGCCACCCACAGGATTTGCGCCGTCGTCGGGAACGCTACCAAACGAATGGAGGTTGGTGCAGCCGCTGCCGTCGGTGTTGATAAGAAACACCGTGCCGCTGTTTTGGCTGCCGCCACTAAATGTCATGCCGTAGAGGATTGAGCCAGCGAGCATCAGCGAGCGGCAGGGCTGACTGCCGTCGTTGGCGACGCTGCCAAACGAATGGAGGTTGGTGTAGCCGCTGCCGTCGGTGTTGATACGGAATACCGTGCCGCTACCGCTGCTGCCGCCGCCGGAAGTCATGCCGTAGAGGGTCGTACCATTCAGAGTGAATGAGCCAAAGGGTTGATTGCCATCGTTGGCGACGCTGCCAAACGAATGGAGGTTGGTGTAGCCGCTGCCGTCGGTGTTGATACGGAACACCGTGCCGGTGTTCTGGCTGCCGCCGCCGGAAGTCATACCGTAGAGCGTCGACCCGACCAGAGTCAGATCTCCCACAGGATTGGCACCGTCGTTGGGGGGCCCCGCAAACGAATGGAGGTTGGTGTAGCCGCTGCCGTCGGTGTTGATATGGAATAGCATGCCGTAGTTGAAGCTGGTGCCGCCATCCAATGCCATACCGTAAAGGTTGGTGCCATTCAGGGTCAACGAACCCAAGGGTTGGTAGCCGTCGTTGGCAACGCTCCCAAACCAATACAGTTTGGCGTACCCGCTGCCATCCGTGCCGATTTGGAAAATCGTGCCCGCATTTTGGCTGCCGCCCCACTCGGTTATGCCGTAGAGGTTCGTGCCATTCAGGGTCAACGAGCCGTTGGGAACCGAGCCGTCAATGGGGTAGCCTGCGAACGAATAGAGGTTGGTGTAGCCGCTGCCATCGGTGTTGATCTGGAAGATCATGCCATAGTTGCTGCCGCCATACGGGGTCATGCCGTAGAGGGTCGTGCCAACCTGGGTGAGCGAGCCGTGTGGGTCCCTGCCGTCGGTGGGCGAGCCCGCGAAACTGTGGAGCAGTGTGTACTGCGCGTGCGTGTTGGCGGTGGCGGCCAGCAACGATGTTGCGCTGGCCAGTGCGATCAGGTTTCGGGGTGTCTTCATAGGGGGCCTCGATTCGGTTGGCGATTATTGGGCAACGAGAAAACCACTGCTCGGAAAGGCGTGTGAGGCTCTCGAGAACGCGAGCGGGCTCGGGCTGGACACACGAAACACGTCGTCGTCCGAACTGGCGACGAATCGCTGGGCGCTCCCGCCTCTGACCATCTCACTGCTTGTCTCCGTGCGACCCTTAGATGCACGGTACAGCTGGCCACCGGGCGGCCGGATTGTGCACCGACAATTTGCTACCTGTCAAGCTGGTTAGTTGCTCGATTGTTCGAATTCGGGCTAAGCGTGCGCGTAAAGCGCATGTATTTGCCGATGTGTAAAAGCCAACAGCGCTCCTCTCCCCCGGAGGGGAGAGGAAACGGTGGAAGGCGTGACCGCGGAGCGGCGCGGCAGGTTCACGGCGGCGGGTCTGGCGACATCGGCGTGAACGTGACCGAGGAGATGTCGCGGGTCAGGCCCGCGGGCACCATCACGACGAAGCTGTCGGCGTAGAACTTGTTGGCTTCCCATTTCGACACGGGCCAGATCCCCTGGCCGAGCGGCTGAAATTCGCCCTCATAGCTATCGTGTCCGCCGGGGCCTTCCAAGCCGACGATGCATCGCACGGCGAGATCGGCATTCGTGGGCGCGGAGATGGTGAAGAAGCCGGTAACGCGGACGCGATCCATCGGCGGGCTGGTCAGGGGCGGCATCGGCTCGAGGGTGAAGCCGACGAGGTTGACTCCGGCGCGCAATTCGGACCGCTGCTGACTTACGTGGGGCGGCAGCGCGGGCCGCTCGACGAGTTGTTGGGCGTCCAGCGGCGTCCCGTGACGCGAGTACAAGAGGAGGCCGTCTTCAGCGCTGACGAGATGGAGATGGGGATTGGCTTCGGCGGTGTGCTGGAGATTTTTGACTTTTTGAAGCCAGAGAGCCGGGTCAGCGCCGCGGCGCCAGGAATCGCGCAGGTCGATCAGAACGGAGTCCATCGAGTCGGGGACGGGCGGGTCGAGATACAAATAGCGATGGGTGATGAATTGGGCGCCGGCGCGCTGGGTGGTGAAAAGCCGATCGTCGGGATCGATCAGTGGGCGGACGCGGTCGATCAATTCGGTGCGGCCGGGCAACAAGGGAATGTCCATCGTCTCCTTGCTCCAGGGTTGGGCGCCGAGGAACAGCGACACGGCGGCGCAGGAGACGACGGCGCCGGCGAGGCTGGCGAATCGGCGGGAGGCGTCGCGTTCCTGTTGGACGGCGGCGACAAAGGCCCAGAAGACGACGGGCAGCAGGCCGGCCTGGTACCAGTAGCAGATGTTGCGCAGGGTCGGGTTCATGGAGCAGAACACGAACGTTAGCAACCCGACGAGAAGGATGGCGGGTTTGCGCAGCGGCAGAAACAGCAGCGGGGCCAGCAGCACGGCGGCGAAATACAGCGAGCGGGGATCGAACAGGTGTCCCCAGAACGCGCGCGGCCGGGCGACGGGCGAAAGGAGGATCTCCAGTTTGGAACCGCCGACCTCGTGGAACAAGCTGGTCATGACATAATTGTGTCCGCTGATGAGCGGGACGAGCACGGAGACGGCGAGGAGGAAATAGCCGAAGGCGGCGGCGAGCAGGATGGCGCCGGTGATTTTGCGCGGGGTGAACAGCGCGAGGTACAGGCCGAACATGCCGACGACGATGGCGGCTTCCTCTTTGATCGCGATGGCCCAGATCGCGACGGTGAGCGCCCAGCCGGCGCGTCCGCGCCACCAGAGGGCGAGGGCAACGAAGTACATCAGCAGGCACACGTTGCCCCAGCGGAAGCCGTACGAGGCGCTGTAGATGAATTGCGACGTGGACGGGTAAAGGACCCAGGCAAGCGCGACCAGCAGCGCGGCGGTCTCCGATTCGAAGGCGCGTTTGGCGATGAAGAAGAGGGGCACGGCCGCGCCGAAGACGGAGACGATTTGGAGGATGATGGTGAGGCGGAGGTCGGGCCAGAACAGCCACACGGGCAGAAACGGTACGATGCCGAAATCGATGTGATCGTAGCAGAGCGGTTTGTCGGGATTGACGCGGAGGAAAAGCTCGTGCGGATTGGAGAACGAATTGAACATGAGCCGGGCGTTCTCACCGCAGTCGGCGTAGCCGAGGGCGAGATTGTTCAGGTACCAGACCTGGCGGTGGAACTGGTAGAGCGCGAGGGCGACGACGGCGCCCCAGACGGCGATGCGAAGGATGCGCCCTGCGTCGGACTCAGGACGAGCGTGGGGGTGGCTTGCGGCGGGGACGCTGGCGCGCACACACAAGCACGTTGTCCCGCCGCCGGCGAGGCAGAACAGCAGCATGTCGTACATCTGGATGGGGGCGCCGACGAGCCATTTGATGAGGATCAGGAGCGACGCGGCCGTTAGAGGGAGCGCGCCGAAGGCGAGGCGGCGCCAGGATTCGCGATTCCGACGGGCGGCGACCAGGCCGCAAACGGCGGCGAACAGCACGGCACCGAGCCAGCCGAACTCGGTGGTATAGGGCAGCATGGGCCGCGCTTCGTAGTTTTCGGGGGAGAACCGGTGGCACAGCAAGATCCAAAACGCCGCGACAGAAGCGAGAGTCGCTGCGACGAGGAGGATGAAATGCTGGAACGAACTGGCCGCGATTGGGTCGGGTTTGGCCGGAGGAGTCGGGGCGGTTCGCATGAGCGGGGAGAGATTAGCCTGTGGACAATCTCAGGCTCAAGAAGTGTTTGCCGTGAGCGGCGCGACCGACTGCCTACCAGCCGAATTGGCGTTGGTAGTTTTGGTCCCAGCGGGAGAGGATCATTTTTTGGCGGGTATAGAACATCACGCCTTCGGTGCCCTGGACGTGGAGGTCGCCGTAGAACGAGCGGTTCCAACCCGAGAAGGAGAAGATGGCCATGGGCGCGGGCACACCGACGTTGACGCCGATCATGCCGCACTGGATTTCGCGGGCGAACTGTCGGGCCCAGCGTCCGCTGCCGGTGAAGATGGTAGCGCCATTGCCGTAGCCGCTGCGGTTGGCCCAAGCGATGGCTTCGTCGAGCGAACTGGCGCGGAGCATGGACAACACGGGGCCGAAGATTTCTTCGCGGGCGATCCGCATGTCCGGATTGACGTGGTCGAACAGCGTCGCGCCGACGAAGTAGCCGCGATCAGCGAGAGCATTGCGGCCATCGCGGACGAGCGTGGCGCCTTCGGCGAGGCCGGTGTCGATGTAACCGCGGATGCGTTGGCGGGCGGCATCGTCGATGACGGGACCCATTTGCGCGGCGGGATCGTCGTACGTGTTGCCGAGTTTTAGCTTGTCGATCGCGTCGGCGACGCGGCGTTGCACACCGTCGGCGGCGTCGGCGACACCGAGCAGGAGCGAGCCGGCCATGCAACGTTGGCCGGCGCAACCGTAGGCCGAGCCCATGATGGCGCGCAGGGTCGGATCGGGATCGGCATCGGGCATAACGACCATGACGTTCTTGGCGCCGCCGGCGGCCTGGACGCGTTTGCCGTGCTGGGTACCGAGCGTGTAGACGTGTTGGGCAACGGACGACGAACCCACAAAGCTGATCGCGGCGATGTCGGGATGGGTGCAGATCGCGTCGACGACCTCGCGCCCGCCGTGGACGATGTTGAGCACGCCCGCGGGCAGGCCGGCTTCGAGGAACAGCTCGGCGAGGCGGAGGGCGGTAAGCGGGACTTTTTCGCTGGGTTTGAGGATGAAGGTGTTGCCGCAGGCGATGGCGAGGGGGAACATCCAGAGCGGGACCATCGCGGGGAAATTGAACGGCGTGATGCCGGCGCAGACGCCGACCGGCTCGCGCATGGTGACGCCGTCGATCTGGTCGGCGATTTGCGGGACGGTTTCGCCCTTGGCGAGGTGGGCGATGCCGCAGGCGAGCTCGACGACCTCGGTGCCGCGCTGGACGTCGCCGCGGGCTTCGTCGAGGGTCTTGCCATTTTCGCGGGTGATCAGGCGGGCAAGCTCCTCGGTGTGCTCGGTGAGCAGGGCGCGGTATTTGAAGAGGATGGCGGCGCGGCGCGGGGCGGGTGTGTCGGCCCATTTGCGGAACGCGGCGCTGGCGGCGTGCGCCGCGGCGTCGACTTCTGCCGCGGCGCACATCGGGGTTCGCGAGATTGTTTCGCCCGTGGACGGGTTATGAACGTCGGTGTAGGACTGGACAGCGGGCGCGGCCCACTGTCCGGCGATGAGAATTGGGGCGTTGGGCTGGTTAACAATCGAGGTGCTCATAGGGTCTCCGGTAGTCAAGAGATATTTTACACCGTGACGAGCGCGGATGCAAGGGGGAATGGGAACAGGGGCGGAATGGTTAATGGCTGATGGTCGATGGGGCCTGCTTGGCCGAAAGCGGTCGAAGCGCCGAGGTGCATGGGTACCAAGCACCTTCCTTCCGGGCAAGCTCGCCGAAGGCGGACAAGGGGCGAAAGTCCGAGAAGGAACGCCGATAGGGAAAAGCGGGAATCCGCTTGACGCATGGGCGTGGAGCGTGTTGACTTTGCAGGCGACTAGGAGTGTTTGCCCATGAAGACGGATGCATTGTCTGCATCAGCCCTGGAAGCGTTGCTGCAGGCGCCATCACTGGCGGTCCTTGCCGTGGATGTGCGGGGGCACGTGATCCTGTGGAGCCCATCCGCTGCGCGCCTGTTTGGCTGGACCGAGTCCGAGGCGTCGGGGCATTTCCTGCCGATCGTCCCGAAAGAGCAGCGGCAAGCTGTTGGTGATTGGATTCAGCGTGGATTGAAGGGGGAAATCACCGATGCGCTCGAGATGCCCTGCCTTCGAAAGGATGGCTCGCTGGTCGATGTCAGCCTGTGGAGCACGCCGCTGCGAGACCGCAAGAGCAAGGTGATCGGGTTCGTTTGCGTCTATGCCGACATTACCGCGCGCCGGCAACTGCAGGCAGCACGATGGCAGGCGGACGACGAGCTCAAGCGGGTGCTGGCCTCGGTACCGGACTGCATCTACAGCGGGGAGTTCGATTCCGATGGTCGGTTCTTCTACCACTATTATTCGGCGGCGGCGGAACGGATCCTGGGGCGATCACCGTTGTTTTTTCTGGCGGGTCCGGAGCAGTGGCTTGGCGCCGTCCACCCGGAGGACCGACCGCGCGTGCGGGAGGCGGTTGATCGATTACGGACAGGTCAATCTTCCTCGGAAGAAGCGGAATACCGGATTGTCCTGCCGGATGGCGCAACGCGGTGGGTCCGCGACAGCGCTGTGTTGTCGCCGGGTCCGGATGGGCGTCGTTTTGTGAACGGCGCGGTGAGCGATATCACGGCCCGCAAACAAGCGGAAGAGGCTCTACAACAGGCCGAAGCGGAACTGCGCCAGGTGTTGGATGCGGCATCGGACTACCTCTGGAGCGGTGAGTTCGATCCTGACGGGCGTTTCCGTTACCGGTACTTTTCTTCGGCCGTCGAGCGAATTACAGGTCGGCCGGCCGAGTTCTACATGGCTGGTTCGGAGAGCTGGATGAGCACGATCCACCCAGATGACCGCGCGCGAATGGCGGAAATATCGACTCGGCTACTTTCGGGTCAGTCGGCCTCTACGGATAATGAACATCGCCTGGTGCTGCCCGACGGCACAATTCGGTGGGTCCGCGCCCGGGTGAGCGTGTCACCATCGGCCAATGGTAGGCGGCGCTTGGATGGCACAGTGAGCGATATCACGGCCCGCAAACAGGCGGAGATGGCCTTGCAGGCGAGCACCGAACGGTTTCGGGCGCTCATCGAGCACAGTTTTGATGGCATTGTCGTGGTGGCGGCGGACGCAACAATTCAGTTCACGAGCGAATCGACTTCTCGGCTCTTGGGATACCAACCGGAGGAACGGCAGGGGCGCAGCGCGTTCGAATTCGTTCACCCCGAGGACCTGCCACGCGCCCGGGAAGTCTTCACTCGGCTGACGCAAACTCCCGGCGGGACCCTGTGCGATCAATTACGCTACCGCCACAAGGACGGCTCGTGGCGCTGGCTTGAGATCTCGGGCACGAACTGCCTGTCGCATCCCCACCTTGACGGCATCGTCCTCAACTACCGTGATATCACGCGGCGCGTCCAGACACTGCAGGTGCTCCACGAGAGCGAAGAACGATATCGGACTCTGGCCGAGTCGTCGACCGATGCCATCTTCGTCATTGACCGGGATGATCGCGTCCAATACGTGAATACTCACGGCGCGGGCATGCTCGGGAGAACACCCGACCAGGTGATCGGCCGGCCGCGAGCCGAATTCTTCCCGTCAGACATTTCCGAACGTCATCGGCGCATGCTCAACGCCGTCATCGAATCGGGCCAACCCGTGCGGGCTTTGGATCGGAACCACTTTATCGGGGGCGAGGCATGGACGGACACGCAACTTGTCCCGTTGCGCGACGGGGAGGGAGCCGTGAGGGCGGTGCTCGGGATTACGCGGGACGTAACCGAGCGAAAGCGGGCGGAAATGGCGCTGCAGATGAATGCGGAATGGTATCGGGCGCTCATGGAGCACGGCTTCGATGTCATTACCGTACTGAGCCGGGATGCGACAATCCGGTTCGCGAGTGGGTCGATCTCGCGGATGCTCGGCTATCAAGCGCAGGAAATGGTCGGGCGCAACGCGCTGGAGTTGGTTCACCCCGAGGATCTGGCGCGGGTGAGCAAAGTGTTTCAGCGGCTACTCCAGACCCCCCAGCAGACCTTGGTGGATCGGTTCCGCTACCGGCATAAGGACGGTTCGTGGCGGTGGATCGAGGGAGCGGGAACGAATTGCCTGGAGCGGCCGCAGGTGAATGGCGTCATCGTGAATTCCCGTGACGTAACCGAGCGCCGACAAGCCGACGACCCGTTACCCGAGAGCGCATAGCGCGACCGGGGGATGGTCGGGGCGCGCGAACGCGATGGGCGGGGATGTTCACGGCGAAGACACGAACGGCGTCGAGGGGCGAAGTGGGGCTTGAAAATGGGCGGGGGGGCTGATAGGGTGCGGCGCGCTGAGGAGATGGGCGCGTAGTTCAGCTGGCTAGAACGCGCGGATCACACCCGCGAGGTCACAGGTTCAAGTCCTGTCGCGCCCACCATTTTTTCGATGAGGCATACCGACTCGCGCCCGTTACTGATTTGTCTGGCACTGGCCCTAGTGGTTCGGCTGGCGTTCGTGTTGATCGTATTTCCCGCACTGGAACCGCGAATGCATTTGCACGACGACACGGACGGCTACGGCGAGATCGCGCAGACGATTCGGGACGGGCGGTATGTGGACGTGTCGCGGGGGCCGGTGTACACGGGATTTCTCGCGGCGAGCGGCGCGCCGATGGCGGCGAAGTTGTTGCAGGCGGCCCTGGACACGGTGACGGTGTGGCTCGTGTTTGTGTTGGCGGGCGGGAATTGGAAAGCGGCGGTGCTGTGGGCGGCGTATCCGTTTGCGATTTGGCGGGTCGCCTTCATCGGGAAGGAGACGATGACGGCGTTTCTGCTGGCGGCGTACGTCGGCGTGCAGGTGCTGGCGTTTCGCGAGCGGAAACCGTGGCTGTGGCTGGCGGCGGGCGGACTGCTGGCGGTGCTGAACCTCTGCAAGCCGACATTCCTCGCGTGGCCGGTGGCGATTTTGGCGCTGGCGTATCTGCACCGCGTGCCGCTGTCGCGGGTGGCGATGCTGATCGCGGCGATGGTGCTCGTTGTGGCGCCGTGGACATATCGGAATTATGTGGTGACGCGCGGCGCGTTTGTGCCCGTGGCGACCGAGCGGGGCGGGGTGACCACGTTCATTGGCAATTATCAACCGACACTCGGGCAGTGGGAGGGACCGGGGAAATCGCAGTGGATGCTCGCGGTGGACGAGATTCGGTCGGCGCATCCGGGCGCGTCGGCGGTGGAATTGGACCGCATTTTCTACCGGGCGGCCTGGGAGGAAATGGCCCGCAATCCGCTCAAGGCCGTGGAGATTTGCGCCCGCAAGTGCGGCCGCTTCTGGTTTCAGTCCGCGGCGCGGCGCATCCCGCTGGGGTCAACCCTCCTGCAAATCGTCTACCTTGGCCTGCTGGGCATCGGTCTGGCGCGGCGGTGGCCGTGGGAATTGGAGACGGTGCTGGCGGTGACGTTGATCGGCTATGTGATGCTCGTGCACGCGTTGAGCTATGCTGATCTGCGGTTCAGTCTGCCCGTGATGCCGCTGGTCTGCGCGCTGGCCGGCGCCGCGTGCAAGAGGAGTGATTTGTAGATTCTAGAGGGGCGAGGCCGTCCGATCTAGAACTTTACGGTGAACCATCCGTACCCTGGGGGGGTATCGTCAAAATCTCTGTCTTCATCTAGGGTAAGCAGTTGGGGTGCTATCCCCGATCCCTTCAACCTGCCACTGAACTCGTCAAATATCGCCTGCAGGGCTGGGGTCTTAGCTTCCATAACGGCCAGCGTTGCGATATTGGGCCGCAGCCGGAGCATTAGCTCGGCATACTCAGCAGCGAGATTTGGTGATAGCTGCCGAATTGATTGCTTCACCTCGCAAATTCGCACTTCTCCATTCGACACGACTGTTAAGTCGATATCCGTATCGTTGTTCGCGTCCCATTGGGTGCCGTTGGTGTATGCGTCGAGAGGCCCGGCAAAATAAAACGACGTCTCCTCGCTACTTCGTATCTTGGAAAGGGTCCAAAACAATGGCCATACACCGTGCATTCTGAGTGCTTCGCGAAGAAACTCATTTAGGCGAAACTGCCACGGTCTGTCCACGGGTGCGGGTTCTTCATTTCTGCACACCTCGCATAAAATCTGTGGGCTCAGATTGCTGATTGAAAACCACGATCTATGCAAACATTTTGAACATTTGCGTTCGTATCCCTGATAAAGGATCCCTTTCTTGCACAATTCTTGCACGCCACGCTTGAATGAGGCGATCTCCTCTTTGCGAAGCTCTTCGTGCTCAGCGGTGATGCCACCTTCGGGTCGGTGCGCCTGCCAATGCCGCTCTTGTGAGGCGAGAAAGTCCTTCTCAAGTTGTGTCCAGGATCGACATGGAATAGATCCGCGGCATTGGTCCGCTTCTTGGAGGATGATAGATGCCAGTTTGGCTCTGTCGCGGGGTAGTGTTGCGCCGGACTCACCGAAACGATTCGTCAACTTGCGTTCCACTTCCTCTCTTCTTCTCTCTGTTTGTAGCGGCGAAGCGCCGAGTTCTTCGAACTGCTCTCGCCAGAAGCGATGGAGTAAGATGTCGGTGGCCGCGTTTAGTGTTTTGAATATGCCCAATACGCCGGCGAAATACCGCCCATTCTCCGAGCGGCGCACATCGCTGAGAAGCTGTTTGGGCATCTGTCCGCCCGGTGTATAAGCAAATGGCCACCAGTCTCGACCAAATGTGAACGCGCGAGCGATTGCCTCTTCGTCCTCTGGCAATTTGATGGACACCGGCTTTGTGGTCACGCCCGCGTAAAACGTCAAAAGCCCTCCACGCGCAACGCGCGGCTTCACTAGCGTCGAGTTGCCCCCTGAAATTGCGTATCCCTCAAGAAAGGCTTTCGTAATGCGCAGTCGCCGAGGGAGCCGCCACGTGTGATGAACATTGCTAAAGCGGGAGTGATTGACCGTGCGATCGATATCCACGTCTATGGCCCATGCTCCCACCTGAGAAGACTGGAGATGTGCTGGGCAATGCTTCAGCGGTTCGGGGGCTGGCGGATTATTAGTACCTGCACAATATAGTGACAATGGGCGGGGCTTCTGCTACGGTGAGGGGCATGGCATTTCCCAAAGGACAGCGACGTGATTTCCCGAAACTTCAAGCCCGCCGACTGCGGGCACTCCGCC
>Ga0335069_10002385_pt1 | contig 29013 bp, 23 predicted proteins | sample Lox_Sample_11_FD_206714 | JGI IMG/M metagenome (GOLD analysis project Ga0335069, IMG submission 206714) | Soil microbial communities from Loxahatchee National Wildlife Refuge, Florida, United States - Lox_Sample_1.1 | ecosystem: Environmental > Terrestrial > Soil > Wetlands | place: USA...
CCACCGCGATGTACTCTTCCACATCGTCCGGGTTGATCAACCCGCAATTGCGCAGGATGATCTTCTTCTGCCCGCGGAAGAAAGGAATCTCCTGCCAGGAAGGAATGGACTTGTAACCGGTCCCGTACTTGACCTGTGCCGTGAGGTGATCCCACTCTTCAATCTTACAAAGGCAGAGGTCCGTGGGAACGTTGCCCATCATCACGTCATCCAATATCTGATCGACGTGATTGCTCTGCACGCGGTGGAGGATGACGAGCGGGCGCCCGGGGAGCCAGACGTTAACCAAAGGCTCCTGCGCGCAAAAGCCGAAGCAGCCCACGCGAGCTAACTCGATATCCAAGCCACGCTTGTCAATGCCGTCGGCGAAGGCGTGAAAGACCGCTTCCGCGCCGTTCCCTGCCCCGCAGGTGCCCATGCCAACGGCGATGCGCGGCCGGAAAGGCAGGAGTTTTCCCATGCCCGCGCCTCTTACGGTGGTGAAGGTACTAAGATCCCGGATACGCGTCATTTCTTCACCTTCTCCCTTCCCAGATGGTCGAGTTCCCGCTCCAGAGTCTGCTCATTCATATGGCCGTACACGACATGGTTCACTTCCACCACCGGAGCCAGGGCACACTGTCCAAAGCAAGCTACGGTGCGTAATGTGAACCTGCCATCGGCAGTGTTCATGGAAACCTTGTCAGCCTGTTCTTCACTGGGATCGTGCATGCCCAGCTTGAACAGCAGAGTCTCCAGCAGAGCGCGGGAGCCACGTGTGTGGCAGGCCGTACCGCGGCAAATGCAAACGGTGTTCTGTCCTTGCGGTTCAAGATTAAAGAGAGCGTAGAAGGTCACTACACTGTAAACACGGGCGAGAGACGTATCCGTCCGCGCGGCAATATATTCCAGCGTTTCACGTGAGAGAAACTTGCGGGGATTGCGTTCCTGGGCCCTCTCGAGGATACCCAGCAGAGCCCCGGGGCGGCCACGTTGGCTGGCGGCAAGCCCGTCGAGGAACTCCTGATCCGCCGCGGAAAGCGGCTCGGAAACCATTGGCTTCATCCCGTCCTCCTGTTTTCAGGCCTTCCTGTCTTTGCGCCTTAGCACCTTGGCAGAAACGCGTTTTACTGTTCCAGTTTCCAGCTTTGCGCCTCCGCCTCTTGGCGCCTTGGCGTGAACATGTTTGCTTTTCAGAGACCGTTCACAACACAGCGAATACCAGCCTTGATGAGTTCAACATCAAAATTGATCAGTAAACCCGGCTTCATACCTGCCAGGCAAAGAGAGGCCAGCAACCGCTTCCGGTGTACCGGAGCACTGCTGCCCGCCGGCACGATTTTCGATGATAACTTTGGGGTCCGTCCTGAGGTTGGCGCGAAGTGCTGCCTCCACGGGAACCCGCGCCCAGACCCCCGGAAGGAGGTGCTGCCTGGCGGCGTGGAAACCCCGGTTCGCGAGTTCCTGCGCCCTGCTGGTTGCGTAGACGGACTCAAAGAGCCCGGAGCCGAGAGTCGTACGGATCTTGAAGGCCGCGTCTACTATTTCTTTGGCGATGTCATTCTCGGTCATGGAAGACATCTGAACTGAGAGCAGTAAGGCGGAAATCCGAAGAGCTGAACATCTCACGCCAAGGCGCGAGGGCGCAAAGACGCAAAGGAAGCGCTCAGCCGCGCCGCAGTTCGTCCAGCAACGCGCCATCCGGCCCGAGCAACTGGATCCGCAGCGGCATTTGTCCCGCCGCGTGGGTAGAGCAGCTCAAGCAGGGGTCGAAGGCTCGCACCACCGCCTCGACGCGATTCAGCATGCCTTCCGCCAACTTCGTTCCATCCACAAAGTGCTTTGCAACCTGCAGAACGCCGCGATTCAGCGCGAGGTTGTTGTGGCCCGTGGCGATGATCAGATTCGCCCAGGTAATCAACCCGTTGTCATCGACCTTGTAGTGGTGAATCAAGGTTCCGCGCGGCGCTTCGGACACACCGATGCCTTCAGGATTGTTGGGTCCGGCAAAGGCCCGGACGTGTTTGGAGAGGATATCGGGCGCCTGGAGAAGCTGCTCGATGCGCTCGATGCCGTAAATGATCTCAATCAACCGCGCGTAATGATAGTAGAAAGAACTCAGGACAGCGCCCCGGTCGAGTTCGCGGAACTCCGCCCACTCCTGGTCCGCACGCGGCGTGCCGCAGCGATCGCAGATGTTCAGCCGCGCCAGGGGGCCCACACGATAGATCCCTTCCGGGTAACCCCGGGGCTTGTAGTAGGGAGATTTCAGGAAGCTAAAGGGCTCGACGGCTTCACCGACGTAGTCGGCGTAATTGGCCGGATCAAGCTTATCCGCCACAATGTTTCCGCGGGAATCCACCACACGGAACATCCCGTTATAGTGTTCGAGCTCGCCGGCGGCGTTGACCAACCCGAAGAAGTAGGTGGGGAAGTTGGCAAACGTCCGGATCTCCTCCCGGAACTTATCGAGAATACCCTTAAACCAGTCGAGCGTGCGCTGCGTAATCTCCAGCGCCTCAGGAAGCGCCTTCAGCACGTTGTCGCGGCAGGTCACCGAAAGAGGTTCGCTGACACCTCCGGCCACAATCCAAGCCGGGTGGATGCGCTTCCCCGCCATGCACTCGATAATGTGCTGGCCGATTTGCCGCAACCGGACGCCGTCGCGCGCCATCTGGGGATGCGATTCCGCGAGGCCCAAGATGTTACGCCGGACAGGGTCCGAGTCCATGCCCAGCATGAGGTCGGGAGAGGAAAGGTGGAAGAAACTGAGCGCGTGGGATTGGACGAGTTGCGCCAGGTTGAGCACGCTACGCAACTTGAGAGCGGTGGGAGGAATACGCGTCGCCAGAATGGCGTCGCAGGCTTTCGCGGACGCCACCAGGTGGCTCACGGGACAGATCCCGCAGATACGCGCCATCAGCGAAGGCATCTCATAGAACGGGCGGCCCTCGCAGAGCTTCTCGAAGCCGCGCAGTTGCGTCACATGGAACCGCGCATCCGCAACCTTGCCCTGCTCGTCGAGTTGAATCGTGATCTTCCCGTGTCCCTCGATCCGGGTCACCGGGTTAATTACCAACGTCTGCTTACTCATCGCTTTTCGCTTCGCCATCTCTCCCCGCTCAATATTAACTTCCGACATCGGACATTCAACTCCGGACTCGCTACGCTCCGAAGCGGGTCAGTTCGCTCATCTTGGGCGTCCGCCCCGCCAGGATCTCCGACAACACGGTGTAAATCGTATCGGCGGAAGGAGGGCATCCTTGCACGAACATGTCCACGTTGACAAATTCATGGATCGGCCGCACCGTGGGGAGCAACGTGGGGACGGATTCCCGCGGCGGGCCCGGCTGCAACGTCACGTTCTCGACGTAAGCACGCTGGAAGATCGCCTCCGTGCCGAAGGGATTCCGCATCGACGGCACGTTCGCCGTAACGGCGCAATCTCCCAGGGAGATCAACACCCGCGAGCGGGCACGAACGATCCGGATCTTCTCCAGGTCCTCGTTGCTCGCCACGGCGCCTTCCACCAGGGCCACGTCCACGTTCTCCGGAAATTCCTTAACGTCAACGTAGGGGCCGTAAACCAACTCGATCTTACCGGCCAGTTCCAGCAACCGCTCGTCCATGTCCAGCAGCGACATGTGGCAACCCGAGCAGCCGTCCAACCATAAAGTTGCAACCCGAACTTTACTCACCAGCGTCTCTCCTGCGTTAGTAGCGCCGCCCTGGAGGGCGGCACCTGCCGGGTCAAATCCCGGCACTACTGTTTTACCAGCGTCGTTCCCGCATTAACGTCAGATACGGCAGGAACTGCCGTTTCTTCGACATTTCCTGAACCGACTTGCCCTTCTCCACCAAAGCTCCCGTGGGGCACACATGGATGCACTTGCCGCATCCCGTGCAGGTGTCCGAAGACCCCCAGGGCTGGTGGAGGTCGGTGATCACTTGCGAATTCACTCCACGGCCCAGCAGGTCCCAAGTGTGCGCTCCCTCGATTTCATCGCATACCCGCACGCAGCGCGTGCACAGGATGCACCGGTTGTGGTCCACCACAAAGCGCTCGTGGGAACCATCCACTTCAAGGCGCGGATAGCGATAAGGGAAATGGACGTGGGTCATGTCGAGCGTCTGCGCCAAGCTCTGCAACTCGCAGTGACCGTTTGAAACACACACCGCGCAAACGTGGTTGCGCTCAGCGAAGAGCAGTTCCAGGATCATTCTCCGATAGTTGCTGAGCCGCTCACTGTTCAGCGTGACTTCCATGCCTTCTTCCACGCGCGTCGTGCAGGCCGGAAGCAGCTTATTGACACCCTTTACTTCCACGAGGCAGAGCCGGCAGGAACCTACCCTGGAGAGCCCCGCCAGGTAGCACAGACTGGGAATCTGCAAATTGTTTTCCCGCGCCACCTGGAGGATTGTCTGGTCACCCCGCGCGCTGAGATCGCGCCCATCCATCGTCAGTGTGATAACTCGAACTGCTGAACTCAAGCTGCCACCTCCTTGCCGTTGCCATCCTTGCACTGACAGACACCTGCCGGACACTTCTTCTCTTCCACGTGGGCCGCATACTCGTTACGGAAGTAGCGCAGAGTGCTAAGAACCGGATTGGGAGCGGACTGCCCAAGACCACAAAGGCTGGTATTCCGCACCAGATCGCACAGTTCCTCGAGCATCGCCATATCCTGCTTGGTCGCCTTTCCGGCCGTAATCCGCCCCAGCAGGTCGTGCATTTGATATGTCCCCGCGCGGCACGGGATGCATTTGCCACAGGACTCTGACATGCAAAATTCCATGAAGAATTTCGCCACATCGACCATGCAGGAGGTGTCGTCCATCACGATCATGCCTCCCGAACCCATAATCGACCCAAGCTGACGAAGGGATTCGTAGTCGACCGGCATGTCGAGGAACTCCGCCGGGATGCAACCGCCCGACGGCCCGCCCGTCTGCACCGCCTTGAAGTCACGGCCGTCCGGCACGCCACCGCCGATTTCAAAAATGATTTCGCGCAGCGTGATGCCCATCGGCACTTCGATGAGTCCGGTGTTCTTGACTCGCCCGGCCAGGGCAAATACCTTGGTGCCCTTGCTCTTTTCCGTCCCGATGCGTGCGAACCAATCGCCCCCGTTGCGAACGATGGGCGGTATGTTGGCGTAGGTTTCAACGTTGTTAATGAGGGTGGGACTTCCCCACAAGCCTTCCGCCGCCGGGAAAGGTGGCCGGGGCCGGGGCATGCCGCGCCGCCCTTCGATCGAGGCAATCAGCGCGGTTTCCTCGCCGCAGACAAACGCTCCCGCTCCCAAGCGCAGTTCCACGTGGAAACTGTGCGTAGTACCAAAGATGTTGTTCCCGAGCAACCCGAGATGTTCCGCCTGGCGAATGGCCGTCTTCAAGTTCTTGATGGCCAGGGGATATTCCGCGCGGACGTAAATGTACCCCTGCGTCGCATCAACGGCATAGGCAGCAACCGCCATGCCCTCCAGCACGCGATGAGGATCGCTCTCAAGCACGCTGCGATCCATGAATGCGCCCGGGTCGCCTTCGTCCGCATTGCAGATGACGTACTTGCGTTCGGCGTCTGCTTTGGCCACCGTGCCCCACTTCAGTCCCGTGGGATAACCGGCTCCGCCGCGTCCCCGCAACCCGCTGCGCAGCACCTGTTCGATGACTTCGCCGGGCGAAAATTCCGTCAGAGCCTTGACCAGAGCCTCATACCCACCCGCCGCGATGTAGTCATTGATATCTTCCGGATCAATGCGTCCGCAATTCTCCAGCACAATCTTGACCTGGCGCCGGAAGAAGGGCATTTCCGTAGGGCATTCGAGGCGCGCCACAGGCTCATTGTCCAAGCTGCTGACGATCTCCGCCGCGTCTGCCTCGGTCACATTCTGGTAAAGGATGTTGCGCGGCTTGACCGCCACGAGCGGACCCTGGGCACAGAGGCCCATGCAACCGACCCCCTTCACCTTGCACGTCTTTTCAAGGCCCCGGTCCTTGATCTCCTTCGCGAGGGCGTCCTTCACCTTGCCGCTTCCCGACGAAAGGCAGCCCGCCGCGGTACAAACATGCAGACGGTGCTTGAACTGCCTTTCTCCTTCCTCCTGCTGAGCCGTGATTTCTCCAAGTTCCTCAGGAGTCATTGCCCCCACCTCCCCAGCCTCTCCACCATGTCCTTGGCATTCATCTTCCCGGCCACTTGGCCATCCAACACCACGGCAGGCGCAAGACCACAAGCACCCAGGCAGCGCGCCGTCACGAGCGACATATTGCCGTCAGGCGTCGTCTCACCCGGTTTGATCCCGTATTTCTTCTCCACATCGTCTAGCAGCTTCGCTGCTCCCTTGATGTAACACGCCGTGCCGGTGCAAACCACGCAGGTGTGTTTCCCAGGGGGCTTCATCGTGAAGTAGTGATAGAACGTCGCTACTCCAAAAGCCTGGCTGAGTGGCACGCGCAAACTCGTGGCCACATAGCGAAGCGAATCGGCATCCAGGAACCCAAAGGACTCCTGCACGGTATGGAGCACCTCGATCAACGCCTGCGATTGATTACCATGCCGGCGCATCGTGGCGTCCACCAGGCGCCAGCGTTTGTCTTCCGAAGGCGCCACCGGCTTTCTGAAACTCGTTCCCATTTCACACTCCTTGGTAAACGCAGTCGCTAGCGGTCAGTGCACGAGCCGGCCGGTTGCCAACCCGTGCCACCATCCACACCGGACCTCTAGCCACTATGAACTAGCCGCTAGCAACTGCTTAGGGTGCTGACTTTCCCAACTTGTCGCTCGCCGATCGGAATGCCTCTGCGAAACCGGTGAAACCGCGCAGCATGCGAACCAGCTCCGGCCGCGGGGTACCGTTCTTCAACAGATAGGCAGCGAACGACTCCGGGTTGGGACTTTCCATAGGCCCAAAGCAGCCATAGCAGCCACGATTGTAGGCGGGACACAGCGCGCCGCATCCGGCCTGCGTCAGGGGCCCCAAACAGGAGACTCCCCTGGAAACCATCACGCAGGACGTGCCACGCCGCTTGCATTCCAGGCACACCGAGTGGCGGGGAAGATGAGGAGTACGACCCATCAGCAAAGCCGTCAGCACTTCCAAGAGCTGATACTTATTGATGGGGCAACCATTCAGTTCAAAGTCCACAGCCACATGCGTCGAAATCGGCGTAGATTGCTCCAGCGTGTTGATATAGGCAGGCGTGGCATAAACCGCCCGCACGAATTCCTCCACATCGGCCCAATTGCGCAAGGCCTGAATACCGCCCGCCGTGGCACAGGCGCCGATGGCAATCAGATACTTCGATTGCTCCCGAACTTGCAGGAGCCTTTCAGTGTCCTCCTCCGTGGTGACGGAGCCTTCCACAAGAGTTATATCATAAGGACCGGGGAATGTCTGCGAGCGCGCTTCTAGAAAATACGCAACTTCCACTTCCCCAACTAATCCCAGCAGTTCGTCTTCCAAACTCAGTATCGCCAATTGGCAACCGTCACAGGAAGAGAACTTATAGACCGCCAGCTTCGGGCGCGCTTCCGGGGACATTAGAAGTCCTCCTTGCCGAAAAACGGCTCGATAACGGCAAAATTAAGCACCGGCCCCTGCTTGCAGATGAACGTCGGCCCTACCTGACAGTGCCCGCAGAAACCCACAGCGCACTTCATATTTCTTTCCATCGAAACAAAAATAGACTGTTTGGGAATGCGCCGGGCCAGCGCCTCATATATTACAAAGCGCATCATGATTTCCGGCCCACAGGTCATCACCACAGTCTGCTTGGGGTCAACGCGGATCCGGTAAAAGAGCTGCGGAACCACGCCCACTTGCCCCTTCCAGTTCTCATCCGCAAGGTCCACGGTGATGTGCACGTCCACGCCACCCTCACGCCACCGACTAACCTCATCGTAATAGAGCAAATCGGCGGGTGTACGGGAGCCATAAAGCAGCAGGACGCGGCCATATTGATCCCGCTGGCGCAACACGGACAAAATCACCGGCCGCAGCGGAGCCAAGCCAATCCCGCCTGCGACCAGCACCAGGTTCTTTCCGGCGGCGTTTTCGAGCGGCCAGGCGCTCCCATACGGCCCACGCACGCCGATCATGTCTCCCGGGCGCAAGCGGCCCACGGCGCGAGTCACGCTGCCGGCATACCGGACAGTGTGCCCCAACAACTGCGGCTCTCCGGGATCAGAACTCAACGAGATCGCCACTTCCCCGAATCCGGGGAGGTAGAGCATGTTGAACTGTCCTGGCCAGAACCGGTAAGCCGCAGCTTCGGCAGGATCGGCAAAGGCCAGCGAAAAGGTGGAGATACCGTATGCCTCCGGCTTGACGGACTGAATGACCGCAGGATGCGGCAGCATCGGATCCACACCGGAACGCGGATCGAGAGTGGGAGTTACGATGCTCATGTTTTTTTGGGAGGAGTCAGAAGTCAGGAGTCAGGAGCCAGAAGGAGCAGCTCTTTGCCTCCTCATCTGGACTGCCCGTCTCCGTCATCTTCTCCCGTAAAGTCAGCAGCCGCAGTCCAAAACATGCAACTCAGGCTGTGGCTTCCTGACTCCTGACTTCTGACTCCTGTCTCCTGACTCCTAGCTCTTACCTCGAATGGCCTGCACTTCTTCCGTGATGTCGATCCCCACGGGGCACCAAGTGATGCAACGTCCACAACCAACACAACCGAGAACCCCAAACTGGTCGAACCACGAAGCCAGCTTGTGGGTCAGCCATTGGCGATAGCGAGCTCGAATCGTGGGGCGGATGTTTCCACCATGCACATGGGAGAAATCCAGCGCATAGCACGAATCCCAGACGCGAGTCCGCTCCGCTGCCGTGCCTTTCAGATTGCTGTGATCCTCCACGGTCACGCAGAAGCACGTGGGACAGACCTGCGTGCAATTCGCACAAGAGAGGCACCGCGTAGCGATCTCATCCCAGCGGGCATGCTCCAGGTTGTCGTAAAGCAGCCGCGGGAGGTCATCCGTCCGCATCTGCCGCTGCATCTCCCGCTCAGCACGCTGGCACGCCTGCGCCACGCGTCCGAGGTCGAAAGCCGTAGCGGGCTGCCAAGCGGTGTCGCGCAACATCTCGGAGCCGGCCTCGGAGCCAACCTCCACGACGAACGTGTCCGGTAACTCGACGAGCGCCAGATCAAATCCCCCGGCCGCCCTCGGGCCCGTCTTCATGGAGACGCAAAAACACGTGGCGGCCGGCTGCGTGCAATGTACCGCCAGGATGAAAATCGGGCCTCTGCGGTGCGCGTAATGGGGATCGCGATATTCGCCTCCCATAAAGACCCGGTCTTGCAAACCGATGGCGTTCAATTCGCAGGCCCGGACACCAATGAAGGCATAACGAGGGACCAGGTTCTGCGCCGGCTGCACGCGCCAGCCGCCGTTATCCTTCTCCACCGAGAAGAGCTTCAGGCGCGGAGGGTGCAAGTAGTTCTTCCACGATTGCGGGCCACAACTGTAACCAAAGTACTGTGAGTCGCGGCTGTGCTTCAGACGGTAGCGGCCAGGAGCTTGCTCGTCGCTCCAACCCACCGGCAATTGACCTATCTCCGCGATTTCGTCAAGGACCACGGTACCCTCGCGCACCGTGGGTCCGACCAGCGAGAACCCCGCCACCCGCAGGTTGTCGAAGATTCTCTGTAACGAAGGCTTGGAAATCACAACGCTGGCAGCAACCCGAGGCAGGCTTGGCGTCATAGCGTGTCCCTTCCCTAGCCAACCGAGAAGACATCCAACAACTGCAAGCGCGTCGCGATCAACCGGGCCGCAATGACCTCGGTGATAGCCCGGTAGAGTTCAAACCCCAGCCCGCAGTCCTCGCGGCAAAGGTCCATCAATGCTCCGCCCTTGAAACCCAGGACCTCCGAGTCTTCCACCGCTCGGACTGAGGCCGTTGCCACTCGGGGCTCCACCAACGCTGACCAGTCGAATACTTCCCCGGGGCCGACCGTGAAGATTGTCTGGCGCCCCTTCGAAGGCACATGGAGCTCTACCGCCATGCGGCCGGACTTCACAACGTAAAGATAGAGGCTCGCATCTCCTTCGTGAAAAGCGTCCTGACCAGCCTTGAAGTGGAAAGTTTCGGCGGAGGAGAGAAGTTTCTCCTGGACCCGTGGCGAGAACTTAGCGAGAAAACCACCGTACCACGATGCTTGATCCACCATGGCCGTTTCTCCTCGAGTCTTTCCGCAGTACTTGAGCACGCGTTGAGCCAAATCACGACACTCTAGGCCAATCGGAGTGTCAAGTAATTCAACAAGATGCCAAGGCGAGCACAGACATAATTGCCAAGCCCAGGAAAGTTGCAAGACATTATGACGTTACACCCAGCTCCCCTGCGACGAATTCCCCAGTCACGGATATCGCCCTTGCGGGATTTTGCAGTCGTTCCCACGCGGGAACCCCGTTCCCGGAAACTGGCCCCCGCCGGGGCGGGGGCGACCATTGTGGGTTGCAAGGATCGGCGTGCCGCCGTCTCGCCATTCGCGGTGGCGTCAGCAAAGGGGTTTCTCATCACGTTCGGCGAACCGGAGGGCCATGAGGCACCCGGGATGACAGTGCCATAACCCCCTTTCCGCAGCCTCTGACGCCGCTGAGGGACAGTGCCGCGCCCGAAGAGCCAAAGCTTCCTCGGTTCCGCACCCCGGCCGGCACGGCTAAAGTCGTACCCTGAACAGGGTTTCACGAGGTTTTGCGGTAGCTTTTAGTAGTCGAGCGGCAGCTTCTGGAGCTGTTCCATGGTGAACACGGGGCCCTCTTTGCAAACGTAGACGGGACCGGCGTTGCAGCGCCCGCACTTCCCGACGCCGCATTTCATGCGGTTTTCGAGGCTGGTGTAAACGGAGTCCGCGCCGATTCCAAGCTTGTCCAGAATCGGCAGCGTGTTCTTGATCATGATGGGCGGGCCGATGACCAGGACGACCGAGTTTTCGGCGGGAACCTTGGCACGCTCAAAGACGGTGGGAACAAATCCGACCTCGCCTTTCCAATCCGGTGTTTCCCCACCCGGATCGACGCACTCGATCACGCGCACGCGCTCGCGTTTCGACCACTCGGCAAGCTCATCCGCAAAAACCAGATCCGAGACAGTGCGTGCGCCGTAAACGACGGTGATGTCACCATACTTGTCACGGTTTTCGAGGGCGTACCAAACGGCGCAGCGAATCGGCGGCATCGCGATACCACCGCCCAGGAAGATCAGGTTCTTCCCTTCCCACTTCTCCATGGGGTAGCCGTTGCCGTACGGCCCACGGAAACCAATGGTGTCACCTTCCTCGACTCGCCACAGCGCTTCCGTCACGCGTCCGACCTTGCGGAAACAGAACTCGAGGTAGTCCTTCCAATTCGAGCTGGAGCAGATGTTGAAAGTCGATTCGCCGTAGCCAAAGGCCGAGAAAATACCGAACTGCCCCACGCGGAAGCCGAAGTCGTGCGCGCGCCCGGAGTCTGCAAAGCGGATGCGCACGGATTTCACGTCCGGCGTGTGTTGCCGGACGCCCACGACTTCCATCAGATCGGGTGTATAAAGCTCAGGCATGTTCGATTCCTGCGGTCCTCGCTGTAGCGGCGCTCTATGAGCGCCGACGGCGGTCATAGACCGCCGCTACAGTGCTCGTTCGATTCCAGTCAACAACGTCAATAACCCCTGCCCCTCCGGACAATTGCGCGTGCAGTTGCCACAGCCGGTGCAGAGGATTTCGTTAAACTTCTGCGGGTAGATCGAGAACTTGTGCAGAACCCGCTGGCGCTGGCGCGCTCCCTGGTCGGGCCGCGGGTTGTGCCCGGACGCGTGCACCGTGAACTGCACGAACTGGCAGGAATCCCAGTTGCGGACGCGTTCGCCGTGGCGCGTATTTCCTTCGTCCACGATGTCGAAGCAATGGCAGGTGGGACAATTGTACGCGCAGGCGCCGCAGCCGAGGCACGCCAGCGTTTCGTCCTGCCAGAAGGGGCTTGTGAATTGCTCGTTCACAAACTGCCGGATGTGCTCCGGCTGGAACTTGACTTCCGGTCCCGTCACCGCCGGCGCGGTTTTCTCCGACGTTTGAGTCTTCCCCGCGAACAGCGCGCGCCCTTTATCCGTCAGGCAGCGGACTTCGTACTCGCCGCCGAGGTCGAACAGCATCACGTCACTGCCCCGCTCGGCCTGCGGGCCCAGGCCCACCGAAGTGCAAAAGCACGAGTCGTCATACGCGGCGCAGGCCAGCGTAACCACCGTGGTCGCCTGGCGCCGCCGGTTATAGGCTTCGTCCTGGTAATCCCAGTTAAAGACATGGTCCAGAATCGGCAGGGCCGCCGCATCGCAAGGCCGCACACCCAACAGGATCTGAGCGGGAATTTCCGCACCGCCATCGGCCAGTTCTACGCGGTTGCCTTCCAGTCGGTAACTACAGAGTCGCTCGTGGCGGGGAAACACAAACTCTTTCGCGGAATTCGCGGGGTGGATGAAGCCCTCTAAACATAAGCTCTCGGGAGAGGCGAGCTGGCCATAGAGAACCAACCCAGGTTTCTCTTCCACCGGCCCCGCCACGACTTTTCCCTGCGTTAGCCATTCGGCTGCCAACTTCCGCAACGCGTCCTTGGAAAGGATCTCGCTCATCGGATGAAGTCCTCCTTATCCGTGAGCGCATACGTTCCGATCAAAGGCTCGACTTTTGGATCCATCCCGGCGCGATAACCGAAGTGCTTTTCGGCGGCCTTCGCCAGCGTCATATTGAGCAGGTTCAGCGGAATGCCTTCGGGGCAGGCGCGTGCGCATTCACCACATCCGATGCAACGGCCCGCCAAGTGAAACGCTCGCGTAATGTGCCAGGCGAAATTGCCCTCGGGCGTCGCCGAGGTATCGATCGCCACCGGCCGGTTCTTGTCCGCAATACACCGCTCGCAATAACAGAGCGGGCACACTTGGCGGCAAGCGTAACACTTGACGCAGCGCTCGAATTGCTCAGCCCACCAGGACATGCGTTCAGCGGGCGAAAGCTGCATCAAAGCGTCCAGCGCATTCGCCGACGGCGAGGCCGACTGCGCGGCGGATTCACCAATCACCTCATCCGCGAAGCGCGGTGTGTGGACCTCACAGGTGGCGCACTTGGGCTCGTCCATGCCGTCACAGGCCATGCCGATCACACGCTGGTTTGGCCGGTCCACCTGATATTCCTTCTCCAGGATGACCAGCGCGCGCTCATCGCATCCCTTCACGACAACCGCCGCCTTACCCAGCCGTTTAATCTCTTTCCGCTTGAGGTAGGCCGTGAGGTTCGAGAGGCAGTTGGCGTTCCAGACGAGCTTGTCCACATCCTCCGCTCGCCGGATGAAAACCGGCCCCTCGGCACCGTAGCCGATTACGACTTTGACGGTACCGTCGGCCAACAACTTGCGGCAGCTTTCTCGTAGCTGCTGCTCCTGCGCCTGCATGCTGGGTTTAGCGGACGGCACGGGCTTGGGTGGCGCCACGGGGAGTCCGGGCCGCTTGGACCCGTTCTTGTGGTAAAGGTCGCGATAAGGTCCCAGTTGCCGGGTCTCTTCAGTGATGCGCGTGACCTCTTGCTGCCACTTGCGGCCTTCGGCGGCCGAGATCCAGGTGAAGTGAATGCGCCGCAGATCGAACCCCACGGTGTCGAGAAGCTCCCGGAACAGAATCCAGCGGCGGCGCGCGTGGTAATTACCAGCCGTGTAGTGGCAGTCACCGGGATGGCAACCCGAGACCAGCACGGCATCCGCACCGATTTCAAAGGCCTTTACCAACAGGTTGAAATCGATTCGTCCCGTGCAGGGCAGGCGCACAATGCGCACGTTGGCGGGGTATTCGAGCCGCGTCGTGCCCGCCAGGTCCGCACCCAGGTAGGTGCACCAGTTGCAGACGTAGGCGATGATCTTCGGCTCGAACGTGCTCGTTTCACTCATGCCAAGTTCTCGACTCCCGTAGCGCCGTCCTTTAGGGCGGCACGTGCCGGGCTGAAGCCCGGCGCTACACTGGCCGTACTCATGCCAGACTCTCAACCATCGAGTAGATCTCCTGCTCCGTGAAGCCTTCCAGTTCCGCGCTCTTCGACGGGCACACCGCGACGCACGTACCGCACCCCATGCAGAGGCCCGGATTCACACGCGCCGTCTTCTTGACGAATACGCCGCGCGGCGTGCGCACTTCCGCCTGCTCGATCGCGTGATAGGGGCAGGTGCGATAGCACGTGTAGCAGGCCGCGCAAGTCTGCTCGTTGATCTGCGCGATTTCCGGCTCGCGCGTCAACTCTTCCGCCGCGAAGGTCACTTGCACTTTCGACGCGGCCGCGGAAGCTTGCGCCACTGCTTCCGGAATGTCCTTGGGGCTGTGGCAAGCGCCGCAGATGAACACGCCCGCGGCGTTAGTTTCCACGGGGCGGAGTTTGGGGTGTGATTCCAGCAGGAACCCGTTTTCGTCGTAGCCGACGTTCAGCTTGCGGGCCAAATCCGTGACGCCCTCGGCCGGCCGCATGGCCGTGGCCAGCACCACCAGATCAGCCTCGACCGTCAGCGGCGTTCCCGCCAGCGTATCCGCACCACGCACAATCAACTTGCCGTTCTGCTCGGTGATCTTCGACACGCGCCCGCGATAGTACTTGGCGCCGTCCTGCTCGATGGCGCGGCGCACAAACTCCTCGTACCCCTTGCCACCCGAGCGGATGTCCATGTAGAAGACGTGCGCCTGCCCGTCATGCACCTTGTGCTTATAAAGCATCGTGTGCTTGGCGGTATACATGCAGCAGATCTTCGAACAGTAGGAAAGGCCCTTGGCGTTATCGCGCGAACCCACGCAACTGATGAAGACCACGCTCTTCGGCTCCTTGCCATCCGAAGGCCGCTTGATGACGCCGCCCGTGGGACCCGAAGCGGAAACCAGCCGCTCAAACTGGAGCGAGTCGATCACATCCTTGTACTTGCCGTAGCCGTATTCACCGTAGCCGGCCAGCTTGCCGTCCTGCTTGCCGATGTTGTAGAGCTGGTAGCCCGTGGCCACGACAATGGCGCCGACCTTCTCTTCCACAATCTTGTCGGTATCCTTGAAATTGATCGCGCCCGCCTGGCATTTCTTCTCGCACAGTCCGCAGCCGTTGCGGATCAGCTTGGCGCAGGTGTTCTTATCGATCACGGGGCGTGCGGGAACAGCTTGCGGGAAAGGAATGTAAATCGCCGTGCGCATGCCCATCTTGTAGTCGAACTCGCTCGGGTTCCGTTTCAAGGGGCAGGTGTTCCAGCACTCGCCGCAGCCCGTGCACTTCGTAATATCGACGTAGCGCGCCTTCTGGCGAATCTTCACGTTGAAGTTGCCGATGAAGCCGTCCACACCCTCGACTTCGGAGTAGGTGTAGAGCTTGATGCGGGGATGCTGGCCCACTTCCACCATGCGCGGCGTCAGGATGCACTGTGAACAGTCAAGCGTGGGGAAGGTCTCCGAAAGGCCGGCCATCTTGCCGCCGATCGAAGGTTCGCGTTCGATCATCACCACTTCATAACCGGCGTCGGCAATGTCGAGTGCCGCCTGAATTCCCGCCACGCCGCCACCCACCACGAGAGCCCGGCGCGTCACGGGCACACGAATCGGTTGCAAGGCGTGGTCCTGACGCACCTTTTCAACCGCCATGCCAATAATCTCGATGGCTTTTTCAGTGGCCTTGGCGCGGTCGTGATGCACCCACGAGCAGTGCTCGCGGATGTTGGCCATTTCGACGAGATAGGGATTGATGCCCGCACGCTGCGCCGCTTTGCGGAAAGTCTTCAGGTGCATGTGCGGCGAGCAAGAGGCCACAACCAGCCCGTCCAGCTTTTCCGATTCGATCTTCTCGCGGATCATCGCCTGGCCCGGGTCCGAGCACATGTACTTGTAGTGCACCGCGCACCGCACCCCGGGGAGCTGACCGGCAGCCTTCGCCACCTCCGCGACGTCCACGGTACGAGCGATGTTTTCACCGCACCAGCAGACGAAGACGCCAATTCGAGACATAGTTGTTAAACCTTTGCCGCCGGGGCCGCACTCGACGCGACTGCCCCCGTGGCCGTCGGCTGTGTTGCAGCAGCTTCCGCACGCCGCGGTGGCACAAAATGCCGGTTAATCCCCAGATTCTCCGGTGCGATCCCTAGTGCCAATCCAACCAGGTCCGACAGGTAATAAACCGTCAGGTTGTGCCGGGCGCCGTAACGGCGCTCGATGTCGCGCTGCTTCATGTCGAGGTTCACATGGCACATGGGGCACGCCGTGACCAGGCAATTGGCGCCGTGTTCCTGGGCATCCGTCAGGATGCGATGGCTCAACTCCAGCACCGTGTCTTCGTTGGCCATGGTCATGCCAGCGCCACAGCATTCGGTGCGATAGTTCCACTCGACGGGCTTCGCGCCCAACGCGCTCACCAGCGTTTCGAGCGAACTCGGCTGTTCGGGATCGTCGAAACTAACGATGTCAGGGGGACGGGTGAGAAGGCAGCCGTAATAGCACGCCGGCTTCAGTTCCGCGAGCGGTTTCTTCACCGCAGCTTTGATGCGCTCGACGCCGACCTTCTGGAGAACTTGAATGAGGTTCACCACTTTCACTTTGCCGCTGATGGGAGCCTCGACAACGCTGGAGATCTCCTTACGCAAACTCGCGTCGCCCGACATCAACTTTTCCGCCTTCAGCAACTGCATGGAACACATCGGGCAGGGTGCGAGCATCTCCTCCATACCCTGTTGTTCCGCCAGTGCCAGATTGCGCGCCGGGAGAGCGATGGAAAGCTTGTGGTTCAGCGAATGCGCCGCGGTGGCTCCGCAGCAGATCCATTCCGGAATTTCCTGGAGTTCAGTTTCGAGCTTTCCGAGGCAGGCTCGCAACGATTGTTCGTAGTCGTTGGACGATCCGTGCAGGGCGCAGCCGGGATAGTAGGCAATCTTCATTTGGGTTCGCCGTCCGCACACCGTTCAAAAATGCGGCGCACCACCGCGCGGTCATCTACCTTCTCGCCGCGCAGGTGCAGCTTCTTGCGCTTTTGCAATTCGGGAGCCAGACCGGCGTCCTTCAAGAGGAAGCCCAGGCTGCGCTCGTGCGGCAGCGCGCGAAGCTTGAATTCCGCGATCAATTCGATTTCGTCCAGACGGCCGTTGCGGCGGATGTTATTCAGGAAGGCTTGCTGAAAAGCCACGACGCGTTCCTGATCGGGTGAAACGACGCCACGGCGGAGCGACAACTCCCGCAGGGCGTCCATAATCCCAGCGCAATCCACTTCCTTGGGGCAACGCGTGGAGCAAGTCTGGCAGGAAACACATATCCAGATCGCATTGGAGCGCAGCGCGTCCTCGGCACGGCCGAGCTGGAGCATGCGCACAAGTTGGTTGGGCATGACGTCCATGCTGGCCGCCATGGGACAACCGGCAGTGCACTTCCCACACTGATAGCAATCTGCCAAGTGTGTTTGCGCTAGGGATTCAACAAGGCTGACGTCAGAAGTGGTCGGCGACGGTTCCACTGGTCCTGTTGCTTCTGTCCGGGCTTGCGAGGGGCCGCGCCAAGTACCAATCTCCGCTGCGCGCGCGGCAAGATCCGATAGGGATCACCCGAACAGATGATAGTGGCATGAAGCAGTCATGCTGTCGAGAGACAGAAAGTCTCATCAACATTTTTTTTGGGCAGTCGGCGGCGCGCCGTTCGCACTGCCCATTGGGAGGTTCACAACAGGAGTGCCCAGTCCCTGCAAGCCCCACAGAATCGTTCCAACCTGTGTGCCAGATCTTGGGTTAAGTCCTTGTATTTTCAACAACATCGTTGGATAGCGAGCAGATAAGTGCTTTATTTTCATCAACATCGTTGGGCTTGTCAAAATGTCGTTTTTAAGTGGTTTGTTATCATACACATCGTTGGACTATCCTGCATTTTCATCGGGTGTGCATTTTCCACAGCGGCTGCTAACTCGTGTTATTTCAGTTAGATACGTTTTTGAGCGCATGGCCTCTGAAATTGCTAACTGCCTTTTTTTCTATAACATCGTTGGAAGAACGGTCCTCGCGCGAGGCTTCCTGCTGGCCTCTGAGAGGGTTCAACCACGCTAGATCTTGCCGTCATCACTACCCAATCTCCTCCCCCGTCGCCTTACCTACAGGGCCGGGCTACGCCGCAAATACTTCATATAAGGCTTAACATAAATCTGTATAAATGTCAATGTGATTCACTAGTGGGTAGTGTCTTAATTCGGAGTGTAGCGCCGGGCTTCAGAGGCTGTGGAAAAACTCGAAAGGAAGGCTGCCCTGAAAGGGCGCAAGTCAGTAGCCGGGGGCAACGCCCCCGGAACGCTCCACGTTTCGAAGGTTGACCCTGAAAGGGTCACATGCTTGTAGGCGGCTGCAAACCAAGAGGCATCGACCCCTGCAGGGTCGGCGGTGCTGGGGGACGATCCTCCGGGGGCGTTGCCCCCGGCTACTCCATGCGTCCCCTGCGGGGACAAAGGCTGCAGCTTTTGTCGGGTTTTCCCGCAGCCTGTTTAGCCCGGCATGCCGCCCTAAAGGGCGGCGCTGCTGTGTATTGCCGTCTGAGACGCACTAGACTAAGGCGTCGCCGACATCTCTCCACCGACCCGGACAACTTTGGGACGATAACCGCTGCGGGCTCGAACTTGATAGTCCTTCAAGTTCTGCCCCACGAGTTTCACGGTGATGCGGCGCCAGCCGAGATTGGAATTCGGCTGGGGGTAATAGGTGAGCGAATACAGATGCTGTAGATCATCGCGCACGGAGGCGAACGCTTTCTGTTGGTCTTTCCAGTTCTTGGCGAAATAGGCTTTGCCGCCGGTGCTGGTACTGATGCGCTCGAAGACGGCCGTGGAGACCGGATCGAGGCGCGCCTCCTCGGTGCTGATCATGTAAACGGCGACGCCCTCCGCCTGGGCCATCTCGCGCACGTCCTCCGGCGCCACGGTGCTGGCATTGTCCGGTCCATTCGAGAACACCACGACGGCGCGCTTGCCGGAATACTGCGCAGCATCTTCCAGGGTCAGCAGCAGGGCATCATAGAGAGCCGCGTCGTCCCCGGCCACGGTCGCCCGGACTCCGCGCAGTACATTCCAGCGGTCGGAGGTGAGCCTTGCGGCCCGCGAAGTGTTGCGGCTGTAAGAGTAGAAGGCAATCCGGTTGGCAAGATCGAGAGAGCGGACGAACTCCGCGATGGCGTCCTGCGCGTAAACGAATCCACCGTACATATAGTTGCTGGTATCGAACAGGATGAACACGCTCGCGCCTGCCACCAGAGCCACAGCACGGTCCGGCGTCGTTGGGCGAAACACATCGGGCGAGCTGCCGCGCGCGTGCCGGGGAAGCTTCGCAGCAAACGACTTCACAAGCTTGGGATCGCCGTTGCCCGGTGAGCTATCCGCCACGGTTTGCGGGAGTTCGTTCTCGGCGGCGAAAGTGGCGACCTTTTCCTGAATCTCGTCTTCGTAAACGGTGAAGTCCCCGGGCAGGAGGCCAGTGACGTAGTCCCCCTTCCTGTCCGTCACGGCGACGTTCAATTGCACCATATTGACGTTGACAAGGATTCGGTAAGGGGAATTGTCCTTGCTTGCACTTTGGGCGTGAAGACCCCTTGCCGTAACGCCCAGGATGGTCAGGAAAACGCAGCACGCGACGAGTCGCTTGATGGCCATGTGTCACTCTTCCCTGCAGCCCCGCCCCTTCCTAGGAAAGAGGCTCGGGCAGATTGAGAATTTGCCGCGGGGCGCGGCGCGGCCCGCCCACCACAAGAGGTCGATATTGAGACCTTTCCTCGCCCCTTGGGAACTGGTAGCCACGACAAGCTTCTTGTGCCGTGGGCTCTTGGGCGTGCGGAACATGAACCCACGGCACAAAAGCCGTGCCGTGGCTACCAGGTGCCGCCACCATATTCTGTAGCCCTCAATGGTGGCGGTGCCAGAACACCACCACCGTCTGCGCCCTCACGCCCCCGGGACAGAAGTCTCGGGCGGCGGCGCGATCTCCTTACCCTCTCGAAATTCCTCGCCGGTCTCCCGCAGCGCGCGCAGGAGAGCGGGCCAGTCTTCCAAGTGCGTCGCAAAGATTTTCGCCACCATCCGCCGCGTCAACTCCGGCGCAAGCACGTTGAGCATGACCGGTGGATAACCCATTTCGTCCGCCAACCGTGCCCAGTAGAGATTGTTGGAATCCCAGGACTCCGCCAACAGGCGGCTCGAATAACCGAGATAAGTGGGAAGCGGTTTGAGCGGCAGCAATTCGCGCGCGTAACTGCCAGCCAACGCGGGGTGCGGGACGCCAAAATCCTCGGAGAGGCGTTCCCAACGGACTGCCTGAGGGTCGTGCTTGGCGAGCGATTCCAGCTCCCGCCCCGCGCTCCCGCACGTGTCCAGTTCCCGCGAGAATCGGTGATGGAATTCAGCGCCCAAATAGAAAACCTCACCGGGTGCGAGGCGGGCCAACGCCCCGTCGGAATTCTCCGCATGCAGCGCCTCATCCACCTGCTCGAACCTCTGAGGTGGCAAGTGCTCTTCCAGGATGTCCAGCACCTGCCCACGGCGCTGATCGTTCTTCCCACCGGCACGGACGAGGTCCTCCCCCAAATGCTGGTAGAGCGCGACGGCGTGCAACTCATCCTCACTTACCCGCCACCAGCGCGGCAAAATGGAACTGGTCAGCAGGGTGGGCGCCATGTCTTCCCAAATCAGGGACTGCACGTTCTCCGGGACCAGGAAGTCCTGCTCCAACTCCGCCAGCACATAGGGCAAGTCCGCCAGTGAGCCCGCCATATGCGCGCCACCACCAGCCGTCCAGCCGCGCCCCACCAGGCTGGGAGTCTTCCAAGCCTGTGTTCCGCCCAGACTCATCTGCCCCGAGAATTCGTGGGACCTGACCAATAAAGGATGATTGGCCAGCAACTGGTTTCCGGGCGGCGCATAGTAGGCATAGTTCAGGCCCACCAGGCTATCCCGGAAGAACGGAACCAGCAGGCCGCGGGCCGCCGCGTATTCCTCGGGAGATCGTACTGACTTGATGATCCGCACTAAATCCGTTCCCATCTCCGCCTGAAGGTGAATGTCGCTGACAAGCCCCGGTGTCCACTCGGACTTCTCCGAACTGCTGAACAGAGGTTTGGGCATTTGGAATTCGCGAAGCTGCCCCGCCAGGGGAAACAGCGCCGCGGGCCGGGCCTTCTGTTGCGACGCCGCCACCAGGCCATCCCCAAGCGCCATGAGGGTATCGAGCGAGATGAGCCGCTGGGAGTCAAACGCGGCGTGAATCTTGTTGGCCAGTTCCAGTTCCACTTCGTGAGCTTTCGTGCTGGTCTGCCGGGGGCCGGCCAGCAAAGCCTCGAGTTCCTCCTGAGAAATCCGCGACTGGCCGGCCGCCGCCCGCATCAGCTCTCCCAGGGACGATCGAGCGACATCGTAAAGCTGTGCGGCCGACTCGACACGGGCGAAGGGAACTGCAACCCGCCGCCAGGAATTGCTCCAGGCCGGCGTGGGAATTTCACCCTGACGGGCCAGGATCTGCCAAAGTCCGAGGGTGGCCTGAAAGAGCCCGATGGCATCGGCCCGCAGGGCTCGATTGGGAATGCGGTCTACCGCTTCTGCAGTGCGAACAAAGTCGGTGATGGCGGCATTGTCCAGAGTGTGAAATTCGCAGAAGACCCGGTACTGATCACCGAAACGGGCATAGTTGTCGGCCAGCAGACGAACAGTCTGGGGAGTAAGCCGCGCTTGCGGCGCCCGCTCCGCGTCGATGTCGCTCATCATCAGGAAGGTCTGCAGCGGCCCTTGCTCGGAATACAGGCGGGAAGCCGCAAACATGGCCTCCAGCAATTGCTCAGGCGTGTCCCATTGCGTGCCGCGCCGCCGCTCCTGGCGCACGAGCTTGGCATTGCTCTTCTGTCGCAGGAATTCCTTCCACACGTCGAGATTCCCAGGAATGTGCGGCCGACCGTCAGGCTCAAACTGCACGCGCGAGGTCAGCAACAGAAGTCCGGCGTCAGGGCGGAATACGGGCCGCACGGGGCTCGGGGAAAGATCGCGCCCGCGCAGCGCGGCATAGAATCGCTCTAACTGCCGGGGCGCCGTGAAGTAGGCTTGACGGTTCCGGCCGATGCGGGACAGCGCATCGAAGTACGCGGCCACCCACCCTTCATCCTTGGTGAGCATTTCAACCACGAAGTCTCCCGGCGAACGAGGGCTCGCGCCAACCAGACTCTGCCACGCGGACTCAGCAGCGGACCCTCCCGGTACCTCTACTCGCCCCGATCGAATGGTCAAATCACTGCCGTAAAAGTCCAGGACGGGAGCCAACGGGAGTAACCGCTCTAGTCCCGGCGACCGGCGCAAGGATGCCTGCGTCTTCAAGTCTACGCGCGACATCGCCCAGTAAAGGCGTGCGATGCGAGGATTGGCGATGAGGCAGTCCAAGACGTCCTCCCGCCCACGTTTTCCTCCTGCCAGCTTGGTCCAGTCGTTGGGAGCGAATATTACGGGAACTTGAAAAGCAGGATACGGATAGGCAAACGGCTTGCCCTCACGCAGCGTCATCTCCAGTTCCGTTAGAGGAAACCCGGAATCGATGGTGAGAAAAGCTCTCTGTGCTTCCGCAGTCTCGACGGCCGCGTTGGCCCCACAAGGCCGCATCAGCCTGTAACCCAGAACCTTCAAGAGCGGTCCAGCCGCCTCGCAATTGGGTATCCGGATCAACCCATCCGTGCCTGCCAGGGCGAGGAGTTCCCTGCTCTGTTCGACATAGCGTCTCAGCAGGACCAGGTACTCGGTGGGTTTCTCTCCTTTGCCGTAGCCGATATAGCCGTCGGTCACGACGTTGTGAGCGACCAAAGGCAGGACGTCTTCGGGTGAGACCTTCTGGCTGACGGCGGCCATTCGCAAGAAGGAACGCAATGGCCCCGGGATTGTGATCTTTGCCGAAGATGCGGAGGCGGCATCCGGCGAGGTGGCGACGCTCGGCAGCAGCATCTCCCTGACAGACGGCACACCCTGGCCCCAGGAGGTGACAGGCCAGTTCGAACATAGCCACAGAAGGCAAAAGACAAGAACTGAGCGAAGTCCCATGGCAGACCCCTCATTCTCGGGCCGCGGGGCACACGTATCCTCAGGCGATTATCGACTGTGGGAGAAGCCGTCGTGACATTGCGCCAGCCCCCTGTCCTAGTTCCCGATAAGCCCGTTCTCTCTGGTACTACCTGTCTTTGGGTGGCATAAGCATATGCCAAAAGCCACCTCCAATCAAATGGTCGTGTCCGCAATTCGGTAATGTCCTAATTTGACCGTGGCGCCGCCCTTTAGGTCGGCATTTGCCGGGCTGAAGAGGCTGCGGAAAAAGGCCTCCACCTTGTCATTCTGAGCCCTTCGCTGTCATCCTGAGCGCAGCGAAGGATCTCGCTCTGGCCGCTCAGGGTAAACTCCGCGTAGAATCTCGCTCTGAGTATTTTCAAGACCATGCCAGATCCTTCGTTTCACTCAGGACCGCCTACGGCTCCTCAGGATGACAGGCTGATGGAGTTTTTTCCGCAGCCTGTGAAGCGCTACCCCTGCGGTACCTGGTCATGATTCCCCGCCCCCGGCATGAAAACTCCGGGAACTTCCGGGTAAGACGCTCCGTTTAATCTACTAAGGTAGCCGGACCGTCAGGCCCGAGGGAGCAAAGATATCTGGTTAACAGGCAGCGATCCTCAGGTTTCAGTCGGAGCAGCGCGGAAGCCGTTTCCGCAACAGAGTGCGACCGGTGATCCAGCTCATGATTCGTCCAAGGCGTTGAGGTAAACACATGCGAAAAGTTCTGATTTCATCCCTGCTCATCGGCGGGTTCTTGGCGGCCCTGCCAGCGCTCGCCTGCACCATCTTCAGCGTCACGGGGCAGCGCGGAACTCTCATCGGCAACAATGAGGACTATCTCAACTCTTATCCTGAGTACGTCTGGTTTGTCCCCGCGACGGCCAAGAGGCATGGTCGAATTCTCTTCGGGGGGAAATATCAAGCAGAAGGTGGCATGAACGACCAGGGGCTCTTCCTCGACTTCGCTGTGGCTCCTGTCTACAACCCACCCTCCTGGCCCAAGAAGCCCGTGCAATCCTTCGCCCGCGATGGCCATATCACCGAAGAGATTCTTGCCCAATGCTCTACCGTGCGCGAGGCCGTGGACTTCTTCCGGCGTTACAACCTGGCAGGCAGTGGCCACCAACTGATCGCCGACGCCTCGGGAGCATCGGTCGTCATTGAGTGGGTGCAGCGGGAGATGAAGGTGGTCCGTAAACAAGCGCCGTACCAGCTCGTAACGAATTTCTGGCTTGCTAATCCCCTGCTGGGGAATTTCCCCTGCCCGCGTTTTACCCCGGCCGCTGACCTGCTGGACCACATCGGTGAACCCTCGGAGGAGAAGGTCGCCGCGGTGCTGCACGCCGCGGCTTGGAGCCAGGAGGATGCGGGTACCCAGTACTCCAACGTGTACGACCTGGGGGCGCGGGAAGTGGTGGTCTACTACCGGGGTGATTTTTCCCGCGCCAAACGTTTCAAGCTGGCGGAGGAACTCTCGAAGGGTCCACACCTGTGGAACCTGGAGCAACTGTTTTTGGGGGAGGCTTACCAACCACCCAAGCACGCTCCTCGGAACGAAATCACTCTCCCCATGATGCGGACCGCGTATGCGAAGGGCGCGCAGGCAGCGCTGGACAGCTACGCTGCGCTGGTTGCGGAAGTCGACCCGGGAAGCTCCGCCGAATATCGCGAACAGGACCTCAATTCGGTGGGACGCGCCCTCATGGGAGACGGCTTTCTGGAGCAAGCCCGTGCCTTCTTCGAAGTGAACGTGCGTGAACACCCCGAATCCTGGAGCGCCTACGAAAGCCTCGCCGAGGTCCAGATGCTCTCCGGCAAGAACCAACTGGCGATTCGCAACTGCCGGCGCTCCCTGGAGATTAACCCTCAGAATGACCACGGACGGGAGATGCTGGTCCGCCTGGAGAATCCGAACCAACCCCGGCCCGCCTCCGAGGCGCCCGACGCGCCCCCCGGGCTTTTCCAGTTGCCACGCGTGGAAGGCATTCAAGTCGACGGAACACTGGACGATTGGGCGGGGCGCGGTCTCGTCATCAAGGACCTCCAGCCCTGGTCCATGGCGCGTCCCGCCGCCGCAGATTTTGATGTGCAGTTCCACCTCGGTTGGAATGCCGAAGGCCTTCTGGCGGCCTTCGAAGTGCGCGACGACAAACCTGTGGAGTCGCCGGAGGACAATCGGTTGTCTAAAGCTGATTGCCTCGAAATCATGGTCGCGCAGGCGCCGGGCTCAATGAACGCCTACAAGGTGGACATTGCTCCGGGAGCCGACCCGCGCTTCGGCCATCTCCGCACGGACTTTCGCGATCGACGCGTCGTCGATACAGGATTGCGCCGCGTCATGCCCTTGTCGGATGACCCTTTGGTGGTCCTGTATGATCAGGTGCTGCCACGGCCGGCCATGCCCGCGAAGCCCCTCATCTTCAAGGCTGCCAGCCGCCCCAATCCGGGTGGCTACACAGTGGAAGTATTCCTACCTTGGAAAAACCTAGGCCTCGAGGCCAGGCCAGGCACGGAGGTGGCTTTCCAGGTATTCGCAGATGATCGGGATGGAGATGGGCCGTCGAAGCAATTGGTGTGGTATCCCAGCGTCGACAGTTGGCGTGGAACTCACCTGATGCATCGCCTTCACCTCGTGGAATGATGCGCCCGATTTCGCGCTACATTTTCAATCCAACCACATTTTTATCGTACACATTCCGGTGAATAGCACTTCATTACATCTGCGCTCTCTTAGTGAATCCACTCACTTCGCGCTTGCCCGGCTTTCGCCACATCTTACAAGCTTCCGGCCCCGATTGTTAGCATCGGGATAAAAGGGGTCCAGAGGGCTGATGGCCGCCATGCGCAAAAGGGAACGCAAGGGCCCCAGAATTGTGATCTTGGCCACGGACGACGCTACAGATGCCCCGAAGCAGATGTCTCGGTCGATGTCCGCTGAGCCGAAAGTGTGACCCGACTCCAGGCGTTGATCGGGAAACCAAAACAGAATACCAACAAGCAAGGCGCAAGGACTGAGCGAAGTCCCATGGCAGACCCCTCATTCTCGGGCCGCGGGGCACACGTATCCTCAGACGATTATCGACTGTGGGAGAAGCCGTCGTGACATTGCGCCAGCCGGCCGAACAATTCGCTCACAAATTGATAGTCGCCACCGGAATTCCGAAGTCTGGACTTTGCGCGGCCCTGGATATATTCTGGCAACCAAGGCAGGCAGCCGAAAAGACGCGCGGGCGCTGACGACAGCGAAAAGGGCTATCCATGACCATGACCTCGAGCAAACCACGACTGGCAGAGCGCATGTCGAGACTGGGAACGGAGAGTGCTTTTGAGGTCCTCGTCCGGGCCCGCGACCTGGAGGCGCGCGGTCACGACATTGTCCATCTGGAAATCGGCGAGCCGGATTTCGCTACGCCCCCCAACATCGTTGAGGCCGCGGCACGGGCGCTGCGCGAAGGCTGGACGCATTACGGACCGCCGGCCGGACTGCCGGAATTGCGCCAAGCTGCAGCCGAAGAGATTGCTCGCCAATTGGGCATCGCGGTAGACCCGGCCGAAGTGGTCATCACGCCCGGCGGGAAGCCCATCATGTTCTTCACGATTCTGGCGCTCGTCGAGAACGGCGAGGAAGTGCTCTACCCTAACCCGGGCTTCCCCATCTACGAATCCATGATTCGGTTCGCGGGCGGGAAGGCCGTCCCTTACGGCCTGCGCGAGGACCAGGATTTCGACGTGAATGTGGATGAGGTCGTGCAGAAGATCAGCCGCCACACCCGCCTTATCATTCTGAATAGCCCTCACAATCCGACCGGAGGCGTGATGAGCCGTGCGGCGCTCGCACGGCTGGCCGCAGCCTTGGCGGAGCGGGAGATCTTCGTCCTTTCCGACGAGATTTACAGCCGGCTGATCTATGAAGGCGAACACGCAAGTTTGGCGCAGTTTCCCGGCAGGAAGGATTGGACCGTCATCCTGAACGGCTTCTCCAAAACCTACGCGATGACGGGCTGGCGGATGGGTTACGGGGTGATGCGCGCGGACCTGGCCCGGCAAATTGCGCTGCTGATGACCAATTCCAACTCCTGCACCGCCAGCTTCAGCCAGATTGCCGGCGTCGAGGCCTTGCGCGGCCCGCAGGATGCCGTGGAATCGATGCGCGAGGAGTTTCGCCGCCGCCGCGAGGTGATTGTCGAAGGATTGAACCGTATTCCGGGCTTCCGGTGCCGCCAGCCGCACGGGGCGTTTTACGCTTTCCCCAACATCAAGCAAACCGGCAAAACGGCGCGAGAGTTGGCCGACGCGCTGTTGAGCGAAGCAGGAGTGGCGTGCCTCGCCGGCACGGCTTTCGGTGACTGGGGAGAAGGTTACCTGCGATTGTCATTTGCCAATTCCGTCGAAAACATTCAGAAGGCCCTTGAACGCATTGAGGGTTGGGTGAAGATCAACCTGTGAGCGACCAGAGTCCGCGCTTTCGAGTTTTTGCCACCGCCGACATTGGCGCGGAGGCCTTCCAAATCCTCCGCGATCGCGGCTACGAAGTGGAAGTCTATCCCGATCCGGCCCCCCCGCCCAAGCGCGTGATTGTCCAGAAAGTGGCCAGCGGCATCGACGGCCTCATCACGACCTTGCGCGACCCCATCGACCGCGAGGTGTTTGACGCCGGGCTCGGCACGCTGAAAGTCGTGGCCCAATACGCCGTGGGATTCGACAACATCAATCGGGCTGATGCCAACCGCGCGAAGATACCCTTCACCAACACGGCCGACGTGCTAACGGAAGCGACGGCCGAATTCGCGCTTTTCATCCTGGGCAGCATGGCGCGCAAGCTCTACCCCAGCGAGCGCCTCGTGCGCGATAACGAATGGGGCGCCTGGCACCCGTACCTTCCCTTCCTCGGCGACGAGGTGACGGGCAAGACCATCGGCGTAATCGGCACAGGGAGAATTGGACAAGCTTTCATCAAGAAGGCCGTCGGGTTCGACGTAGATTTCCTCTGCTTCAATGAAGGGGTTTCGGAACCCGATTTCTTCCGCAAGGTTCAGGAATCAATGGAGGTGCGCTTCCGTAATGGCTTCAGCGCAGAACCTCACAGCATCCGGTACGTGAGTTTCGAGGACGTTCTGCGCGGCAGCGATTTCGTGAGTCTGCATGTGCCGCTCATCCGCGAGGGTGAAGGCAAGTTTCCCACTTACCATCTTCTTAACGCTAAGACGTTGCGGCTCATGAAGCGTACGGCGTTCCTCGTGAACACTTCGCGCGGGCCCGTGGTGGATGAGCAGGCCCTTGCGGAAGCGCTTCTCAATGACGTCATTGCGGGCGCCGCCCTCGACGTGTACGAGAAAGAACCGCTGCCGGCGGACTCACCGCTCCGCAATCCGCAGATCGAGAACCACCTCCGCCTGTTCTCGCACTTCGCCAGCGCCGCTCGCGTCACGCGGCTTTCAACCCATCCCGACAAAGGCATGGCGGGCCGCTGCATCCAGGGATTGATCGACGTTTTAGAGGGTCATAGCGCGGGCAACCCCGCGCATATGCCTTACGTCGTGAACAAGGAAGCATTCCGGTAAAGCTTGCCGGTTGCAAGGGGCATGTCTCGCTCTTTGGCGGTGGGAGGGAGGCTTTGTGTCAGCTTGGCCAGCACGGCAGGAAAGGGCTTGACAAGTGGGAAAACTCAAACTAGAGTGGCGTTCACGTTCTCTGCTAATTAGTAAATCGCGGCCGCAAGAATACTCCACAACGGGGGGCGGAAAGGATTATACGAAGATGGCGAAAAGAAGCTCGATACGGAAGGCAGCATTACTTGTTTTGGTTGCAGGGATGCTTGCTTCCCTGCCGGCGCTGGCCGGATCAGCAGTTGTAGGGTCAGTGGCGGGTAGCATGAACGCGACGGTGGGTGGGCAATCGCTTCTTCCCAACACCACGATTTTCAGCGGGGACAGCCTGCAGGTGCGGGATGGTGTAGCGGTGGTAGCGGTGAGC
>Ga0335069_10002386_pt1 | contig 28989 bp, 31 predicted proteins | sample Lox_Sample_11_FD_206714 | JGI IMG/M metagenome (GOLD analysis project Ga0335069, IMG submission 206714) | Soil microbial communities from Loxahatchee National Wildlife Refuge, Florida, United States - Lox_Sample_1.1 | ecosystem: Environmental > Terrestrial > Soil > Wetlands | place: USA...
GCAAACGTCACACTATCCGTTGGCGTATAGATGGGGTCACGAGCAGTTGCCCGGTTGGGCGGAAATCCACAGTTATCCCTGGCTCCCGATTCAGGACCTATCCCAACAGGTCACCTTGTCCTCACTAAAGATAGGCCACTACCAAACGGACTGGACGTCGTGACCCGGCAAATAGGAACAGGGGCCGCCTAAAGCGATCCCCAGTCTAAACCTCTCGGCCCCCGGCAGTCGGGGCTGGTCGGGAGTGCCTTTTCCCCCACTGAACGCCTTTACTTGCTTGCCAGGTATTCAGCTCCCATCGGCGTCCTGGATGTTTATCTTGAAGATAGCCGTGGAAAGCGCCCCTCGTCGATTTTCGCCTTGCTCGCGACATGATTGTAGTTATAATTGTAATGTCGGCGATTTTGAAACCCGAAGTTCTCGATTGGCATCCTATTGATTATTGCCGTGTCGCCGTCAGCAATTATCGTCGATCCGCGAAAAAAACATTTTTCAATCGCTTGCAGGAGGCCAGTTGTGTCAAGGAGTCAATGCGTCCCAAATTATCAAGGCTCAACGACTTCAACTGTGGGAGGGCCGCCAGTGGCTTAACATTCGTGAACCTCTTGCAGGCGTCAATGCTCAGCCATTCAAGATTTTTCAGTGTGCGGATCGGTTCGAAGTCATCGAGTTTTGTAAGGTATGCGAGCGACAATTTTGCAAGGCTAGTGCACGCGGCAATCCCATAGAGGCTGTATACGGATCCCATTGTAAGCCAGAGTTCTTGCAACTGCGGTACGAGCTTTAGAAGCGTCAGATCTCGGTCCTTCCAGTACGAAACACGCAGCGTCTTCAGATTCTGAGCGGCCTCCAAGCCCCGAAGACCTCGCCCCCAGGCGACCGAGAGTTCCTCAAGAAGCGGCCAGTTTGTTGCGTCAACCGCAAAGGTAGTCGTAGAATCGACCGACAGAATTCGCAGATTATGCAACTGTGCGATAGGCGCCAAATCCTGAGACGTTCTATTTATGACGTGCAGGCGCTGCAGCTGGTCTAGATCCTGTAGCAAGTCGAGCGCGCCCGCGCTTCGATGCCATGCGGCCCACAGCTCGGTGATCGCGGGGCGGACCGCTGTAAGGCTTTTTACTAAATCGTGGCTCAGCGGGTCTCCAAGGAAGGCGGTGCTTCCGACCTTACCAGGCTTTACCGTGAAGCCGGAGCTCGGGATATTCACGTCCATCATAGTCTCTGTGGCGTGGGTTTTGGCGGGGCGACGGCGTTTCTTTTATTAGCGAGGGGGCCGCCTTTCGGCTTGGGGCCGCCGGCAGCGGTGATGGCCTGCTGTTCCGCGTTTAGCAAGTCCGCACGCGTACCCTGCACGGGTTTGAGCTGCACCGAATCATAGTTCTCTCTGACAAGGAAGGAGTTCCGGATGTGGCGAGCGAGTCGGGTCGCTGCGCAGCTCAGCGGCTCGACCATCGCGGCGATGCCGCGTTGCCTGACTACCCGCTTTTTGGCGACGGACTCTGCTGCCGCCGCGGGGACTCCGACGCGAGCGCCATTGACAGGAGGTCATAATTTCCTCAGCAGGTGGCGCGAGCGCGGCGTAGCGGGCGCGCAACACGGATGTGGAGCGCCCAGCGACCCGAGGCGGCAGCAGAGTCCGTCGGCAAAACCGGCTAGCGGGCGTAGCGGGCGCGGCGTGCGGCGAGCGCGGCTATCCCGACCGCGGCGACCGCGAGGAGCGCGACGACGTTCGAGACGAGCGTGAAGCGGTCGTTGATCGCCATCGAGCCCATCGAGACGCCGCCAAGGGTGTTGCCGATCAGCCACTCCATGATCGCGCCGGCAAGCATCGCGCCGAGCACGAAGAGCGCGAGAAACGTCCACGTGATGCGATCGGGAAACGATTTGCGATAGATGCCGATCATCGGGAGAATTAGCAGGTCGCCGTAGATGAAGGTCGTGTTCGCGCCGAGCGGGATGCCGGCGTTTGCGAGATAACGCGCGATCGGGACGTTGCCCATCGAGCAGACGAACGTTGCGACGGCGATGAGCAGGCCGACGAGAAGGAGCAACACGTACCCGATGACCGGAACCGACCCGACGGCGTGGAGCGCACCGGAAAGCCATCCGGGCGGAATCAGCGCCGCAGCGAAACCGGCGATCAGATAGCCGACGATCAACTCTGTGCGCAGCATCCGCACGTCGCCCCACGCCATGGACGCGACGACGTCCCAGGTGCGGCGCACCGGTTCGTCGTCGTCGCCGCCGGTCTGGCCTTGCACGTACGCTGCCTGGAGCCGCGTCAAATCGCCGGGACGGAAGAGAACGGAAAAGCCGAGCGTCACGATCGCGATGATGATCGCACCGCCGAAGAACTCGGCGAAGACGAACTTCCAACCGAGCAGCGACCAGAAGAGAATGAGGATCGCGAGGTTCATGTTCGTCGACGAGATCAGAAACGAGAGGATCGAACGGATATCGCCGCCGTTGCGATAGAAGCCGCGGGCCGCCGCGGCCGCGCCGTACGAGCATGCCGACGAAATGATGCCGAATCCGGCTCCGTATAGTAGGCCGCGAAGGCCCGGGCCGAGGTACCGGTGCATCGTCGCCGGCGTCAACATCACTTGGACGATCGCCGAGACCAAGAAGCCGAAGATCAGACCGAAGAGGCTATCCCAGAAAAACGCCGCTGCTTGCGAGACGCCGGCGATCAGCGCATTGACGATCGCCATCTAGCCGCCGACCGCGACCGGCGCGTGGCCGAAGAGCGGCGGGATAAAGTGCCCGGCAAGATAGGAGACCGCGAAGACGCCGCAGCCGTAGAGCACGACCTCGACGCCCTTGCCGATGGGGCTGCGTTCGCTGAGCGTCCCCGCATAGTAGCCCACGGCGAAGAGCGCGATCAGCGCGAAGAGCAGCGACGCGAGCGTCGCCGAGAACATCGAGAGCGGCAGCATGAAGGCGAGGATCGGCATCAGCGATCCGAGCGCGAACGAGACGCCCATCGAGACCGGGGCGCGCAGACCGCTATCTTCAGCCTCTCGAGGGTCTATGCCGAACTCGTCGCGCACCATCTCGTAGAGATAGATGTCCGGCATCTGCGTCAGCCGCTTAACGATCATCTCGGCCTCGTCCGCGCTGAAGCCTTTCAATTTGTAGTAGGCGACCTGCTCGGCGAATTCGCCCTGCGGGTCGTCGGCCATCTCGCGTCGCTCGAGGTCGATCGTCGCCTGGACGACCTCGCGCTCGGCCTTGCGCCCCAAGTACTCGCCGACGCTCATCGAGAGCGCGCCGGCGAGCAGCGCGAGGAAGCCGCTGATGAGGACGGCCGCCCGATCGCCCTCGGCGACGCCGACCCCGGTGATGATGCCGAGCGTCGTGAGGATGCCGTCCTGCATGCCGAAGACGATCTCCCGAATGCTGCGGCGCTTCTCGAGGGCCTTGCGCTGCTGCGTGTCGGGAATTCGCGGCAAGTGAGAGTCGGTCATGGGCTAGGCCTTCGGCGGCGGCGCAGCCAATCTCTCGCCATGGCCAAATTGCTTTCGTCCTTGGCCGTCGTCGCCGGCCTCTTCTCTGCGACGCTCATGCCCGCTCGCGCGGTCGATTGGCCGGTCTTCGGCTTCGATCCGGCGCGCAGCAGCTTCAATTCCGCAGAACACACGCTTACGGTCGGAAACGTCCACATGCTCAAAGAACGGTGGCAGGTCTCGCTCGGCGACGTCTCGCAGACGCCGCCGATTCTTCTGCAGCACGTTCGCGTCGGCAAGCATTACCGGACGATGCTCTTCGAAACGACCGAGAGCGGCATCACGCTCGGCATCGACGCGAGCTCCGGGCACGTCGTCTGGCGCTATACGAGCCACGGCGTGAACATCACGACCTCGGCGCCGGCCGCCGATCCTTCCGGAAAGGCGATCTACGTGCCGGGAATCGACGGCAAAGTGCACAAACTCTCGGCCGCGCGAGGGCGCGAGATCAACTCGCCGGGATTTCCGGCGCGCATCACGCGCATGCCGAGCAGCGAGAAGGTCGCCTCGCCGCTCAACGTCGCCAACGGTTTTCTCTACGCGACGACGTCCGGATATAACGGCGACGCGCCGCCGTACGACGGGCACGTCGTCGCGGTAAACCTTAGCAGCGGGAAGACGACGGTCTTCAACTCGCTCTGCAGCAACAAACGCAGGCTGCCGGGACCGAACACGTGCCCGCAGCAGCGTTCCGGCATCTGGGCCCGCGGCGGCGCGGTGGTCGATCCCGATCAGTCCATGAGCGGACGGATCTACGCGGCGACCGGCAACGGCGACTTCAACGCGAATCAGGGCGGCCACAATTACGGCGACTCCGTGCTCTCGCTCAGCGACGATCTCTCGAATCTCCTCGGGAGCTACACGCCGACCGATTACCAAGGGCTGCAGGACGGCGACGTCGATCTGGGCAGCACATCGCCCTCGCTCTTGCCCAACGTGCAGTCGAGCCAGACGCCGCTGATGCTCGTGCAAGGCGGAAAGGACGCGATTCTCAAGCTGCTCGACCGCGCGGCGCTTCCCGGCGTCGGCGGCGAACTGCAACTGATCGACCTTCCCAACGGACTCTTCTCGACGCCCGCGATCTGGAGCGACGCATCGGGGAACCCATGGGTCTTCATGGGCTTCTCCGACGTCGTCGTGGCGTATCGTCTGCAGACCAACGGCAAGGGCGTGAGCCAGCTCGTCGGGGTCTGGCAGGCGAGCCCGGGGTCGACGAACGGCGAGGGCACCTCGCCGGTCGTCGCCAACGGCATTCTCTTCGTCGCGTTCGACAGACAGATCGTCGCGATGAACGCGCTGAACGGCAACGTGCTATGGAGCAGCAGCCAGAGCAGCGCGGGAGGGACGATCGGCAACGTGCACTGGCAGAGCCCGATCGTCGTCAACGGTTCGGTCTACTGCGCCGACCAGAGCGGAAATTTAACGGCCTACTCGCTGCATTAGATCGGCCCGCTGATCGGGCGTCAGCGGCGTCTGCGGCGGCACGAGGCGTTCCCACGCGGGATCGTCGCGGCGGGCGGCCGTGAGGTAGCGAACCGCCGGAATAAACGGAAGACCGTCGAGCGCGGCGCGCTTGCGCGTCAGCTCGGCGGCCTTTGCTTCGTCGTCGCTTTCGAAGACGTCGCGCGCCAGGTGCGGCCAGAGCGCGACGCTGCCCGAGATGCAGCCTGCGACGCCGCGGCGCTTCGCGTCGAGCAGATCGCTCTCCGAGCCCGGGAAGACGAGCAGATCGGGGCGGAGCGCGAGAACGTCGCGTTGCAGATGCGGATCGTTCGAGCTGTCTTTCATGCCGGCGATAACGTCGCCGAACTCGTCGAGCAGCCGCGCGACGAGGCCGCCGTGAAACGCGATGCTCATGCGCGGGAAGTTGTAAAGCAGTACGCCGCCGCGCGGCGGATCGGTGCGCGCGAAGAGCGCGGCGAAGAACGCGACGATGCCGTCGTCGGAGACGTCACGGTAGAAGAACGGCGGCATGACGAGCGAGGCGGCGAAACCGCAGTCGAACGCGCACCGCGTGAGGCGCACGGCGTCGGTGAGCGAGGCTGCGCCGGCGCCGGCCATCAGCCGCTCGCGCGGGAGGCCGCTACTCGCGATTGCTTCCATGTACGCCATGCGCTGCGCCGCGTCGAACGACATCGCTTCACCGGTCGTTCCGAGTAGATTCAGTCCGTCGCAGCCGTTATCGAGCAGATCGCGATAGTACGGAATCGCCCGCGCCGCATCGGGCGAGAGATCGTCGTCAACGGGCGTGAGCACCGCCGCCCAGACGCCTCTCATCCTCGCGACAGCGCTCCACGCACGAAAAACCCCAGATTCGCGGGACGCTCGGCGAGCCTGCGCATGAGGTACGGAAACCAGTTCTCGCCGTACGGAATCGAGAGACGCACGCGGTAGCCGCGTTCGACCAGGCTCCGGGCGAGCGGAGCGGCGATGCCGTAGAGCAACTGGAACTCGAAACGGCCGCGCTTGGGCAGGCCGCGCGACGCGGCGAAACCCGCGACGTGCTCGACGATCGCCGGGTCGTGCGTCGCGATTGCGGTGTAGCCGTCGTGCGAAAGCGCGAGTTCCGCAAGTTTGAGATAGTTCGCGTCGACGTCGCGCTTGCGCGGATAGGCGCGATCGGGAGGCTCCAGGTACGCGCCCTTGACGACGCGCACGTTCGGCGCGAGCGGCAGCAGCGCGCGCAGGTCGTTCTCGCTGCGGTAGAGGTAGGACTGCAGCACGAATCCGACGCCGTCGTGGCGTTCGCGCAGGCGGCGGTAGATCGCCAGCGTCGGATCCACGTAGCGCGACTGCTCCATGTCCATCCGCACCGTGTTTTCGTTCGCTTCGGCTGCGGCGGCGATGCGCGACGCGTTTTCGAATGCGAGCTCGGGATCGATGTCGAGGCCGACGTGCGTCAGCTTGAAGGCGGCGTTCGCGTCGATCTTCTCGTCGGCGAAGGCGCGCAGCAGGCGGCAGTATTCGGCGGCGACCGCGAGCGTCTCGTCGCGGTCGGCGACGCTCTCGCCGAGCAGCGTCGCCGCAACCGCGAAGCCGTCGGCAGCGGCGCCCTTGGCCACCGGCAGGAACTCCGCGGCAGTCTCGCCCGCAACGAAGCGCGCCGCCCCCAAGCGCATGCCGTAGCGCGTGACCGCGCGGCGCACGAACGCGCTGTCGGCGGCCGCCAAAATCCCGGCCCGCAGCGGACGATCGAGGATGGAGCTCACAGCGGGCAGTAGTTCTGCGCCAGCGTGAAACTCCCGTGGGTGCTGATCGCAGCGATCCTCGGCTCGGCGATGGCGTTCATCGACAGCACGGCCGTCAACGTCTCGCTTCCCGTGCTGCAGCGCGAGCTGGACGCGACGACCGGCCAGACGCAGTGGGTGATCGAGGGATACGCGCTCTTCCTCTCCTCGCTGATCCTCACCGGCGGCGCGATGGGCGATCTCTACGGCCGGCGACTCGTCTTCGCGTGCGGCATCGTCCTCTTCGCCGCCGCGTCGCTGGCGTGCGCGTTTGCCGGCGATATCGCGTTTCTCATCGGGGCGCGGTGCGTGCAAGGCATCGGTGCGGCGTTCGCGACGCCCGGCAGCCTCGCCCTGATCAGCGCGGCGTACGACGAGAAGTCGCGCGGGCAGGCGATCGGCTTGTGGTCGGGCTTCTCGGCACTGACGTCGGCGCTCGGTCCGGTGATCGGCGGCTGGCTGACGCAGGAGTACTCGTGGCGGTACGTCTTCATCATCAATCCGCCGATCGCGATCGTCGTACTGTTGATCCTCTTCTTCGGCGTGCGCGAGAGCCGCGACGACTCGGCGGCGCGGCGCATCGACGTGGGCGGCGCCGCGCTCGCGACGATCGGCCTCGGCCTGCTCGTCTACGGCTTGATCGGGATGAACGCAGGCCGCATCTCGGCGCCGGACGTAGCGTTTGCCGTCGCGGGGCTCGCCGTTCTCTGCGGTTTCGTTCTTCACGAGCGCCGCACGCCCGACCCGATGGTGCGCTGCGAGCTTTTTGCATCGCGCTACTTCACGATCGCGAACGTCTACACGTTCTTCCTCTACGCGGCGCTCGGCGGCAGTCTCTATTTCGTGCCGTTCGTGCTGATCAACGTCCACCGCTACCCGCCTGCGGCTGCGGGCGCCGCGATGCTGCCCTTCATCTTCATCATGGTCGTCTCGTCGCGCTGGTCGGGCGGGCTCGTCGCGCGGATCGGGCCGCGCGCGCCGCTCGTCGCCGGCGCCATCCTCGCCGGGGTAGGCTTCCTAGCGTACGCTCTCCCGGGGAGTGACGGATCGTATTGGACGACCTTCTTTCCCGCAGCGACGATCCTCGGGCTCGGCGGCGCGCTCTTCGTCGCACCGCTCACGACGACGGTGATGAACGCCGTTCCGGTCGAGCATGCGGGCATCGCGTCCGGCGTGAACAATGCCGTCGCGCGCACCGCCGGACTGATCGGCATCGCCGCGCTCGGCCTCATCGTCACCGCGGCGCCGGCATTGCTCAGCGGCTTTCGCGGCGCGATGATCGCGTCGGGATTCCTCTCGTTCGCGGCAGCCGCGATAGCGGCGAGGGGTTTCTCGCGACCTAATTGAAAGAGCCGCCGGGAGGCTGCTTGATGTGAGGATCCATGCTGCGTAGGCTTTACGCTCCCTTAATAGTTCTCGTCGCCGCGTTCGGCACCGCATGCTCCGGCAGCGGCGCGCCGAGCGTTCCGCGCATGCTCTCGCAGAACGTCTCGCCCGACCAGGGCAGCTCGAAATACATCAAGCACATCATTCTCATCGTCCAGGAGAATCGCACCTTCGACGACTTCTTCTCCTCGTTTCCCGGCGCGAACGGCACGGCGTACGGCTGCATGAAGCCGCCGTCGTCGTCGCTGCACCCGATGCATCGGCACCGCGGCTCGAGCGGATGCCCGAGCGGCGACCAAGAGGTTCCGCTCCAAGAGGTCAACCTGACGGAGCCGTGCGATTTCAGCCACGGATACCACGGATTCCTCAAGAATCTCGACGGCGGCCTGATGGACGGCTTCGGCCTTGGCGGCGGCGCCTGTCACGGCGATAGCACGGCGGCCTATCAGTACGTGAATCCGGCGCAGATCCAGCCGTATTGGGCGATTGCGAATCAATGGGTTCTCGGCGACAACATGTTCCAGACGCAAGGCAGCGGCAGCTTTACCGCGCATCAGGACCTCATCGCCGGCGGTACGATGCTCAATCCAGAGATGACGATCAGCCTCGTGGACAATCCGACGCACACTCCGTGGGGCTGCGACGCGCCGCCTGGAACGAAGACCGACGAGCTCAAGGCAAGTAAGAAGCACCTTCAGTATCGGCATTTCAAAGGGCCGTTCCCCTGCCTGACGTACAGCACGATGCGCGATCTGCTCGACGCGCAATCGGTTTCGTGGAAGTACTACACGCCGCCGGTGAAGGGCGGCGAAGGCGTGCTCTGGGATGGATTCGACGCGATCAACGCGGTGCGTTACGGGCCGGAATGGGGCACGAACGTCACGTGGCCCGAGACGAACATCTTCAACGATATCAGCGATAACCAGCTTCCCTCGGTTTCGTGGGTGATACCCGACGCGCCGAACTCGGATCACCCGGCGAAAGGCACCGACACCGGACCGTCGTGGGTCGCGAGCCTCGTTAACGCAATCGGTGAGAGCCCGTACTGGAGCTCGAGCGCCATCGTCGTCGTCTGGGACGATTGGGGCGGCTTCTACGATCACGTGCCGCCGCCGTTTCAGGATCAGTGGGGCGGTTTGGGATTTCGCGTGCCGATGCTCGTGATCTCTCCTTACGCGGTGATGGGAACGAACAGCCAAGGCGGCTATATCTCGCACACCCAGTACGAGTTCGGAAGCATCCTCCGATTCATGGAGGATACCTTTGCTCTCGGCTCGCTCGGCAAGACCGACGCCCGCGCGACGAGCATCGTCGACTGCTTCGACTTCACGCAGTCGCCGCGGTCGTTCGTCGAGATTCCGTCGAGCCACTCGCGCGAGTACTTCCTCCGGCAGAAGCCCTCATACTTGCCCGTCGACGACGAATAACGCGAGCGCGCCGGGCGCCGTGAGAATTCCGTTTTACCATCTCGATGCGTTCGCACGCCGGCCGTTCGCCGGAAATCCGGCCGCGGTCTGCCCGCTCGACGAGTGGCTCGACGAAAAGCTGCTGCAGGCGATTGCGGCGGAGCTCAACCTTCCCGCAACGGCGTTCTTTGCGCCCGAGGGTGACGGCTTTTCGCTGCGTTGGTTCACGCCGCACGGCGAGCTGCAGCTCTGCGGGCACGCGACCCTCGCAAGCGGATTTGTGATCCTCAATCGTCTCGAGCCGGGGCGCGCGCACGTCGAGTTCGCGTCGCGCGGCGGGCCGTTGCGCGTCGAGCGCGACGGCGACCGTATCGCTCTCGACTTCCCCGTGTTGCCGCTGCGCGGCGAGCATCCGCCTTCGATGCTCGCGCAAGCGCTCGGCGTCGTTCCGAACGAAGTGTGGGAGGCCGACCGCGGAATGGCCGTCCTCGCGGACGCCGAGCAGGTGCGCGATCTGCGCCCCGACATTGCGGCAATCGAGGCGCTGCCGTTCGCGAGCTTGATCGTAACGGCGCCCGGGTTCGATGGCGATTGCGACTTCGTTTCGCGCTACTTTCTGCCGAAGTACGGCATCGCCGAAGACTTCGTCACCGGTTCGGCGCACTGCGTGCTGACGCCGTACTGGGCCGGCGTGCTCGGCAAGCCGAAGCTCTTCGCGCGGCAGCTCTCCTCGCGCGGCGGAGAGCTCTGGGTCGAGGACCGCGGCGAACGCGTCGGCATCGCCGGCGAGTGCGTGCTCGTCGGCGAGGGGTTCGTGACGCTGCCGTGACTTCAGTCTTTCTTTACAAATCGTCCCTAGGATACTGAGATGCGCACGACGTTCGGGCCGCCTACGCGCGGGCGTTTTCTACGCAGCGCGATCTTACTGCCGGCGCTGGCATCTCTCGCGGGCGCCGCAGCGCTCGCCGACTCCTCGAAGGCGTCGCCGGCATCCATGCGATATCAAACCTCGCCGAACGGAAGCATGCAGTGCTCGGGCTGCAAGTTCTTCATCCCCGGCCAGGATGCAAAGAGCAGCGGAAGCTGTCAGATCGTCGACGGGTCGATCTCGCCGAGCGGTTACTGCATCGCCTACGTGGCTAAGTAAGCCGCTTCTCGCGCAGCGCGGCCGCAACCCCGACCACCGGACCCAAGTCCATGTTCGCGCGATCGTCGTCCGACGCACCGCACCGTTGATCGTCACGCGCACCGGCACGCGAACGCAGGTCGCGTGCGTCACGAAGCTCCTATGCGCGCAGGGCTGCGAACGCCCCTTCGAGATCGGCGATCAGATCGGCGGTCGCTTCGAGACCGACGCTCAATCGCACGAGGCGGTGATCGTAGGCCGGACGGCTCGGCGATGGCGCGATCGCGTACGCGACCGCAAGGCTCGTCGTTCCCGCCCAGCTGTACCCGATCTCGAAGAGTTGCAGCGCGTCCACGAAGGCGTTGACGCGATCGCGCGTCGGTCCGGGAGCGAGCACGATCGAGAAAAGCCCCGAGGAGCCCGCGAAGTCGCGCTTCCAAAACTCATGGCCGGGGCACGACGGCAGTGCCGGATGGAGAACGCGTTCGACCTCGGGACGCGTCGAGAGCCAGCGGGCGATCTCGAGCGCCGACGTCTCGACGGCGCCGAGCCGGACGGCGAGCGTTTGGAGACCTCGCAACGCGAGGCTGCAGTCATCGGGCGAGACCGCAGCGCCGAGGACCGCGCGCGCCGCGCCGAGGCGCCTGAAGATCTCGGAGTCGCGGACGGTGACGGAGCCTAACAATAGGTCGCTGTGGCCGCCGACGTACTTCGTGAGCGCTTGCATCGTCACGTCAACGCCGTGGGCAAACGCGTCGAAGAGCACGCCTGCCGACCACGTGTTGTCGAGCACGACGATCGCGCCGCGCTCGTGCGCGGCGGCAGCGATCGCCGGCACGTCCTGCACCTCCATCGTTACCGAGCCCGGCGACTCGCACCAGACCAGACGCGTGGTCTCGCGAATCAATCCGGCGATCTCCGCGCCGATCAGCGGATCGTAGAACGTCGCGCTCACGCCGAAGCGCGCGAGCATCCCGGTCGTGAGCCGGCGATTCGGCCGATAGACGCTGTTCGGAACGAGAATGTGATCCCCGCTGCCGAGCAGCGCGAGATCTATCAACGAGATCGCGGCCTGGCCGCCGGGCGTAACGATCGTGTGCTTCCCGCCTTCGATCTCGCAGATCCGCGCCGCGAGCTCGAGCGTCGTCGGCGTACCGTAGAGCCCGTACGTGTAGCCGGCGCGTTCCTGATCCCACTCGTCGTTGACGGCCGCGGCATCCTCGAAGATCGTCGTCGAGCCGCGATAGACCGGCGTCGCCAGCGAACGGTACCCGTGTGGGACCGTTGCATCGGGGTGCATCAACTTCGTTCGCCAATCTTTGCTCACGCGTCCGTCCTTCGACAAGGGCCGCCCTTCGACTCCGCTCAGGGTGACACATATCGGCTCAGGGTGACACAGATTGGCTCAGGGTGACACGGGAAAGGCGGGGAGGTATGCTGAGGGGGTGCGCTGTTACTTTCTGCGGCACGGGATCGCCGCCGAGCCGGACGCCTGGACCGGAAGCGACTACGACCGGCCGCTGACGCGCGAAGGACGCGAGCGCATGGCGCGCGAGGCGAGAGCGATCGGCGAACTCGGTTTCGACTTCGAATTGATAGTCACGAGCCCGCTCGTGCGCGCGCGAGAGACCGCGGAGATTCTCGCCGACCGGCTTGCGATGCGCGACCGGGTCGTCCAAGATCCTCGTCTGGGCGGCGGCTTTAACCAGGAGCGGCTCGCCGCGATGCTTGGAGAGCGTCCCACGGTGCAGTCGATCGTGCTCGTCGGGCACGAGCCGACGATGAGCGCGACGATCGGGCGCGTCATCGGCAACGCGAGCATCGAACTGAAGAAGGCGGCCCTCGCCGGCATCGAGCTCTTCGATCCGAGCGCCCCGCACGGAACGCTCATCTGCCTGATCCCGCCGAGAGTGCTGGCGGCGCTCGGAAAGCGCTAAGGCGCCTTCTTCATCGCCTCGAGTTGGATTCTGATCGGGTTGAGGTTGACCGTCACGAACCCGGTCTGCGGGCGATCGTAGTCGATCATCATGCTGATGACGACGACGCACGCAACGACGTAGATCGCGCTCAGCATCCCAGGCCGAGATCCGTCGAAGGCAAACCGCAGTCCGAGCGAGAGCGACCCCAGCGCGACGAGGACGAGCGTCAGCACGACGACCGCCGTCGGGACGTGAATCGTCAACGCTTGGAGCTGTTCGGCGGAGACGTCGATCGTGTCGTTGAGCGTTTGCATCAAGAGCGATAACCCGAGATCGGTCGGATGCGCCCGTAGCGCCGACGAAGCGATCTCCCACATTTGGGCCTGATCGTCGTCGCTCTCCCGGATCGTTCGCGCGTAGAGCGCGGGGGCGCTGGGCGTGCTATAGGCCGTCAACCGCTCTTGGGTGTACTCGGTCAGGATCCGTCGAAAGGTCGCGGTCCGCGCGCCGAGTTGATCGGCGCGCAGCCACGTCGTTCCAATTGCATTTGCCTCCTTGACGACGAGGTCTCTGCGAATATCGAACCGCGCCGACGCCTGGGCGAAGGAGAGGCCCAGCACGAACGACGCGAGCGTGAGCAACCCGGCTTGCACCGCGTTGAACGCATCGACGTGCTTTGCCGCGCCCGCGACCCACGAACGCCCCCAGCGATACGGCACTTCGATCGCGAGCGCGAGCACGACGAGCATCACGATCGGAAGCAGCCATGGATTGGCTTGGAAGATAAGGTAGGTCACGGGCGAGGCAACCGCTTAGGGCGAGACTGAGACCGGGATCATGATATGCGCGTACGGCGTCTGCGACCACATAACGTACGGCGTGGTGGCGTCGGCGTCGGCGTTCGCCGGATATCCCATGGACTTCGCCTCGGTTCCGACGATCATGACGTGCGGGCCTGTCTTCAGCCAGTGGTTGTCCGCCGTCGGCCCCTTCGCATACGGATCGGTGTTGCTGGCACCGTCGTCGCCGGCCAGCATGTAGACGAAGCCGACGCCCTCGGGTGGCGTGCCGTGCGTGAGGAGCGCCTGCATCCACGACATCGCGTACTTGTCCGCGCACATCGGCGTCGTGGGATCGATCATCATGCAGGTGAATCCGTTCGTGCCGCTCTGGATCGTACGCATCGAGCCGTCGTTCTGCATCTGGACGATCGTCGCGCTCTTCACGACGGCGGCCGGAGCGGCGGTCGATACCTTTGCGATATACGCGGCATCGGCGCCGCTCGTCTGCGCCGTAGCGACGGCGGGATAGGCGGCGAGGACCAGAGCGATTGTTCCCAGCGTGAGTTTATTAGAGAGCATTGTTACCTCCGAAATTAGGGATAGGTGCAAAAGAAGCCGTGGGAGGTGCCGGCAGCGTCGATATAGTGGCCGACGATTTCGTCGTCGGCATCGATGCCGCCGATGACGGTTGTGCCTGAGGCGTCCGGCTCGTCAAAGGATTGCCACAGCGGATTCTTCGCTGGGTCGCTCAACAGAAATCCGTGCGTCGCACCCGCTGCGTCGACGTAGGAACCGACGATCTCCTCGCGGTCGCTGATGCCCCATGCCTCCGTCTCAGTAGAGCCGGGGTACGCGAACTCCAGGTACGTCCCTCCTTTTCTAAGGAAGGTCTTCGTTAAGCCCTTCGAGGTCGTCAGTGACCCGACGACGTCACCTCGGTGGTTGATCCCCGACGCGACCGCGCCGACCGCGCCCGGCGGCCGGATGCGCTTGCCCTTTCCGAGTTCGAACGGATGATCCACGTCGTGCCGGTCTCCGTAGAAACCGACGATCGCTCCCGTATCGCTGATATCGAGAAACTCCGTGATCTTCCATTTGCCCTTGTAGCTGGTCCATTGACCGTCTTCATCGAGAAATGCGAAAACCTCATCTCGATGGCCGATGTAGTAGCCGACGACCTCTCGGCGATCGTTGACAGCCGAGAGGCCGGTGAAACGGGCCCCCGGATAACTGAGATAGCGAAAATCGCGCTTTCGATACGGAGGCTCGATGACATAGCCGTGCAGCATGCTGTTGCCGGCGATCTCGCCGCCGTTGCTGATTCCGTTAAGCGTGTTCGATGAAGGGTCTTTCGGGTCGTCGATCGTGCGGCAGGCGGAACGCGCCGAAACGCGCGCCGCCTGCGCAGCCGGAGGAGAGAGCGCGACGCTGGGCCCGCACGCGGAGAGTGCGAGACCGAGGCCGAGCGTTAGTGGAAGGCGAGGTAGCATGCTCCGGAGAGCGTCGTCTTCGAGCCGGAGATCACGTTCAGCGGCGTCGCATTGCCGTTGGCGTTGCTCGCGTATTCGTCGATCGAGTTGCCGCTGAAATCGGCGGCCCAGATGTGATCCTGCTTGTCGGCGGCGACGCCGGTGGGATATTCGAGGCCGGTGATCACCTGCACCGGCGCAACGTTGCCGTTCGCACCGGATGCAAAGACGAGGATCCCCGCGCTTTCGTCGGCGACCAAGAGGCGCCCCGTGTGATCGAACGCGAGCGCAAACGGCCTGCTCAGACCCGTGTTGCCGCCCGAGATCGTCACGACCGGCGACGCGTTGCCTTTCGCGCCTTTGGCGAAGGCGACGATCGACTCTCCTCCGGCGTTGGCGACGAAGAGCTCCCCGCTGGAGTTCATCGCCATCCCGACCGGTGTCGCGAGTCCGGTGTGACTGCCTTGGATCGTGACCTTCGGCTTGACGTTCCCGCTCGCGCCCTTCTTATACTCGGTTACCAGGTTGTCGGAGAAATCGCTCGCCCACAAGTTGTCGGAGGGGTCGACGAATAGGCCTTCGGTCGGGCCGAGATGCGACTTCGAACCGCCGACCGTATGTGCTGGGGCGGCGTTTCCGTTCGCGCTCGCCGCGAATACCGCGACCTCGGTCGCGCCGTCGTTCGCGACGTAGATATTGCCCTTCGAGTCGAGCGCCATCGAATCGGGATCCGAGAGCGACGTCTTCGAACCGGAGATGTTGACGACCGGCGCGGTGTTACCCGACGCCGTCGTTTTGAACGCAACGACGTTAGCGCTTCCGCGGTTCGCGGTGTAGATGCGCACCGCTTGATCGGGATGCGCCAGTGGCGACTGCTGTGGCAGGCCGACGGCGGCGGGGTTCATCGCGCCCCCGCAGGCCGTTAATGCAAAGCAAACGCCCAGACTCATTAACGATGTCGTTTTCATGCATGCCCTATTGGCAGACGGTGCGCGGTTCGCCTGCGGCGAAACTCCGGCCCATGCGCATTCGATGGGCTCCGGCCGCCTCGCTCGCGTTGCTTTGGGGATGCTCCTCTGCGGCAGGCACCGCCGTGCCGCGCGCGCCGCTCGCCGTCGACGCGCCCGCCGCCGCGCCGGACCGGCGCGGAATCGTTCGACTCTTCGACGATACGTACGGCGATGCGGTGCCGGCGGGCATTACCGCCGGTCCCGACGGCGACGTGTGGTTCACCGACCCGGGAAACGACGTCATCGGGCGCATCACCGTACGCGGGAAATATAAACTGCAGGCGCGCGCCGGCGCCGAAGTCTCGGACGGGATCACGACCGGGCCGGACGGCGCGCTCTGGTTCACGACGCAGGAGAGCCAACCGCAGATCGGACGCATCACGACGAAGGGGGCTGTGACGCTATTCGCCGATAGCGGCGGAGAGTTTCCGCACGGTATTACGACCGGACCCGACGGCGCGCTGTGGTTTGCCGAGTCGAATGGTCGCGTCGGCCGCATGACGACCGATGGGCAGGTCGTTCACTACGACGTCGCGCCGAGCGACGCGACGCTCGAGGGGATTGTGACGGGGCCCGACGGCGCCCTATGGGTAACGCAGAACGTCGTCGGTGGGAGCCGCTTCTCCAATCGCGTGATCCGCGTGACGACGAAGGGACGCAAGAAATCGTTTACCGTCGGCTCGGGTCCGGATTTTATCTGTGTCGGACCCGATGGCGCGCTCTGGTTCACCGAGGAGGCCTCAGCGGCAATCGGCCGGCTGACGACGACGGGCGCCTTTACCGAGTTCAAACTCTCCGATCCAAACGCGCAGCCGTCCGGCATCGCCGTCGGTCCCGACGGCGCCTTCTGGTTCACCGATTTCAGCGGCGTAGCGGGCATCGGGCGCATGACGATCGCGGGCAAGAGCCGCTTCTACAAGGTTCCCGGGGCCGGCCCGGAACTCGATCAAATAACGGCGGGGCCCGACGGAGCGATGTGGTTTACGAGCGCACTCGGCCCGTCGGCGATCGGCCGGATAACGACCCGCTAGAGGAGCGCGCCCTACCGAAAGACGTCGCCGATGCTATTGGCCCGCTCGCGCTACGCCTTGTCATCCCCAAAGAGCGCCGGGTAGATGAGCCCCGCTAGGCCGCCGCCGATGAGCGGCGCCACCCAGAATAGCCAGAGTTGCGATAGTTCCGCGGCTCCCGCGAAGATCGCGGGCCCGGTGCTGCGCGCCGGGTTCACCGACGTGTTGTCGATCGGAATGCTGATGAGATGGATGAGCGTGAGGACCAATCCGATCGCGATACCCGCGAAGCCGGCGGGCGCGCGTTTATCCGTGGCGCCCAAGATCACCATGAGGAAGACGAACGTGCAGACGATCTCCGTGACGAGCGCCGCGCCCATCGAGTAGCCGCCGGGCGAGAGCGAATCGTAGCCATTGCTCGCGAACTGACCGGGCGTAAAGCCGGCCTTGCCGCTCGCGATCCAGTAGAGGACGGCCGCCGCGGCGATCGCCCCGATCACTTGCGCGACGATGTACGGCAGGACGTCCTTGGCCGGGAATCGCTTGCCGAGCCAAAGGCCGACGGTTACCGCGGGGTTGATGTGACATCCCGAGATCGGTCCGATCGTATAGACCATCGTCAAGAGCGTCAATCCGAAGGCGAGCGCGACGCCGGCGAATCCGATGCCGAGCGTCGGGAAGGCGGCCGAGATCACCGCGCTGCCGCAGCCGCCGAAAACGAGCCAAAACGTGCCGAGAAGCTCGGCTGAAAATCGCTTTGAAAGTGCCATGGGCCCTAGTTGACTGGCTCGCGGCGGCGGTCCTGCGCTCGCTTCTCTTGCTCCCGATACGAGGGCGAATGATATGATGACGGTTCTTGGAGGGCAGAGCGCTGAAGAGGCACGCATACGCTACGCGGGTCCGTTGGACGGCGGCCGGCGGCGAGGGGACGAAGACCTATCGCAGCTACTCGCGCGACCACGCCATCGCCGCCGAGGGCAAGCCGGAGATCCCGGCGTCGAGCGACCCGGCTTTTCGCGGCAGCGCCTCTCGGTATAACCCCGAAGAGTTGCTCGTCGCGAGTCTCTCCTCGTGCCACCTGCTCTGGTATCTGCATCTCTGTTCCGTCAACGGGGTCAGCGTTCTCGAGTATTGCGACGATGCGACCGGCGAGATGGAGGAGCGAGAAGACGGAACGGCCGAGTTCGCGCGCGTCGAATTGCGGCCGATCGTGACGATCGCCCCGGGCTGCGATCGCGAACGCGCGCTAGCGCTCCATCACGACGCGCACGATCTCTGCTTTATCGCGCGTTCGGTAAAGTTTCCGGTCGTCGTCGAACCTTTCGTGTCATCCTGAGCCTGTCGAAGTACACTACTCGTTGTCGACGGGTTCGTCCGACGGCGGTTCGTGAATGTAGCGCGACATCGGATATTTCGAGCCGATCGGGGTGAACGGGCGCGGGGACTGCGTGAAATCGAAGGCGTCGTCGAGGCTCGCCGCGCGGCCGTCCGTATAACCCTTTGACGTCGGCCCGATGCTGCCGGCTGGAATGCCGTAGACCTCTTCGATGAACCGCAAGATGCTGCCGTACTCGTACTGGACGTGCGAAACGTAGCCCTGTTTTGCATAGGGCGAGATGATGAGGCACGGAACGCGAATGCCGAGGCCGCGATAATCCGGTTGCGGCGGCGCGGCGTTATCGTAAAATCCGCCCCAGTCGTCCCAGACGACGATGATCGCGCTCGTAGGCCAGTACGAGCTCTCGCCGACCGCGTTGACGACCGAAGCGACCCATGACGGGCCGGCGTCGCCGTGGTACGCGGGGTGATCCGAGTCCGCGTGGCTCGGCGTCACCCAGTCGACCGAGGCCAACTGACCGTTCTGCGCGTCTGTTAGAACCGTCGTCTGAGGCGCGACGACGTTCCCCGTCCAGTCGGAGCCGTAGCGAACGTACTTGATCGCCTCAAACGGCTCCCACATCCCGCCGTCGAGCACCTTCGTTGCATAGATCTTCCACGAGACGCCGGCGCCGTCGAGCACTTGGGCGATCGTATTGAACTGATCGAAGCACGGGAACGGTCCGGTGTAGTGAACGTGCCGATTCGGCGTGAGATAATCGCTCTTCGTTCCCGGAGGCGCGTCGCAATCGTCGGGCGCCTTCGACGGGAAGTTCACCTCGGCTTGGTTGGGGAGTTTGATATCGTCCGTGCCCGCGATCAGCGTGAGATGACCGGTGAAGCTGCCGCCGAACTCGGTCGGAAACATCTCGTCGGCGAGCACGTACTGCTGCGCCATCGTCCAATACGGTTGAATGTCGGCCCGATCGATGTAGTCGTAGGCCTCGTACTGACCGTTCTTAGTACCGTACTTGGTGAAGCCGTCCATCTGGCCTTTGTTCCAATCAACCATGGACGACGTCCAGTTATGCTGCAGGTCGGGATTGTTCTTAAACGTGTCTTGATGGAGCGCGACGAGCTGATCGCCTGGAGGGCAAGCCGACGTCGTAAGCCGGCGTATCGCCCGCGCTTTGCCCGGCGGCGGCGAGGCGCATCCCGTCAGCGGCGCATTCGCTCCGGGATAGCCGGCGAAGAAATTTTCAAAGCTCCGATTCTCTTGAATGATGACGATGACGTGCGAGAGGTATTGGCTCGCCGACGATCGGTGAAATCCGGCCGGCGGCATCGCGCCGGGCGCGCCGCTTGGCTGCTGCCAGCTGCACGCAGCGAGCGTGAAAGCGGCCGCCGCGCAGACGCCGAACCCACAGCGACCGAAGCCCTGACTCATAAATCTGCCCTGCCTCCTAGAAGCGCGAGGTTGATGGGCGCGTAGCTTCGTCGCCCTGTGCGAGGTCTCTTACCGTCGAAAGCGCGGCCTCCGATTTATGAGGGAGGCGGGCTCGGCGGGGCCGCGGAAACGGTCGCCATGATTCCGCGGTTCGCTGCAGCACTCGCGCTGCTTGCGGTCGCCGGTTGCGCCGGCGCATCGCAATCGTTGCCGTACATGCGGAGCGACGCCGCGTTTCGCGCCGTCAACGCGACGGGAGCCGGAAAGATCGAGCACGTGATCTACATCGTGCAAGAGAACCGCAGCTTCGACAATCTCTTCCAAGGCTACAAGGGGGCCGACACCGTCTCGAGCGGCAAGAACTCGAACGGCCAGACGATCGCGCTCCAGCCGGTCTCGCTCTCGACCGTCTACATCATCGACCACTCGGCGTATGCAATGTTCTCCGCGTGCAACGGAACGGGAAGCCTGCCGGGCACCGATTGTCAGATGAACGGGTTCAACAACGAAGGGGCGTACGGAGGGCCCGCAAACCCCGAGTACGTTTACGTGCCGCACAGCGAGTCCAAGCCGTACTTCGACATGGCGCGCGAATGGGTCGTCGGCGACCGGATGTTTCAGTCGCAACTCGACGAGAGCTTCGTCGCGCACCAGTACGTGATCGCGGCACAAGCGCAGGGCAGCGACGACCTTCCCTACGGCCCGCTCTGGGGCTGTGCCGGCGGACCGGGCGACACCGTCGCGACGATCACGCAGAATCGCAATCCAGACGGACCGCGGCAGCAGGCTTGCTTCGACTACCAGACGCTCGGCGACGAGCTCGACAACGCCGGCCTATCGTGGCGCTTCTACGCGCCGCACTACGGAGACGACGCCGGCGGAAACGGCGGCACGTGGTCGGCCTATCAGGCCGTGAGACATATCTTCTACGGGCACGATTGGAAGAAAGACGTCGTTTCGCCGAACTGGAAGTTCATCACCGACGTGCGCAAAGGGTACCTCGCGAACTTCACGTGGATCACGCCCGAGTGCGCGGAGTCGGATCACCTCGAGTGCGGCGGCGGCTACGGCCCGTCGTGGGTCTCGGCAATCGTCGATACCGTCGGCGCGAGCAAGTTTTGGGACTCGACCGCGATCTTCGTGCAGTGGGACGATTGGGGCGGTTTCTACGATCACGTCGCGCCGCCGTACGAGGATTACGACAGCGTCGGCTTCCGCGTACCTTTACTCGTCATCTCGCCGTACGCGAAGAAGCATCACGTCTCGAAGGTACAGTACGAGACGGCCAGCGTGTTGCGATTCGCCGAGGATCTCTTCGGCCTATCGCAACTCTCTGCGGCGGACGCTCGCGCAACCTCGCCCGCCGCCGATTGCTTCGACTTCTCGAAGAAGCCGCGCCCGTTCGTGAAGATCGCCGCCCCGTATCCGCCGAAGTTTTTCATCGGCCACCGCTTCGATAACAGCTACTTCGCGCCCGACTACGAATGACGCAGGCGGTGCTACTTCTGCAGCACCGCCTGGACCTCGAGCTCGATGCGGATGTCGTCGCCGACCACCACGCCGCCGGTTTCGAGCGCGGCGTTCCACGTGAGGCCGAAGTCCTTTCGGTTGATCGTCGTCGAGGCGCTGTAGCCGATGCGCTGACCGCCCCACGGATCGGGCGACCGGCCTTCGAACGCGGCCTCGAGTGCGACTTCGCGCGTTACGCCGTGAATCGTAAGGTTGCCGTGAACGGTAAAATCGCCGGGATCGCCCTCGATGCGCGTGCTGACGAACTCGATCTCCGGATACTTCTCAACCTCGAAGAAGTCGGCCGACTTTAAGTGCGCGTCGCGCTGGGGTTCCCTGGTATCGATCGTCGTGGCGTCAATGCGCGCCGCAACGGCGCTCGGAACGTCGCTGCCGGCCGGAATCTCGATCGAGCCGGCTACGCCGCCGAACCTGCCGCGTACCTTCGTGATCATCAGGTGGCGGACGACGAACTCGACCGTCGTGTGGGCCGGGTCTATGGCGTAGGTGGTCTTCTCGGCGATCTGGGTGCCCATTCGTATCTCCTTGCCGCCTTGTCCGCGGCGGCGTTGTGTGGTAAAGTTGCAATAGTAACTTTTTCATACCAACATGCCTAACGCAAGTAGGCACCCGAAAGTGGTATAGTAACCTAATGGTAACTGCTGAACTAGAACCGAAGGCTCCGGCCTTCGAGCGCCACTGCCCGATTCGGCTCGTGCTCGATCGCATTGCCGACAAGTGGACGGTCATGATGATGAGCCTGCTCGCCGACGGCAAGCCGCGACGCTTCAACGATCTCCGCCGCAACGTCGAGGGCATCTCGCAGAAGATGCTGACGCAGACGTTGCGCGACTTGGAGCGCGACGGTCTCGTTGTGCGGACGGTCTACGCCCAGGTTCCCCCGAGAGTGGAGTATGCACTGACGCCGCTCGGCATAACGCTCTGCGGCCCAATCGGTGAACTCGGCGAATGGGCGGTCGCGCACGTCGACGAAATCAAACGAGCGCAAGCGAAATTCGACGCCCGTTAGCGTTGCGGGAACGGCCCACGGCCAACGCCAGAGCGAGCGCGATTTCTTTGCGCATAGCGGTCCAGGTTGGGTGAGGGAAGTTGGTGGAGCTGTCGGGGTACTGCCCCCCGAGTCCAAGAAACCTGACCGGCGCGTTCTCCAGGCTCAGCTTCGAATTTGTCTTGATCGAACGTACGCCTCGAAGCGTGGCTTACCGTCCGCTGCAGATCCTTGTTCTCGCACGAGCGTCGAATCACGCACCCGTGCCAGCCCGAGTTGATGACCGGAGGGCAGAGTGGTTCGGGCCGACTCTCTGCGTCCGGTGACTAGCCTAGATTAGGCAGCCAGTGCGTATTCGTTGTTGGCAGATATTGCCGTTGCGATCGTTTTAGGAGGGCTCGCAACTCCGCCTGCTGACGCCGACCACGGTCCTCTTGTCGAACCTATTTCAGCCCCAAGACCAATTATAACACAAGCGCCGGCCCCCGGGATTCACGGCGGCCGGCGCTCGTACTCTCCGGGCCGGCCCTACGCGGAGGCCGCCTTCGGTTCCATCATCATCGCGACCAGCGTGCCGATCACCATGATGACCACGGCTCCGATCAGGTCCGCCAGCCAACTCCCGTCGACGTTCGGGGCCCAATGGACCGCGATAGCCAGTAAGACCCAGTTGATGACCACTTGAAAGAGCCCGTGCGTGAGCCACGTGATCGGAAACGAGATCAACCGGAGAATCGGTCCGATCAGCATGTTCACGATGCCGAAGATAACCGCAAGCCAAAAGATCGTCCAGAACCCGTATGCGCCGAATCCCGTGGCCCCAGCGTGATTGTGGAAGCCCGGTACGAGTGAGATTACGAGCCATAAAACGACGGCATTGACGATGAAGCGGAGTAGCAGATGCATTCTATTCTCCTAGTGCAGCCTTGACGCGCGACGCCAGTTCCGGCGTCATCCCCTTTACTGCAACGATCTCATCGAGACTAGCCCTCTTGACCGCTGCCACTGACCCGAAGGCCGCTAGTATTCGCTTCTTGCGAACCGGCCCTATACCTTCGAGCGAGTCGAGCGCGGACTGCATCATGGATTTCGAGCGCCTCTGTCGATGGTAGGTCACGGCGAAACGATGCGCCTCATCGCGAACGCGCTGTATGAGGTGCAAGCCGGGGGAGTTCGGCGGCAGGACGATCGGCTCGGACTGATGCGGCAGGTAGAGCCACTCGTGCTCTTTCGCCAATCCGGCAACGGCGAGGCCGGTCATGTCGAGATCCTCGAGCACCTCGACGACCGCGCTGAGCTGCCCCTTGCCCCCGTCGATCAATAGCAAATCGGGCTTCTTGTTAAATTTCTCTCTCTTCGCGAGCTCTCGCTCCATCGGCGTCTCGGTGCGATCGGTCTCGCGACGCAGATAGCGCAGGCGGCGCCGCAGCGTCTCCTGCATCATCGCGAAGTCGTTCGGCCCGCGGTCGTATTGGATTTTGAACTTGCGGTACTCGCTCTTCTTCGCCCGGCCTTCGACGAAGACGACCATCGAGGCGACCGGGTTCGTCCCCTGGATGTTCGAAACGTCGTAGCACTCGATGCGATGCGGCGGCTCGGGCAGCTCGAGCGCGTCGGCGAGATCGGTGAGCGAACGCGCCTGCGCCGTCTCTTGCACCTCTTGGTGCGCCAAGTAGGCCTTGAGGTTCTGTTCCGCGTTCCTCGCGACGAGACGCATGTACTCGGCGCGCGCGCCGCGCTGCGGCTGGAGAATTCGTACGCGCTGACCCTTGACGCTCGAAAGCCAAGATTCGATCGTCTCTCGTTCTTCGGGAAGCGCCGCGACGAGGATCTCCTTCGGAACCGCGGCGGCCGCCGCGCGAGCCGTCGAACGGCGCGTTTCGGGGACGGGAGCCTGGTTGTCGCGCGCGACGCGCGCGGGCGAGAGCGCTTTTTCCTCCGGCGCCGCGGCCGTGCGCGCCGTGTAGAACTGCTTGAGAAACTCTCCCGTGAGCACCGCGTCGGATTGTTCGTAGACGCCGTCGAGAACGAAGTACTCCTGCCCGATGAGCTTGCCCCCGCGCACGAGGAAGACTTGCATGCACGCCTGTCCCTGCGCGCGCGCGATCGCGACGAGGTCCATGTCGAGGCGCGACTTCCAAACGACTTTCTGGCCTTCGGTGACGCGCCGTACGCGGACGATCCGGTCGCGCAGACGCGCGGCCGCCTCGAAGTTGAAATGCTCGGCAGCTTCGGTCATCTCGTGCTGGAGGCGCGCGAGCAGCGATTCCTGCTTGCCCTCGAGGAAGAGCGTCACCTCATCGATGGTGCGGTCGTATTCTTCTTCCGTCTGATACGCGACGCACGGCGCCAGGCACCGCTTGATGTGATACTGCAGGCAGGGCCGCTTGCGCCGCCCGTCGATCGGCTCGCGGCAGGTGCGCAAGGGAAAGACGAGCCGCACGAGGTCGATCAGCTCTCGAAGGCCGTGCGCGTTCGTATAAGGACCGAAGTAGCGGGCGCCGTCGTTTCGCACGAAACGGGTGAAGACGACGCGCGGAAACGGTTCGTTCGTTACCTTTAAATATGGGTAGCGCTTGTCGTCGCGCAGCCTCACGTTGAAGGGCGGCTGATGGCGCTTGATGAGGTTCGCTTCGAGAATCAGGGCCTCGATCTCGTTCGTGACGACGATCGTTCGCACGTCGGCGACCCGCTCGACCATCGCGGCGGTCCGCGTGTGGTGCGCCGCGCCCTCTTGGAAGTACGACCGTACGCGCGAGCGCAGGGAGATCGCCTTTCCGATATAGAGAATCTCGTCGTCGCGCCCAACCATCATATAGACGCCCGGCGCGTCCGGGATCTGTGCGAGCCGTGCGGCGAGCGTCACCCCGCGCCTGCGGGACGCGCCCGCTTCCGCATGACGACGACCGTCGCGACAACCGCGACGACCGCGACGCCCAAGACGACGAATCCGCCGCGGCGCAGCAGCGGGAGCACTGCGTCTATGTGCGCGCCGAGCGCGCCGCCGAGCAGCACCAAGAACGTGCAGAATATCAGCGAGCCGAGGAACGTCCAGAGATAGAAGAGCGCGAGGTTCATCTCGGCGATGCCGGCCGGGATCGCCACGACGCCGCGCAGCACCGGGAGAAAGCGGCAGACGAAGATCGTAAAGGTCCCCCACCGCTCGAAGAAGCCGTGCATTCGCATCAGGCGATCGTGCGTCAGGTGAACGTACTTTCCGTATCGCTCGATCAATGGAAAACCGCCGAATCTCCCGATCGCGTAGCCGATCGAGCCGCCGGCAAGCTCGCCGGCCAAGGAGACGAGGATCGTCAGCCACAGGCTGCTCAAATGGCCCGTCGTCGTGAGCGCGCCCGCCAGCGGCAGGATGATCTCGGTTCCGACCGGGAGCCCCAGATTCCCCAACGCCAGGCCTGCAAAGAGTCCCGCATAGCCGTAGTGATCGATGAGCGCGACGATGGCTTGCTGCAGGTGCTCCACCAGGGTCGTTACTCGACGGGTGAAGCGGTGTTTCGCGTCGAGGCGCGGCGCAGGATCTCGGCAGCCGAGCTTCCGCCCTCTAATCGAAGCGCCTCAAAAAGGTCGAACGGACCGATCTCGCGCGTCCCGGCGCGCTCCTCCGCGAGCGCCACGATCCTTCGAAGCCGCGGCGTGATGAGAATGCCCTCCCAGAGCCGGTCGTCCCCGGTGCCGAGCCGCCGCCGCACTTCGGCGTGCACCTCCGGCACGTCTATGCCGTCGGCGTCGAGCGCGCGCAGCATCGCCGGATCGCGCTCTTCGAGCAGAGCAACCAGCAAGTGTTCCGCACCGACGTAGTAGTGGCTATGATTCCGGCACTCTTGCTCCGCTATGCGGAGCACGCGTCGCGCCGCGGGGTTGAAGTTCGAGAACAATATCTTTCGGTCAGGACGGAAGGGAGAATATCGGGGCGACACGATTTGAACGTGCGACCTCTTCGTCCCGAACGAAGCGCTCTACCAAGCTGAGCCACGCCCCGAGGAACTCCTGGGCTTTCGCAGGGCTCGGCCGCCCTCCTTCCTAAGGATTCGTTCGCCATTCATGAGATATCTAATCGTAGGGTGCGGACGAGTCGGGTCGGCACTCGCGAAGCTCCTGGACTCCGACGGACATGAGGTCATCGTCGTCGACGAAAACGCCGGCGCGTTCAAGCGTCTCGGCTCGCAATTCAAAGGGCACGAAGTCGTCGGCACCGGGATAGACTACGACGTTCTCAAGCGAGCGGGCGCGGCGAACGCCGACGGCTTCGTCGCCGTCACCAACGGCGACAACCGCAACATCATGGCCGCGCTGATCGCGCAGCGCATGTTCAAGATCAAACGGATCGTCGCGCGCATCTACGATCCGCCGCGCGGACAGATGTATCGCGAGCTGGGCGTGCAGACGGTCTGCCCGACGACGGTCGGCGCGAAGATGATCCGCGACGTTCTCATCGGTGCGCCCTGGGAGTCGCAGACCTTCGACCTCGGCAAACTCACCTCGCTCAACGCGGTCGTCGGACCGGCCGACGCCGGCAAGCGCATCGCGGACGTCGAAGAGGCCGGCCGGATCCGAATCGCCGCACTGCGGCGGAAGGACCGCGGCGTCGTCGTCGCGTCGAGCGATCTCGTGCTCGAAGAAGGCGACGAACTCAACGCCGTCGTCGCACCGGAAGCGATCAGCGACTTCGCGCGCCGCTTTCCCGACGTCTCGCCCCGTCCGAAGGTCTCGGCGTAGCGATGTTCGTTCTCGTCGTCGGCGGCGGTAAGGTCGGCACCTATCTCACGCGCGCGCTGCTCGCGCAGGGCCACGAGGTCGTCGTCATCGAGAAGGACGAGCGCAAGGCGAAGATGCTCGAACGCTCGATCGATCGGAAGGCGACCGTGGTCGGCGACGGGTGCGACCCGCTCGTGCTCGAGGCCGCGGGGGTCAGTCGCGCCGACGTCGTCGTCGCGGATACCGGCGACGACGAAGATAACCTCGTCGTCGTCCTGCTCTCGAAACGTAAGTCGAAGGCGCGCTGCATCGCCCGCGTCAACAATCCCGCAAACAAGGCGATCTTCAACTCGCTCGACGTGGACGATCCCGTGATCGTCATCTCCTCGACGGAACTGATTCTCGACGTGCTCAACGAGCACGTCAACGCCTCGAAGTATCGCTCGATGCTCGAAACGATGCACCTCTTCGGCAAGGGCGACATGCAGTTGGTCAAAGTGGCGGTGCCGGAGCGGTCGCCGGTCGAGGGCAAGCGGCTCGCCGAGATTGATTTCCCGCACAACTCCGTCGTCGTCGCCGTGGACCGCCCCGATCGCGATCTCGAGATCCCGACCGGCGACACGACGCTCCACGCCGGCGACGCGATGATCGTGATCGTAAAGAACGGCGCGGCGGAGCGAATCCGCGCGATCCTCGGCGCGTAGGTTTCTCTAGATATAGCCCCTGCGCAGCGCGACGACCGCGGCTTGCGTTCGATCGGCAGCCGATAATTTCTCCAGTATGTCGCGGATGTGCCCCTTCACCGTGCCGAGGCCGATGTGCAGCATCTCTGCGATCTCCGCGTTCGCTCGCCCGTCGGAGATCAAGCGAAGGATCTCGGTCTCGCGCGGCGTGAGCGGCGATATCGCGGCATCGGCCGGCTTGGAACCCGAGAACTTCGCTAGCACGACGTGCGCGATGCGCGGATCGAAGTACGCGCCGCCCTCGCTCGCAATGCGGACCGCCTCGACGATTCGCTCGGGCTCCGAGCTCTTCAGGCAGTACGCATCGGCGCCCGCCGCGAGCGCGGCGAGCACCTCGTCTTCGAAGTCGATCATCGTAACGATGACCACGCGGGTCGCCGGAAGCTCCGCGCGTACGCGCTTCGTCAGCGCCACGCCGTCGAGGACGGGAATGCCGATATCTATCACGGCCACGTCGGGGCGCTCGCGAGCGATCGTCTCCCACCCGGCTCGGCCGTCCGCCGCCTCGGCGACGACGTCGAAGGCACCTTGCAAGGCGGTGCGCAGCCCCGCACGCGTCAGCGCGTGATCCTCGACGATCGCGACGCGCTTCTTCACGCCGTCACTCCGGCGCAGCCGGCAACGTCATCGTGAAGACGCTGCCCTGGGGTTCGCGCGGTCCATACGCGACGCTTCCGCCGTCTTTCTCCGCAATCCGCTTGACGATGTAGAGGCCCAGACCCGCGCCCGACCCGGAATGGCCGCCGCGAAAGCGTTGGAAGAGTCCGCTGCGGCGCTCCGATGCGACGCCGTACCCGTCGTCCTCGACGGCGACCGTCACCGCCGTACCGCGAGAATCGCCTCGAACGACGACGTGGCCGTCTCGCGGCGTCGCATCGAGCGCGTTCGCCACGAGGTTTGCGATGGCGCGGCGGAGTTCGTGCGGATCGCCGAGCGCCGGCAGTTGCCGGGCCGGCACGTCGGAGGTGAGTTCGATCCCCTTCACGTCGGCGATCGGACGCAGTTCGGAGACGATGCGCCGAACCAGCTCGGCGCAATCCACGCGCTCGCGCAACGTCGATGCCTCGCCGGCCTCATAGCGGGCGACGAGCAGCAGCGTCTCGACGAGGCGGCGCTCGTCGTCGTTCGCCGCAAGCGCGGTCTCCAATATTTCGCGGTAACCGTCGGGCAGTTCGCCGTACGCGCCTGCCAAGGCTTGATTCATCGTAACGTGCGACGCGGCCAACGGCGTGCGCAGATCGTGCGCCAGCGCGTAGACGATGTCGCGGATGACGGAGTTGCGCCCGGCTAGCTCGTCCTTCTGTCGCGCGATTTCTTCGTTGCGCTCTCCCAGTTGCGTGAAGAGCTGCGCCTGTTCCAACGCCATTGCCGCCTGCTGGGCGAAGGCTCGCATCGTCGTGATGGCGT
>Ga0335069_10002387_pt1 | contig 28988 bp, 16 predicted proteins | sample Lox_Sample_11_FD_206714 | JGI IMG/M metagenome (GOLD analysis project Ga0335069, IMG submission 206714) | Soil microbial communities from Loxahatchee National Wildlife Refuge, Florida, United States - Lox_Sample_1.1 | ecosystem: Environmental > Terrestrial > Soil > Wetlands | place: USA...
GGAAATTCCGAAGAAACTGAAAACCTTCTCAGGAGCTGCTTCCACAAATAAATAGGCACAGTTCTTGGAGTTTTCGCCGAGGGTACGAGACTTCGAATTGCGCGCCACGCCGACGATCGTGTAGGCGACCTTGTCGGCAGTCATCTGGCGGCCCAGCGGATCGGCATTTCCGAAGGCATTCCGCGCCATGGTCTCATTGACGATGGCCACATGCTCGTCGTCGCTCTGGCGATTGAAGTCGCGGCCGCGCAGGAGCGGAATACCCATCGTCTCGAAGTAGCCGCTGCCGACGCTGTACACATCGGCATTGACCTCGTGCTCTGTGCCATTCTTGCCGCCTGCCATTTTGAAGTCGTAGCTGCTTCCTCCGATGCTCAGCGGGAGCGTATCGACGAAGCTGACCGACCGGACGCCCGGCAGCGCCGCCACGCGTTCGCGAAGCTGCGAGACGAACTGCCTCGTCTTTTCCCGCGAGTAGTTGTGCAACTTCGGATCGAACGCCATAATCAGGATATTGCCGGGCTTCATGCCGATGTCTATCGACGAGGCGTTCTGAAGGCTGCGCAAGAACAGACCGGCACTTGCCAAAAGGACCAGCGACATCGCCACCTGCGCCACCACCAGAGTGTTCCGCAACCCGAACCCTCGGAGACGACCGAAGATCGTCGACTCATTCTTGAGTGCAGCCACCAGGTCCGGCCGAGTGGCGCGCAGCGCGGGCGTCAGCCCGAACAGCACGCCGGTCAGAATGGAAAGTCCTGCCGTGAAGGCCAGAACGCGCGAGTCGACGTTGAAGTCGAACACGATGGGGAAAGGTAGCGGCAGCTCGAAGTGGGAAACCGCCCGCACCGCCACGGCCGCGAGGCCAAACCCCACCACCGCGCCCGCGAGAGAAAGCAAAATGCTCTCGGTGAGCAATTGCCGCACGAGCCGCCCGCGGCCCGCGCCCATCGCCAGGCGGATGGCAATCTCGCGCTGGCGGCCCGTGGCGCGAGCCAGCAGAAGGTTGGCGACATTGGCGCAGGCCACGAGCAGCACGAGGCCGACGACCACGCCCAGGACTGCCATCAGGCTGCCGGCCGGCATCTCAGAAGCACCCAACAATCCGCCCGCAGGGTTAAGTGTCAGAGGCGGGCGGTGCTGCTTCTCATCCTTACGATAGGTGCCGTCAATCCGCTTCTTGACGATGTCGACCGCCGCGACCGCCTGAGCACGGCTCACCCCCGTTTTCAACCGGGCGTTCAGGATCAGCCACTGATTGTTTCGTGTGGTTCTTGGCGAGTCCTTGGCCAGGTCCGGCATGATATCTTCGGCCATGGCCAGCGGCACCCAGAACTCCGTCATAAAGCCCCGGTCAGTGCCGTAAAATCCGGCCGGTGTCACACCCACAACCGTATAACGCTGCCCGTTCAGCAGGACCGCGCGGCCAAGGATTCCCGGGTCCGAGCCCAAGCGGCGCTGCCAGAGCGAGTGGCTGAGCACCACAACGGCGTCGCGGCCCGGGGCCATGTCCTCAGCCGGAAGAATGCCGCGGCCCAGCGCCAGCGTGACGCCGACGACCGAAAAGTAATTGCCGCTCACCGCCTGGCCCCAAGCCCGCTCCGGCTCGCCTTTCCCTCCCAGGCTGGCCGGCACCAATGGGAAGTGGGCGCAGACGCCACCCTCAAAAGCCTGTGACGTCTGGTCACGATAGTCGATGTAGTCCGGATACGAAATCGACTCGCCTTCCTCGAAGACCACCAGCCGCCCCGGGTCTTTCACCGGCAGCACGCCCCACAGAAGACCATTCGCGACGCTGAACACGGTGGCGTTCGCGCCGATGCCCAGGGCGAGCGAGAAAATGATGGCGAGCGCAAAGCCAGGAGTTGATGACAGGGTCCGGAGGGCATAGCGCAAATCCTGCAACAATGTTCCCATAGAAGGCCTCACTCTGCGGAGTTAAACCACCTCGAATCAATAAACGATGGCGACTCCTGAAAAGTTCAACCAGTTTTGTGAAGGGGTCCCCCGCCACGTCATCAAAGGAGACAGCTCCTGCCCATTAAGGCTAACGATTCCCGTCTCGGGCGGTCAGACAGGAATCCGGGAGGCTTGAACCTTATGGAATTATGTGTAATCTCATAGATATGGGGCAACCTAGCTCATCGCCAGGCGGGATAGGCTTGGAGCCTGCTGCATTCCCGGCGCAGGCGTTACTGGAGGTTGCGGAATCGATCGCTTTGCACCGCGACCTGCCCGCGCTTGTCCACGATCTCAAAGAGCGGCTTCCCCGCCTCGTGAACTTCTCTTCCCTCTGGCTGGTGCTGCACGAATCGGCGCGCAACAAAATGCGACTGCACATCATCGAGACACCCGAAGGGATGGGCGTGGACGTCATCGAGCGCAACCTGGAAGACTCGCCGAGCGGCTTGGTATGGCAAACTCAGCAACCGCTGGTGATCGCCGACATTACGAAAGAACCACGCTACTCGGAAGCGATGGACCTGCTGCGCCGCGAAGGCGTGCGTTCCTTGTGCATCCTTCCGCTCACCAGCGCGCATCGCCGTCTAGGAGGAATGGGCTTTGGAAGCCAGCGAGTGGACGCCTACGGCGAGGCCGACATGGAGTTCCTCCGGCATGTGGCAAGGCAGGTCGCGGTGGCGGTTGACAATGCTCTCGGCCACGAGGACGCTCAGGCCCTGCAACGCCAGCTCGAGCGAGAGCGTGACCGCCTGCGGCTGTTGCTGGAGCTGAATAACAACATCGTCTCCAACCTTGATATGCGCGAGCTATTAGGGGCGGTTTCCATAAACGTCCACCACGTCCTTCATTGTGACTACACCAGCGTGACCTTACGGGAGTCGGCAGATCCGCATCACCTGCGCGTCTACGCGCGGCACTTTGCCAAGCCGGCGGCGGACTTGGAAGAGGAAATCCTCATTCCCGTGGAAGGCTCCATCTCCGGGAGCGTGATCGAGGGTGGCCAGCCGCTGCTGCTCAGTCGGGAAGATTTTAGGCGCTACTCGCCGGCCATCAACCCGGTCGCCGCCGGAGGTTTTAAGTCCGGCTGCTGGTTGCCTCTCGCGAGCCACGGTCACGTCCTGGGATCGCTAAATGTCGCGAAGTTGCAGGAGGCCGGCTTCGCGCCAGAAGACCTGGAATTCCTCCGGCAGGTGGCCAGCCAGGTCGCCATCGGCGTTGAGAACGCCCTGAACTATAGCCAAGTGAAGGAAATGCGGGAGCGCCTGGCGGAAGAGCGCGTCTACCTGAACGAGGAAATCCGCACCGATCAGAATTTCGAGGAGATCATCGGTGACAGCCGCGCCTTGAAGGAAGTGCTGAACCAGGTCAGGATCGTCGCCCCCACGGACTCCACCGTCCTAATCCTGGGCGAAACCGGCACCGGAAAAGAATTGATTGCGCGGGCCATTCACAACACCAGCTCGCGCCAGGACCGTACCTTTGTCAAAGTGAATTGCGCGGCCATTCCTTTGGGCTTGCTTGAAAGCGAGCTCTTCGGTCATGAGAAGGGCGCCTTCACGGGGGCCATCGCACAGAAGATCGGGCGCTTCGAGCTCGCCCACCAGGGCACCCTGTTTCTGGACGAAGTCGGCGACATTCCCCTGGAGTTGCAGCCCAAACTCTTGCGCGTGCTTCAAGAGCGAGAATTCGAACGCCTGGGAAGCTCTCGAACCGTGCGGGTCAACGTCCGGCTGGTTGCCGCCACCAGCCGGAACTTGCTGGAGATGGCGGACGAACGCCAGTTCCGCAGCGACCTCTATTACCGCCTGAATGTTTTCCCCATCACTATTCCTCCCTTGCGCGAACGGCCCGGGGACATTCCTCTGCTAGCACGCTATTTCGCGGAGAAGTTCTCTCGAAGAATGAACAAACGCATTGAAACAATCCCCGTAGATGCCATGCAGGCGCTCATGAGATATCACTGGCCAGGCAATATTCGCGAGCTGCAGAACTTCATTGAGCGTGCCGTCATCCTCTCGAAGACAACTACGTTGCAAGCTCCTCTGGGTGAACTGGAACGGTTAGCCGACAGACTTCCGAGTCCTCATGCGCGGGTGCTGGTCGAAACCGATCGCAGCCAAATCCTCGAAGCCTTGGCCGCTGCCCACTGGGTCCTGGGAGGACCTGGGGGTGCGGCGGAACGTCTCGGCTTGAAACGAACGACGTTGCTCTATCGCATGCGGCGCCTCGGCATCGCTCGGCCGGCACAATGACCGTCAGGCATTCTCTGCGTGTCAAAACTGACGTCAACCCCGCTCCGTCAGCAGTCTAATTAGCCTGGCACCAAACCAAACATTCCACTAATAAACTGATAACAAACGAATTACGTCGTAACAAGGAGTCGCGCCGCTTCGGCAGGCTGCTTGCACTATCCCCAAGCGGCGGAACAGCCGCCACCCGCTGACTCGAAGGGCCTTGGGTCAATTTGGAGTCGAAGGCAGACCGGACAAGGTTCCGGTGTCACTCGAGCCAGCGGCAATCACCCCCGCGGGAGTCTGCACAAGAACTGCGAACCGCAACGGCAACCTTAGACCTCCGAGCAGTTGCGGGACGTGAGCGCAGCCTCCTCACACAGGCTCCCGCGGGGGTGAAGTTTCTTCGAGCGCCAAACGGCAATGTGGCGGCTTAGTCTGAACGGATTGTGCCGGAGTTGGAATAATGTGGATCGTTAGGTTAGCGTTAAGACGGCCTTACACCTTCGTGGTCGCCGCCATCGTTATCCTGATACTGGGCCTCCTGTCGATCATCAGGACGCCGAAAGATGTCTTCCCCAACATCAACATCCCCGTCGTAAGCGTGCTGTGGAACTACAACGGCCTCGCACCAGAGCAGATGAGCGAGCGGATCGCCTTGATCAACCAGCGCGCTCTGACGCTGACCGTGAACGACATCGAACATATCGAAGGGGAGTCACTGAATGGCACCTCGGTGATCAAGATATTCTTCCAACCGGGCGCCAACATCAGCACGGCGTTAAGCCAAGTGACGGCCATCTGCCAGACGCAACTGCGGCAATTGCCGCCGGGCACGACACCTCCACTCATCATCCAGTACAGCGCTTCGACCGTGCCGATTCTGCAAATCGGCCTTGCCGGGCAGGGGCTTTCCGAACAACGCCTGTTTGACCTGGGAGCGAATTTCATTCGCGTACAACTGGCCGACATCGAAGGCGCCGCGATTCCGTGGCCGTATGGCGGCAAACAACGCCAGGTGCAGGTCGATCTTGACACTACGGCACTACAAGCCAAAGGGCTTTCGCCGAACGACGTGGTGAACGCTATCAACGTCCAGAACCTAATCCTCCCCTCCGGAACCTCCAAGATTGGCCAATATGAATACGATGTCGAAACCAACGGCAGTCCGCTGACCACTGCGGAACTCAATAACCTGCCGGTGAAGACAGCCGGGAACACGGTCATCTATGTCCGCGACGTCGCTAACGTGCGCGACGGCTTCCCGCCGCAAACCAACATGGTCCGCGTCAACGGCCAGAGGGCCGCCCTGATGACGGTTCTCAAGACGGGTAACGCCTCGACGCTGGACATCATTTCGCAGATCAAGAAAGAGTTGCCGATCATCCAAAGGGGCATGCCACCGCAGCTTGAGATGCATTATCTGACGGACCAGTCCATCTTCGTGAAGGCGGCCATCCAGGGCGTGGTCAAGGAAGCCGCCATCGCCGCGCTTCTCACTGCGGCGATGATTCTGATGTTCCTGGGAAGCTGGAGAAGCACGTTGATTATTGCTGTCTCCATCCCGCTTTCCATTTTGACCTCCCTGGTTGTTCTGGGCTGGCTGGGGCAGACGATTAACATCATGACCTTGGGCGGGTTCGCGCTGGCCGTGGGTATTCTGGTGGATGACGCCACGGTCGAGATCGAGAACATTAACCGCAATATTGCCATGGGCAAGGAGATTCATCAGGCGATTCTAGACGGCGCGTCGCAAATCGCTGTCCCAGCCTTCGTTTCGACGCTTTCCATCTGCATCGTCTTCGTTCCCATGTTCTTTCTTACCGGCGTAGCCCGGCACCTGTTCATTCCGCTGGCGGAGGCGGTGAGCTTCGCCATGCTAGCGTCCTATCTGCTGTCACGGACGCTGGTACCGACGATGGCAAGGTATCTGCTGCGCGGGCACGAACATGATGCGGAGAATATCGAAACCGAAGCGCAACGCCATATCCTGGCGCGTTTGCAGTTGCGTTTTGAGCACGCCGTGGAACGGGTGCGAGCCCGGTACAAGGACGCTTTGGAAATCTGTCTGGAACATCGCGCACGGCTCGCCTTGGGCGTGCTGGGCGCAGCCTTGGCCTCGTTCGTGCTGTTCCCTTGGATCGGTGAGGACTTCTTTCCCAAGGTCGATGCCGGCCAGTTCACCCTCCACCTGCGCGCGCCAACGGGAACACGCATTGAGGAAACGGCACGTCTCTGCGATTTGGTTGAGAATACGATCCGCGCACAGATCCCTCCTGACGAGCTTGTCAGCGTGATCGACAACATCGGGCTGCCTTACAGCACCGTGAATCTCGCCTACAGCACCTCGGCTCCGATCGGCACCGGAGACGCTGACGTCCTGGTGTCGCTTTCGCACGAGCATCATCCGACGGCGGAGTACGTCCGCAAGCTGCGGCTCCGCCTGGCACGGCAGTTTCCGGGGGTCACGTTCTATGTGCTGGCCTCGGACATGACCAGCCAAATCTTGAATTTCGGCCTTCCGGAACCAATCAACGTCCAGGTGGTAGGCCAGCAGTTAGCGGCAAACCGCCGGTTCGCCGACATGCTTGTGGGAAGGATCCAGCGCATTCCGGGCATTGTCGATTTGCACGTGCAAGAGCCATTCAATTTGCCCCGCTTGCAGGTGGACATCGACCGGACGCGGACGGCACAAGTTGGATTCACGCCGCGCGAGGTGGCCAGCGATCTGCTGGTCTCCCTGAGCGGGAGCTTTCAGACTGCGCCTACCTTCTGGTTGGATCCCAAGACCGGCGTCAGCTACAGCATTGCAACTCAAACCCCGCAGTACCGGGTGGACACGCTCCAGGGTCTCGAGAATATTCCGGTCACTAACTCCAGCGGTGCGCCGCCGCAAATCCTGGGCAACCTGGCCTCGATCAGCCGCGGCGCTTCACTGGCCGCCGTGTCTCAGTACAACGTTCAGCCGGTCATCAACGTCTACGGCTCAGTTCAGGGCAGAGACCTGGGAGGTGTAGCGCGTGACATCGACCGCATTGTCGACCAGAGCCAGGCGGGATTGCCGCGTGGTTCGCGGACGATCGTGCGTGGGCAGATTGATACGATGCGTTCGTCTTACATAGGCCTGCTGGTCGGGCTGGCCTTCTCGATCGTTCTCGTCTATCTCTTGATCGTCGTGAACTTCCAATCCTGGCTGGACCCTCTGATCATCATCTCCGCACTGCCCGCAGCGCTGGCCGGGATCGTGTGGTTTCTGTTCACGACCCACACCACCTTCAGCGTTCCGGCGCTGATTGGTTCGGTGATGTGCGTCGGAGTCGCAACGGCGAACAGCATCCTGGTGGTGAGTTTCGCCCGCGAGCGGTTGGACGAAGGGAAAAGCGCCTGGGAGGCGGCCCTGGAGGCCGGGTTTACCCGCTTTCGTCCGGTAATCATGACGGCGCTCGCCATGATCATCGGCATGGTGCCGATGGCTCTGGGTTTAAGTGAGGGCGGCGAGCAAAACGCTCCCCTGGGGCGAGCGGTGATTGGCGGTCTACTGTTTGCCACCGCGGCGACACTCTTCTTTGTTCCCACGGTGTTCAGTGTGGTGCACGGTTTGCGCGAGAAAAGGGGCTTGGAGCCGAGCCAGCCGGTCGAGTGAGCAGCGAAGGGAATTGCGGCATTGGCTTTTGCTCAGGTGATTCCGATCACCTGATCCACGGAGGACGGAATGAGCGTTGAGGACGCCTATGATGTTGAAACCCGTGAGGCAGCGCCGCCGGGCCGGCGATCTGCGTCACCTAGGCCGCACAGGGTTGTTTTGTGGTTGGCGCTGGCGCTGGCCGCTGCGGGTATCGTCATTTACCGCGGCATTTTCACCCGGGTTCGTGCGGCGGGCGAGGTCAAGGCCGAAACGCGCGAACTGGCGGTGCCCTCCGTTTCCGTGGTCCGTCCCAGGCGAAGTGCACCGCAACAGGAGATTATCCTGCCGGGCAACGTTCAAGCCTACATCGAGGCTCCGATCTATGCCCGCACCACGGGTTACCTGAAACGCTGGTATGTCGACATTGGCGGGCACGTGACGAACGGCCAACTCCTCGCCGAAATCGATACCCCGGAACTCGATCAGCAACTCCGGCAGGCCCAGGCGGACCTGGCCACGGCCAAAGCCAACTATGAGTTATCCGAGACGACGGCCGCGCGGTACCAATCCTTGCTGCAAAGCGACTCCGTGGCCAAGCAGGATGTCGATAACGCCGTCGGGGATATGCACGCCAAAAAGGCCATGGTGGATTCCGCGTCCGACAACGTTAAGCGCCTCGAACAGCTACAATCGTTTGAAAAGGTCTACGCACCTTTCGATGGCGTTCTCACTGCACGTGAAACCGATATCGGCCAGCTGATCTCTGCCGCGGGAGGCAGCGGCGGCAACGGTGGTTCCACCAGGGAGTTATTCCGGGTTGCCGCCGTCAACCCGCTGCGCGTCTACGTCAACGTGCCACAGACTGATTCTCCTTCAGCACAGCCCGGCGTCGCGGCGTACCTGACCATGCCCCAGTTTCCCGGGAAACGCTTTCCCGGAAGGATTGTGCGAAACGCTGAGGCAATCGAACAGACCTCCCGTACTTTGCTGACGGAAGTAGATGTGTCCAACCCCAGGGGAGAAATCCTGCCTGGAGCCTACGCAGAAGTTCACTTGAACTTGCCCGCGCCAACCTCGACCCTGATTATTCCCGTGACCAGCCTGATCTTCCGATCAGAAGGCTTGCGGATCGCAGTGGCCCGCCAGGGCCACGCCGTACTGCTCCCCGTGGCTCTGGGGAGAGACTTTGGAACCGAGGTCGAAGTGGCATCGGGACTCAACGACGGAGAGGCGGTCATAACCAATCCCCCCGACTCCCTGGTCGATGGCGAAGAGGTACGTGTCGTCACACTGGGAGCGGAACAGCGAGGGGCGAAGTGAACTACAAGGTCCGAAGTCCGCAGCCCCAAGTGCGGAGTCGAATAGGCCGGAACTCGCTCCAAAGAAGAGATGGCAAGCCTCTGGGCCTTCTGCTTTTCGCCTTCTGTCTGCTGCTCTATTCCAGCGCGTGCTCGGTCGGGCCGAAATATACGCGGCCCACTGTTGTGACGCCCCCCGCGTATAAGGAACTTGCACCTGCCTCCGCCGGACCCCAGGGCCAATGGAGACCCTCCCAGCCCCAGGACCAAGCCCTGCGCGGCAAGTGGTGGGAGATATTTGGTGACCCGCAACTGAATGCACTCGAGGAACGAGTTGACGTTTCCAACCAAAATCTGAAACTCGCTGAGGCGCAGTTTCGCCAAGCGCGCGACCTGATTCGCGTCAATCGCTCGGGCTTCTACCCCAACGTCAACGCCGGTCCTTCCATCACCGGAGAACAACTATCCAAGAACGCCCCGACACCGTCTTCTAAGGCAGGAGATACTCTGGGAGATTTCGTGCTGCCTTTCGACCTTTCCTATGAGGTCGATGCGTGGGGGCGTATCCACCGCGCCGTCGAAGCCGCCAGGGAGAACGCGCAAGCCAGCGCCGCGGATCTGGAAACCGCGCGCCTAAGCCTTCATGCAGAGCTTGCGACCGACTACTTTGCCCTGCGGGGACTGGACGCGCAGAAGCAGTTGTTGGATTCGACCGTTGTCGCCTACCAAAAAGCGCTCGACTTGACGAGGAACCGCTACGTCGGCGGGCTCGCTGCTATGGCCGAGGTGGCGCAGGCGGAGACTCAACTTGAAACCACCCAAGCGCAGAATATCGATGTGGGAGTTGAGCGCGCACAATTCGAGCATGCCATTGCCGTGCTGGTAGGTGAGCCCGCCTCGACTTTCTCGCTGCCGCCTTTGCCACTCAACCTCACTCCCCCGAGAATCCCCGTGGGGATGCCATCCGACCTGCTCGAGCGCCGGCCCGACGTCGCCGCCGCGGAACGTCGGATGGCCGCTGCCAATGCCCAGATCGGGCTCGCCAAGACAGCCTACTATCCCGCGCTGACGCTGAGCGCGGCGGGAGGCTTGGAAGGGTCGAAAATCACCAACTGGCTGGCCTGGCCCAGCCACTTCTTTGCCGTGGGCCCGGCGTTGGTCGAAACACTCTACGACGCAGGGCTTCGCCACGCGGTGACTGACCAAGCCTGGGCCGCTTACGACGCGAACGTGGCAACCTACAGCCAGAACGTCCTAACCGCCTTCCAGGAAGTCGAGGACAACCTCGCGGGTCTGCGCATCCTCGACGAGGAGAGCGCCAAGCAACAGCAAGCCGTACACTCGGCAGAGCACTCCCTGGCGCTGTCGATGAACCGCTACAAGGGTGGCCTGGTGACGTATTTTGAGGTGATTACCGCACAGAGCATCGCCCTGAGCGACGAGCGCTCTGCTGTTGATATCCTGACGCGGCGGATGAATTCAAGCGTGCTGCTCATCAAGGCACTGGGCGGAGGTTGGAATGCCTCCAGCCTGCCCTCTTTGGCGGCGAAGGATCTACGCCAGCCTACGGCAACTCGGGCGGACCGGGCCGGCACACCGTAAGGCCGGGCGGGAGTAGTTTGTAACTTTATAGGTAATGCAATAACAGCGTGATAGGCTATGTTAAAGATCACAATCGAGAGAGAAGCCGATCGTGCAACGTTGCGGTTGGAGGGCAAACTCGCCGGGCCCTGGGTCGATGAACTGGAACGGAGCTGGCACGCGATAAGGGATCACACGGAGAACCAGACCGTAATCGTGGACCTTTGCGACGTCACGTTTGTCGATGCCGAGGGCAGGAAGGTCCTTACCTGGATGTGCGAGCGAGGAGCTCAATTTAGAACTCTGGGCTGCATGACAAAGGGCATCGTGGAAGAGATTGTCCAGGAATGCGGCGGCCCAAAATGAACTCGGCGACCGCTCACTCGGCGCGAACGAGCGCCAGCACGGCATAGGCTGTCGCCGCATCGCTCATGAGACGCCCCGCATCCGAATTGAGGTCCTGCTGCTTGTTCAGGGAATACGCCAGCCAGCGCCCGTCCGCCTTTTCCTGGTTCAGCTGAAGCCAGGCGAGACCTCGCTGCAACCGAGCCTGCTCGCGCCTGATGCCTGCCTCCTGCAAGACGAAACAGACAAGCCCCGTAGCGTAGCCGTCGCTCCGCGTCTCGAGAGCCGTCCCGTCATGCCGCTTCCACGCTCCCACGAACGAAGATAGACTGAAACCACCGTCCGCCTGCTGCCGGCTGAGCGCGTCCTGCACAATGGATTCCTGCTGCGCGGTGGTCAGCAGTCCGGGCATCTTCGTCCCCGCCCACAGCAGCATGACCTGGTTGATCAAGACCTGCGAGCCGCGCTCCCGCTGGAGATAATCGCGGAGCAACTTCAAGTTGTCCTGAATCTCGGGAGCAGACTGATACGCACGCGGGGTAGAGCCGACGGCAATAGCGGCTAGCGTGGCGCCGTAGTACTGTGAATCACCCTCCCAGGGCGAGTTGTGGAACTCCAGCCAGGACCATGCCCCGCGCGCGCTGCCGCTCTTCAGTTGAAGCGCCCACATGTTATCGAAGGCAAGCCGCGCGCCGGGACTCAGCCGGCCCGCGGGTGCGTCATAGCCCGTGAGGATCAGAGCGTTGAGAATTGACTCTGTGCCGCGCGATTCCTGCGTCTTGGGTACGCCCCTTTTCTCATCGGAGTAGAGCGGTTCAACCTCGTTCCACCCTCGAACACGCGTCCGGGCGTTCTCCACGACGCGGATTTCCTGAGGAGATGGCCCGTTCTCGTGCAAGACGGTGCGGAGCGCGGGCCGGCCCAAAGCATAAGGCGCCACGGTGTGACAGGAAACGCAGAAGGTGCCATGGTCGCGCGCCGCGGCGGGCCACTTCGCCCACCATTCGATCCGCCCGTCCAGGTAAGCTGCGGCAGCCTTACCGCTCCAGACCGATGATTCTGTGCCCGCGGGCGACAGGCCCACGGTGAAAAGACTCGCCGCAAAGCCGGCGGCCAGGATGCAGGTCCCCACTGTGACAAGCCTCATCACGATTTACCTCCGTTGCGCCAAGGAGCATCGGTCTTGAATCCCATTCTCCCGCTAGTCTACCGGAATCCTGGAACGGACGCTAGCCGGGCTGGACATTCCTCGGCTAACGTATCGAGGCCTACTAAGGATTGCAAAATGAAGTGACACGATTTGGCGTGGCACGGCCGTCCCGGCCGCTGTCGCTGGGGCGTCCCGCCCCAGTCAGGGCGCGGGCAGGATACCCTCGCCACGGCGGGCGAGACGCCTGCGCTACCAACGCCAGGGTCACCCTATTTTGTGATCCTCAGTAGCGGAATTGGGGCTCGATCACCACGCCACACAGTCGAATTCCCCCCCCGACCGGCGCAACTCGCAAACTAACAGCACCCTGGTCGCACTTCAACGGATAGGCAAGTGCGATGACTCCGGATTTCCCCACCGGCTTCTGGCGAAGGTCCATGTGGTCTTTCACCGCCCTCTGGTGCTCGGAACCGCCAAGCTCGAGATCAACCGTACCCCCGGTTTCCGGCTGAACAAACAACACGGTGAGGCTGTAATCTCCTTCCAGAAGAGGCTCACCCATGATGCACCGCAAGCTAAGTGAAACAGACCTCTCGACCGCAAGCCAGCTCTCCGAAAGCTCCGCCGTCGTATCCGACCTCGCGAAGGCGGGGCAGCCCGTTTCCTTTTCTCCCCAGCCTCGCCAGAGGCGGCGGCCGCCATCGAGGAAGAAAGTGAAGCTTCCCGGCTGCTGTGCCAAGGGGTCGGTGTGCGTAGGTTCAAACTTCCACCGGATGTTTTCCAGACCCAGTGCCTGCCGTTGCGAAACGATATAGGGCAACCAACGGAGATTCATGGAAACCAGCAAGCCCTGTTCACCGGAGGTGATACCGGGACGAGCGGCCATGCGGGCATACATTTCCAGGACTTGCTCGGGCTTACTCTGGGCAAGCTCTTCGCGGGCGCGATCAATGTCACCGGCCTTTCGGGCTTTGACCGAACGTTCCCACGCGGAATGACTGCGAAAGAACGCGTCAACGAAATCCTCCCAATCCCGGTAGTACGCCACCCATTTCGCACCGTCGCGGGGCAGAGACGCCGCAGACATACTATCCAAAATCTCCCGCCTTTGGCGGCTGCGGGCAAGAGTCCCTTCCACATCCGGCAAAGGACGATCCATAAAAAGGTCGGTGGTCTCGCGCCCGAATAGGGGGGCTTCGGTAACCCAGTGGAGCAGGTACTTGGCTCCCGCGCCGCCGTCCGCTTTTCCGAAAGCCCGTTCCGCCATCTCCTCGCAAGTCTGTTGCAAGGGCTCGTCACGGGAACTCTTCCACACCTGCATGGACAAACTCTTGTGATAGAGATCCAGCGGCCGCGTCGTCCAGTGGAGGATGCCGCAGCCCGCGCATCCGCCTTGTTCGAGCCAGGATGCAAACTTCGCGGGAGGCGTGTAGGGACGCCCGGCGTACGCGCCATCGTCATCCTGGGCGTAAGGAATCACAGTCACCTTACGGCGGAAACTGACGGCACGGATCGATCGGAGGATATCGTGCTTCCCGAGCGTATTCCATTGATGGATCGAAATCACGCTGATCTCGGGACTCATGAAAGCATCGGCGACGTGAAGGTAACTAAACTCCCAACTCCCCAGCGCCAGTTCGACGGAGTTCTTTCCGATTCCATCCAGAGCACGGCGAAACGCCTTGGCAACCTTGCTGAGAGCAAACATACCCGGGGCCTGCTTATCCTGTGCCAGGCCAGGAAACTTCTGTAAAGCCTGCTGATATTCGGCCTTCCAGGGTGTGGGGAAATCGGCCAGCGGCAGGTCGCGCCAGGGGCTCCAGGGGCTGTCGGCCTCGCGGAACCACAAGACGATCCGGTCAATCTCCGGGTAGTTGCCCACAAGCTGCGACACCTGGCTCTGGTAATACGCCTGCCCCTCGCGGGTATCGGGATTCGCCAGCAGGTATTTTCCCGTTTGGAAACGTGCGCCCGGCGGCAGCGTCGCAATGATGTTCTGCGGATTGGCCGAGTGGGTGTCAACGTCCAGGGCGAAGTCCACGTTCAACCCACGGCTGTGCGCATACGCAAAAGCCTGCTTCATCAGCTCCGTCGCCGCTTCCACCGCTTTGTCTTCGGGCACAAGCGCGGCACTCGACCCCAACACAGGGTCTTGAAACAACCCCTCTCCTCCCCAGACCCTTCGCACGTCGTTCACATGTTGCGCACCCCAGTCGCGTCCGCGGATGGTGCTGGTCAAGAAGCCAGTCGGCTTGGTCTGACCGTTGTGGGTGAAGGAGAACATGGGGTTGTTTCCGTAAGCGTGCACCATGATCGAACTGAAGCGCATCTTTGCGGCCTGGTCGATCCAATGCTGCCAATCAGGAAGACTCCATCCCGAGCAGCCACTCAGGAAATTGTGCCAATTGAACAGGATTCTCTCGGTCACCAGCGGAGCATCTCTGAGACTCCAGCCATTCAGGCTGATCTCTGCTGACTGCGGATCAGGCCGGGCATCGTAAGAGAGGTAAAACCCGCAGCCCAGTCTTTCGAGCAGCGCGTAAACTGCGTACAACGTAGCCCGTGGGTCCGCTCCGGCGATGATTCCAACCGAGGCATCTCCCTCACGAGCCACCGTCACCACGTAACTGTCGGGCTGCGCCAAATCAGAGGGCGAAACGTAGGAGGCAAGCTGGGGAAGATTCTGGACTGTACCCAAGCGGAGAAACAAACGGCCTTCAGGCGCACCTGAACTCACTTTGAGTCGGCATCCCGAGAAGATCTCCGGGAGATATCTCGCCAACTCCCGGGCGGCAAGTTGTTCCAGTGAAGACGCGTGAGGAGAAAGGATTATGGGGATTTCCGTGTCCGCACCGGCTAGACCACGACTGGCGAGGGACGCTGCGAGCAGCGATACAAAATCACGACGGTTCATTGTCTGCACGATGGGGCCTTCCTGGCGAGAACCGGTTCCGCGAGGGTTCTGCGTCGAGAGCTTCCCCGCGGTTAGTCGCCCGCAGGGATGATGGTGTGGCGTGGCACGGGCATCGGCGCGTTCCCTTTGCTCTCCCGCCACAGGATGGCATTAAGCTTCTCCGTGTCCGCCGCGTCCGCATGCGAGAAGTCCAGGCGCGAGGATTCCTTGGCGCCCGGAGAACGGCGGGAATTCACCCGGTAGATCAAGCCATTTCGCAGATTAGAGCGATCGGCCGTAAAAGCCGGCTGGTCTCCCTGCCCTGAAAACAGTGGGGCCATGATGGCAGCCTGCGAATCATTATTGTTCATGGGCGGCAAACCCAGCAGGGTTTCCATGGTGTGGATCATATTCACAGTTGTGTAGAAATTGTGATCCACAAAGGGGTGACCGGCCGTGACAGGGGCGTACTTGCTGATGACCATAGCCGTGCTGCGGTGCGCGTCCACATGGTCGGCTCCGTCTTGCGCGTCGTCTTCGATAACGAAGATGGCGGTATCATCCCAATAAGGGCTGTGTGACAGCGCTTCCGCAACCCGTCCCACCGCCAAGTCGTTGTCCGCCACGGAAGCTTCGGGAGCCGGCATACCCACCTGGGTGCCTGCCGTGTGGTCGTTCGGCAGCCGGAGAATCACAAAGTTCGGCAGCTCCGCACCCTTCCCCTCCTGCTTGGCGCGCACAAACCCGGAGAACTCGTTGAGGAACTCATCCGCCCGCAACTGGTCTGGGTAGTCCAGGCGGAAGTCCGCGAAATTGGGATCGTAGTGATCGCGCAGTTCCGGCTTCGTAGGGACGTCCTGGGCGATCAGCGGGACCGGCCACGGCCAGGGACTGGCACCGCCATGTGGATCGCCCACTTCGGTGGGAAGCAGCTCGCCCGGATGCACAGAGGTCCGCTGGCAGCCGGCGCCGGCTGTAAGCGGCGTGCCTTCCCGGGGCGAACGATCCTCCGGGGGCGAATCGCACCACTCGGTGGAAACAAATTCGCCATAATTGCGGTGGCTCAACCCATGGCGGGCGACATTAGCCCAGATGTATCCCGATCCGGGTTCGTTCACGTCCGGCATACCCTCTTCAATGGGGTAGCCATCCGCCACACTCCCTTCATAGTCGTAAGTGCGCTGGTTGCCACGGTAGCCGATCTGCCAGGTCTTCTCCGTGTAATCACTACTGATGGCTGCCATGGACCAAACGTGGCCGTCGCCGGAAACCTCTCCGCTGTCATAGAAGTTATCGAGAATGCCGAACTGCCGAGCCAGTCGGTGTTCGTTCGGCGTAATCGCTTCCCCGTACATGCAGAGCGAAGGATCGCCGTCAGCGTCTTTCAGGTCGCCGAAGATCTGGTCGTAAGTCCGATTCTCCTTGATGATGTAAATGACATGCTTAATGGGATTGACACCGCCCTGGAAAGGAAGCGCATCGGCGTTTCCGCGCATCAGGTTGCTCTGGAGAACCTCTTCAGTGGATTGCGCTAAGCTGCGCTCGGATTCCTTAATATTCAGGCGCGCCACTGAACCACGGATCAGCGAAACAATGTAAGGGTGCTTGCTGTCCGGCCCCCCTTTCACGGCCGGGCCCGAGTTCGGTCCGGTACCTTGGCCCTTGCCGGTGGCAATAAACAACTCATCTCCCCGCACCGCCAGTGCCGTGGGATACCATTCCGTCGGGATGAACCCGAGCGGCGCCGAATTCAAACTTGCGGCCGAAAGATCGAAGACCGCCACAGCGTCAAGCGAGGCATTGGCCACAAACAAGCGATTGCCGTCCGCCGTCTGAGCAAGCGCATTCGGATAAGCGCCACCGTGCTTCTGCCCGGGTAACAACATCGAAAGCAGGGCCGTTCGCTCGCCGGTTCGCGTATCAATCACCGCCACGGCGTCAGCATTGGAGAGCGTGACGTACAAACGCGTCTCGTCGGGGCTCAGGAGAAGTGCCGTCGGATGCGATCCCGCCGCCAGGTTCGAGTCGGGCGCCTGCAAGGAAATCCAACGCGTCACTTTTCCCTGCTGCAAATCGAGTTCAGCCACTTGCGAGGCGTTCCACAAACTGCAATAGCCGCGCTTGCCGTCACGGGTTGCCACCACCGCGTATGGGTATGAACCCGGAACGAACTTCCGCGTGCTCAGGTCGAAACGCCGGAGGATGGCTCCGCTCGCAGCATCCACCAGCACGGCATCATCCGAGAGGTTATCCGCTACCAGGAGAGTTTCATGTCGTCCCTCGCCAATCACGGAAAGTCCCGCCGGGTATGGAACAGCCTTGCCCACCGGCAGGCGTGGGTTCCGATGCGTTGGCTGCTTGCCGGCGGCAAGAGGCTGCAAAGGAATCTTGAGGAACGACTCGGATGTTACGCGCCCCGCGGCGAAGGCATAAACGGCGACTCCGTTCCCAGTGTCACCCTTGGTCTTGCCCTCGGGATCCGTTAAGGACGCGAGGGACGCATAGAGCCGCTTGCCGTCCAGGCTAAAGGCAAGCCCCAGGAAGTAAGTCTGGCGAGCATCGACCTTCAACCGCGAGTCCGGGTAGTCCGTTAGAGTATTGGTTTCAAGGTCCAGGACGGCAATGGACTGCTGGAAGGAAGATTCTGCGGTGCCACGCCCATTATTGAGAAGCGCCAGGTAGCGGCCATCCGGGCTGAGGGCGGCGGCGGTCGGGAAACTGTTCGTTGTGCGCGGCTGGCCCGGCAGCGGGTTCAGCAGCACCTTGCTCGAAGGCAGATTGACACGCTGGCCGGGCTGCCTCACCTGGCCGCAAATCGCATAAGCACCCAGCAGGAAGATGCCCAACAGAGCCGAGGAAATCACTCCGTGGGATGCCCGGGTCAATCGCAAATCACCGGGCCGGCCAATAAGCGAGCGCATAGTTCCTCCACATGCGGCGCGATATCTGAAAACTCTCAAGCCGCCGGCAGAGCCTCATAAGGGCTACCGACCTGAAGTACAAAAGCCTCCGCCCGTTTGTGGCCGCTCTCGATGCCACGGAAGCGCGCCACCGCGTCCTGAAGATCATAATAGCGGTCGGGAGTTTGCGTGGCGTGCGCGTAACAAGCCGCACGTTTGCGAGGCTCGGCAGCGGTGATATCCACATAGTGGGTGGGAGAGAACTGCAGGGTGTCCTCCCCGTCGGAAACTTCGTAATAGTACAACGCAAACTTCCTCTCAAGGTGCTGCCAGGCGTCGAATGCCAGAGCCGAAGTCGCCCGGTGGTCGCGGTGATTGTCGATCGGCCACTGGGTGAAAACCACGTCGGGGTGCTCGGCCTCCAGGACCTTGCGGAAGTCGTCGAAATGCGCCGCATCGAGGATGGCGTGGCCGTTCGCCTGGCCGGCATAGGCGGGGCGCGCGTGCAGAATCTCGCAGGCCTTGCGCGCCTCGGCCATGCGAATGTTGGCAGGCGCTCCACCCTGCGCAGGCGGCCATTCCCCGTTGTTCAAATAGAGCAACACCACCTCGTGCCCGAGGTCAGTGTAACGCGAGACGGTGCCGCCGCAACCGTATTCGGGATCGCCCGGGTGCCCACCGGCAACAACGACTTTCAGCTTGCGTCCGGCGGAAAGGTGCCCTGCCAACGACGCTTGACCTTCAGCCGCCGTTCCCGCAAATCCCAGCGCCGCGCCCAAACCCAGCTCGCCAGCACGGGTCAGCGCTTTTCGTCTCGTGACGAAGTCCATTTCTCCTCTTTTCGCCCAGCACCCCTCGGGAGTCTATGTGAAAACCGGTCCGCGCTGACTGTAGCGGCGCTCTATGAGCGCCAAAAGACGGCGGTCATAGAGCGCCGCTACAGCACCAAGCGCGGGCCGCAATCCCCGGGCTACTGCGGCAAGCCGGGGCTATCCGTCATGACACGCAACGTAATCGTGCCCACAGTCTGCCCCGGGGCCTCCAGACGCCAACTGAGCGTCTGCCACTCGGGTTTATCCGTCGAGGGCGAGCTATACTCCATTTCGACCGGGTAAGTCTCGTGCGGCCTCACGGGATAGCGGCCTGCACCGTGGAGTTCCTTCCAACCGGGCCCCAGCGCCGTCTGGATCGTCACTTCCACGGCATGGTCCGTGTCATTGTGAATGAGCAACGGAACGTGGACAGGTTGACCATTTCCAACCGCAACTTCCGGTGTAGGAATGAGGTCACGAAGGTGGTCGATATTGTGCGCCTTCCAGAACAGTTTATAGAAGGCCCACGGTCCACCGAGTTCCACGGAGACGCCGTGCCGCGCTTCCGGACGATACCCGGTGACCGGGGAGAATGGCAGTTCGCGCGGCTCGATTCCTTCCCAAACATCACCCGTTGTGGTCCCAGCCACAAGCGACTTGCCCAGGACGAGACTTACCGGCTCCTTGGCGTAAATGAACTCCGGACCTCCCTCAAGGGCCCATTTGGCTGCTTGCCCTGAGTCGCCTTGCGTCAAGTGGTGCGCCGCCGACTCGGTGGCCAGTTGGTAGTAACTCCTGTGGCGGCTGGGAGAAACATCCATGGAGTTGTAGGAAGGCCCTTGCCGTTGCAGGAACTCAAAGTGCAAAGCGTCGGTAAAGTAATAGAGCTTCTTCGGCTGCCAGGGCAGTAAACCCTCTGTCAAATTCATGATGCCGTCGCGATTGCGTGGCTGAGAAATCTGCTCCGGGAATGCCGTAGCATCGGCCGCGAGGTCAAAAGCTTCGGTCGCGATCACTCCGGATGCCTGATGGTCGTCGTGGTTCTCCCCGGCCGCGTAAACGGGCAACCACGTCATGATCACTTCGGGGCGGGTCAGGCGGATCAAACGGACCGTCTCACCCAGCGCCTTGCCGTGATCCCAGGTTTCGAGCGACTGCAAGACGTTTTGGCCGGGCGTGTCCGTGCCGCACAGAAACCACACATGCAGTACGCCAAAAGCCGCCATCGCCTCCCGCGCCTCGGTTTGACGGATCGCGCCGAGCGCCGCCGCCTGCGCATTTCCCTGAGCGTCGCCGCCCCCATTGCCGGGGGTTCCGTAGATCACGGCCACGCGCTTATGCTGGTCAAAAATGGCGCGGGCAAGATAGGGGCCAACGGCCGTCTCGTCGTCCGGATGAGCAACAATCACCAGGATGTCCGCCTTGAACCGCTCGTCGGGAGCCGGGTTCGGAGGAGCCATCTGGCCTTCAGCCGGTACACCACCCGGACCCGCAGCCACCAACGCCCCAGGCGCCAGAGTCGCTGCGATGACGGCCGCCAAGAGCAAAAGGACTCTTGGGTAATTGAAACGAACTCTTGCCGCATGACTAAACAAGACACACCTCCCTCAAGAAGACAGCCGAACGCAGGGCAGATCCCAACCCCCAGTTCCGCCGGGATGAAACGATGAAGCCACTTGCAGCCAGGAGCCGAAGGATACCATAGGGTCTCTGTCCTGGAGCAGAGTTTTGCAAGCTGCCAACGTCACTTCGGGCTGGAGGCATCGAGAGATGCACGCCACGCGGGACTTCACATGATAGTCCCCCGCTCCAGAAGCAAAGAGAATCTATTGGGAATGAGCGAAGGCCCTACAACTTATATCTTGTGAACCTGCTTGGCTTCGACAACCAACGTTCCGGCAGGAATCGTGACTCCGTTGATGGTACTCGCGGCAGGCTCGTAGAAAGGCATGCCCTTTACGACCAAATTCATTTGGGGCGTGAGGGCTGATGGGCCGGTGAGATTGACGTAATTCGTGTCGCTGTTGGTAAGAACATAGATGGGTGCCCCCTGCAAAAGGGTGCAGCAAGGCTTGAGAATGAAGGCGCCCGTCAGGCCGTCAGAACCGGTCGTCACAACAGAACCCATGGTCCCTTGAAGGGATTGCAACTTCAGATAGATGGCACTAGGCGAGACGGTGGCAAGCAGATTCGAGCCTGACCCTGTTGACGACGAAGGCCTCGTGTAGGCGCCGTGCACGACCACTTTTTGGCCTACGGCAAGATTCTGAGGCCCAAAAGTGAGGTTTGCGAAGTTCGGACCCAACGTGGAGACCTTATAGAGCGTGCCGGAATTCAGGTTGACCTGGAAGATTGTGTCCAGCGTGATGTTGGAAGAATCCTGCGGTTCCGCGTCCTGCACCCAAAGATTGAACTTGGTCGGATTCCCGGCCTGATCGGTGGTAATCGACGTGATGGGACCGATGAGCGCCGTGTGTGGCGTAGCCGTAGACCCGCTGCCCGTGTACGGCTGCTCGAGGGCCTGAAACTCAACCGTGTTCCCAACAAACTCGCCCTGGTTGTTCAGGCTGGCAGCCACTTCGACGTAGCTATCCGGCAACAGGTGAGCAAGATCAACGAAGCCCTCCAGCTTGGTATCGGACTTCACGTTGACCGACAACGCCGGGGCGCCTGAAACCGACGCCGAAAGCAGTTGCAGCAACAAACTTCCGACATAGGTCGAATTGGGCGCGCTATTGAGTGTCGTGCTCCGCACAAAACCCGACAGGTCATCGAACTCCGCAAAGTCGCTGCCGCCCGTCGAGGTCAGTTGTGTTGCGCTGATGACCGGCGTGACGCTCCCCGTGAGAACGCCGGAGGAATCGGTTTTGAGCATGTTCAAGACGCTGAAATCCAGCTGCAGAACATTCGTCTTTCCCTCGGTGATAACAAACTCCGGGTTCAATGTCAGGGTGGGCTTCGCGTTAGTCAGGGTGGTGGTAAGAAGTTTCACCGGCGGTGTCAACGCTGGTTCGTAGGTTGCCAGTTGCGCCAGTTGGATCTTGAAGTTCGCTTGTTGATAGTTCCCCACTTTGACCGGATAGCTGTAGAGAACCGTGTCAAAATCACGCAGAAGTTGAAGGTTCACCCGAATGGAAGGGGCGTAAGCCGCCGTGGTGGTCAGGTACCCCGCGGCGTTACCCCCGCCACTCGGCGTAAAATCCAGTCCTGTGAGCGTGAGATTCACCGAAACGGCGTCGCAGATCGGCGCATCCCCGATAATGGTGATCAAGGTGGCCTTGGTGGGAGTAGTCGAGGTCGTCGAACTGGAGGAACAACCACTCAGCATCACGACGAGCAGGGCAAGTGCAGGAATCTTCGCAAGCGTGGTTTTGGACATCCGACTCAATGGTCTCCTTAAATCACCTCTGAGATGGTAACACGATTGTAGTCGCCTGAAGATTCCAGCGTCTTACCAGACTATCCTCAGATCAGTCTCTTCGTCAGATGAGGTGAGAAGGCCCGGGGGTTATCCGCCTCCCAAGGCGCTGGCGTCAGTGGGGAGCCGAGGGAGTATCCCGCAGCTAACCGAAAGTCCCACTTGACCACAGCCGAAGCCTCTTCACAGCCGTGTGGCACCAAGCCGGGGGGGCATCCCCCCCGGTCCAAGCCCACCCAGCCCTTCGATAAATACAGTGAACCAGTATGAGAAGGCAAGCGGTATTCCTCTCTCCACCGGCGCATGGACGGCTGCCGTCTTCCTACTTCTCCTCTGCTTTGCGGCGGCGGATGAAGGCCGGAACATCGAGATCGTCATCCGGGATTTCCGCAGTTCCCTGAGGAGCGGGCGTCTCCACCGGCAGCTTCTCCTTCTTGGCCATGAGGTTCTTGACGCTTTGCTGCGCGCTGCGTACGGCCGGGGACAAGGCCGGGAGAGGTTTCACGCCCATCTTCTCCGATTTGATGCCCGTCGCAATCACCGTCACTTTCACGGCGTCCCCCATCTCCTCATCGTGTACGGCGCCGAAGATGATGTTCGCGTTCTCGGCAGCCGCCTTCTGCACGATGCTCGAGGCCTCATGAACCTCGTAGAGAGTGAGCTTGCTGGAGCCGGTTATGTTAAGCAGAATCCCGTTGGCTCCGTTAATGCTGGCGTCCTCCAGCAGGGGACTAGCGATGGCACGATTCGTCGCCTCGACGGCGCGGTTCTCACCGCTGGCAACGGCCGTACCCATGACAGCATAGCCCATGCCTTCCATGATTGTCTTGATGTCCGCAAAATCACGGTTGATGATGCCAGTAATAGTAATAATGTCCGAAATCCCCTGGACGCCTTGACGTAGAATGTCGTCGGCGATCCGAAACGCCTCGAAGAAGCTGGTCTCCTTGTCCACAAACTGCATCAGGCGTTCATTCGGAATGCAGATGACCGTGTCCACAGCCTGGCTCAGCTCGGCGAGACCTTGCTCGGCCTGCATCATGCGGCGCCGGCCTTCGAACGCAAAGGGCTTCGTGACCACGGCCACGGTCAGCGCGCCCATCTCGCGTGCCAAGCTGGCCACAATCGGAGCGCCGCCCGTGCCGGTCCCTCCTCCCAGGCCCGCGGTAACAAAGATCATGTCCGCGCCTTCCATGGCTTCGATGATCTTCTCCGTATCCTCTAAAGCGGCGCGCCGCCCGACTTCCGGATTGCCACCCGAGCCCAATCCCTTGGTCAACTTCGCCCCAAGCTGAATCTTCAGGGAGGCCGAAGAGGTCTGCAATGCCTGGGCGTCCGTGTTGGCAGCGAGGAAATCCACGCCTTTCACGTCGGCAGCAATCATGCGATTGACGGCGTTGCCGCCGCCCCCGCCGACACCGATCACTTTGATCTTGGCGCCATTGCGCAGCTCATCAGAAAAATCCACTCGGAGGTCGCCCATGCCACTTTGAGTCGCCATGCTGGCTCCTTTGCCTTCTTATCCACCCATACTTCGGACGGCCTTACGCAATCTGTCAAACAATCCCCGGGACTCATGGGAATCGCGCCGCAAGCGCAAACGATTCCCATGGACGGCCAATCCCACCAAAGTCGCGAACGCCGGGTCCGGGAGGACTTCGCCCAAATTCTCCACACCAGAAGGAACACCGTGACGGACGGGACAGCCGAAGGCTTGCTCAGCAAGTGCCGCGAGCCCCCCCAGTTTAGCTCCGCCACCCGTCAAGACTATCCCGGCGCCCAGTTGCCGATCCCAGCCGGAACGGCCAATCTCGGCCTGGATCAACTCGATCAGTTCCGCACTACGCGGCTCAATGATGCTGGCCAACATGGCGTAACTGACCACGCGAGAGGGTCTCTCACCCACACCGGGCACTTCCAGCAAGGTGTCCGCGGGTTTGGCGGTATCCCGCTCTCCCCAGGCTTTCTTCATCTTCTCCGCCTCGGGGATGGGGGTACGCAGGCCCACCGCGATGTCGTTCGTGAAGTGCTCGCCGCCCACGGCGATCGAGGCGGTGTGCCGCACGACGTCGCCCTGATAGACGATCAGGTCCGTCGACCCGCCCCCGATGTCCACCAGAGCCACACCCAACTCGCGCTCGTCGGCTGTCAGGCAGGCTTCACCCGCCGCCAAGGGCTCAAAAACCGCATCCAGGACCACAACTCCGGCACGATTCAACGCGGTCACGACGTTCTGCGACGCGGAAGTCGAGGCCGTCACCACGTGCACATCCACTTCGAGGCGGGCCCCAACCATCCCCACCGGATGCCGGATGCCGTCCTGCATGTCCAACAGATACTTCTGCGGCAGGACGTGCAGCAATTGGCGGTCTTCCGGCAGGTGGATGCCCTGCGCCGTCTGGATAACACGCCGGACGTCATCGGCATCAACTTCCCGTGTGGCACTGGGAGTGCGGCCCAAAGCCAGCGCTCCGTGGGAATTCACTCCCTTGACGTGCGCACCCGCCACGCCCACGTAAGCGGAGTCGATCGAGAGGCCCGCGGCAGTTTCCGCCTCCTCGACCGCCTTCTTGACCGTCAACACGGTCATGTCGAGGTTCACGATGAGGCCCTTGCGCCAGCCCTTGGATTCCGCCACGCCCAGGCCCGCCACTTCCAGCTTGCCTTCGCCATTCTGGTGGCACACCAAGGCGCAGGTCTTCGTGCTACCCAAATCAATTCCCACGACGGTGTCGTCTTTGCGAGACAAAGAGGGTTCAGTCCTTTCGCGTTGCTCCCGCCGGAGCCTCAGGCTGGACGGGCGCGGAGTCGGGAGCAGCCGGTTGCGGGTTGACCACAATCTGGTTGCGATAGCGCAGATCAACCGAATCGAGCCGTTCATTCGCCTTCTGCAATTCCGGGAGCAACTGCAGGAAATTGCGGAAGCGCGCAACAAAATCGTTGCGGCCGAAGTGGACTTGCACGGTCGCGCGCCCCAGGATGAGCAAAGCCTTCAGGTCCTCGGGGTCGGCAACATCAACCTCGGAGATCATCCACCCGGCGCGCGGCGCCTCAACACCCAGTTGCCGCATGAGGTCTTGGTATACAGCCAAGCGCGCGCGGCGATCATCGACACTCGAGAGGTTCTCGAGACCACTGATTACAGGAAAATCAAAAGCGCCGTTTTCAGGCTTCTCAAGAAGCATACCATCGGCATCCACCAAGCTCACACGCCCGCCGATGGAGGCAAAGGCCACGGGCGTACGCTCCGCGACGCTCACCAGCAAGCCGTGAGGCAGCAGGCGCGCCACCGCCGCCGTGCGCACCCAGGGCAGGGTCTCCACCAGCCGCCGCTTGGCGTCGAGCGAAATGCGAAAAACGTTGGTGCCGGACCGCAGGTCGCCATCCAGCGGCATTCCCAGGACTCCCAGGATTTCCTCGCGCGTGACGAACCGGTTCCCGGTAACCACGATGTCATCGGGCGCACTCACGACGAAAGCGGAGGACGTAAGCGCGAACGTTGCCAACAGGTAGCCGATTGCCCCCACAGGCAAAAGGACTCCCAGGGCGAAGAGCGTCCAGCGCATGCGGCCCCAAACCCGGCGCCGGCGCACCGGGGCAGCCTTCTGCCGCCGCAGGTAGGGGGACTCCTCCTCGGGCTCAATTTCCTCCGGTAGCTGGCCTACATCCTCTTCCACCAACTCCATAGTCCTTGTCAACAACCATCCCCATTGGCGGAGACTATTCAATCCCGCAGAATTGCGAACCCCTCACTGGTCCTTCCGGCCTTCGCCGGCCGCACTGGCACCTACGTCATCACCGGTCCCGTGCGCGGGGCCCCGGCACGCAGCGCCTTCACCAGAGCTTCGCCAATCTTCCACACGCTGCCGGCGCCGATGGTCATAATCAGGTCACCCGCGCGCGCATCCTTCAGCACATCTGCGATTACCTGCTGTTCCTGCGGCTCGTAACGCGCACCCCCCGTGCCGAACTCGTGCATGCGCTCGACCAGCCACGGGGAAGTTACGCCCGGCAAAGGCGGCTCGCTGGCGGCATAGATATCCAGCACATAAACACGGTCGCAGCCGGAAAAGGCCGCGGCCAGTTCATCCCGCAGGAACTTGGTGCGGGTGTAGCGGTGCGGTTGGAAGATCGCAATCACGCGTTTGGCGCCCCGCAACCGCGCGGCATCGAGCGTGGCCCGAATCTCCGTCGGGTGATGTCCGTAGTCGTCGACCACGGTGATGCCACCCACTTCACCCCGAATCTGAAAACGGCGGTCGGCGCCGCGGAAATGTTCGAGGCCCTGGCAGATCTGCTCGCCAGTGAGATCGAGTTCTAGGCCCACGGCAACCGCCGCCAGGGCGTTCTGGGCGTTGTGACGGCCGGGAACTCCGATGGTGAATCGCCCAAGGCTCTTTCCCTTCACGGCCACGTCGAACGTCGATCCCGAAGGACCCAGCTCAACGATTTTCCCCTGAATGTCGCTGCCCGGCTCAAGCCCGTAAGTGACCACGCGCCGGCGAAGCTCGGGCAGCACAGGGGTAATGCGCTCGCGCCAGGGCGGGTCGTTACAAACCACCACGGCCCCGTAAAAAGGAACCTTGTTCATGAAGGAGACAAACGCGGCGCTGATCTCTTCCAGGTTGCGATAGTGGTCCAGATGTTCGCGGTCGATGTTGGTCACGACGGCAATCGAGGGAAGCAGATAGAGGAACGAACGGTCGCTCTCGTCGGCTTCGACCACCATCAAATCGCTCTTTCCCAACCGGGCACTCGAACCAAACACATCCAGCCGCCCGCCAATCACCGCGGTCGGGTCAAGCTTCGCCTCCGCCAGCATGACCGCAATCATGGAGGTGACTGTCGTCTTGCCGTGTGCTCCGGCGACCGCGACGTTGAACTTCAGGCGCATCAACTCGGCCAGCATCTCGGCGCGCGGGATGACCGGAACCTGCCGGCGTTGGGCTTCCTGAATTTCCGGATTGTCCCGCGACACGGCGGAAGAGACAACCACCACTTGGGCGTTGGCGGCGTGCGAAGCCTCGTGGCCCTCGAACACCTGGGCTCCCAGCTTGGCCAGGCGGTCTGTGACCGGGGTTGCCTTCAGGTCCGAACCCGAAACCTGGAACCCCAGGTTGAGCAGCACCTCGGCGATACCGCTCATGCCGATACCACCGATTCCCACAAAGTGTATTCTGCGGATCTTTCCCAGCATCTTATTCAAGTCACCAACCGTCAGCTTTCAGCGCTCAGCCAAAGTATTGTACAGGGCGGCTCGGCTTCTTGCAGCTCGATAGGCGTCATGCGACCGCAGACAAACGCTCACAACGCGCGGCAGCGACCCACATGGCCCCATACAATCTGAGTGCTATTTCCTTGCGAATCCTTCAATCAAATCTGCGATGCGGGCTGCCGCATCCGGCCGTGCCAGTGTCCGCGCCTGACTTCCCATGCGGCGGAGCCTCTCGGGGTCTGCAGCGAGTCCCTGGATTTCCGCCACCAGCCGCTCCGGCGTCAACTCTTTCTGCACGATGACGCGCGCGGCTCCGGCCCGCTCCATGGCCCGAGCATTCTCCAATTGGTGCTGGTCCGTGGCCGCCGGGAATGGCACCAGCAGAGCAGGTCTGCCGGCTGCGGCCAGTTCCGCCACGGCGGTTGCTCCCGCCCGTGAAATCACCAGGTCCGCCTGTGCCAACTCGGCCGCCATATCCTCGATAAAGGCGTGAACCTCCCCTAAGGGACCTTGGCTCTGATAGGCAGTCCGCACTTCATTATAGTCAGGTTCGCCGGTTTGGTGGATGATTCTGATGCGATTTCCCAGGGGCGCCAGAAGCGGCAGGCTGGCCACAGTAGCTCGATTGATCGCCCGCGATCCCTGGCTCCCCCCCACAATCAACACGGTGAAACGAGCGGAGGGCTGTTTGGGCGGAATCTCAAAGAAGGCGCGGCGTACCGGATGCCCCGTCAGATACGCTTTTTCCCCGTAGAAATCCGCAGCTTCCTTGAATCCCACGGCCGCCGCTCGCACCACGGGCCCCAAAACGCGATTGGTGAACCCCGGCCGGGCGTTCGGTTCAACCAGCAAGGTAGGGATGCCGCAGAGCGCCGCTTCCAGCATCACCGGGCCGGCAACATAGCCGCCGACGCCCACGACCACACGCGGCCGGAATTCTTTGAGGACGCGTGCCGCCGCCAGTGCGGTGCGCGGCAGCACGAGAAAATTCTGGAGCGTATGCACAGCGCCCAATCCCTTCAACCCCGCCGCCGGCACGGCATGCAGCGCAAAGCCCGCCGCCGGAATCAGCCGCGCTTCCAACGGGCGCTGTGTCCCCAGAAACTCAATGGCGTATTGCGGCGAGCAGGCCGCACCCTGCGCGCTTCGCCGGCGCAATTCCTCCGCCACCGCCAGAGCGGGAAAGATGTGTCCACCCGTTCCCCCCGCAACCATCAAAAGGTGGATCACCTTGCGCGAGTTGTTTGCGCCATCATGCATCGACAGGAACCGTCAGTGATTATGAGATATGGCGACAACGGGCCGTTGTGCCGGTTCGTTGTCGCGGCGTCCACAACCAAGCTTGTCCAAATAGCCGTCGTCTCAATACGCCAGATCTCTGGCGCTGCCGCTTGTTATGCTGCGGTCGACGTGCCACGCTGTTATGACCGCTCAACCACCCGACCTGGTTTCCGAGCATCCTCACTTGATTCACCCCGCCCTCGCCCCCTTGGGGGAGAGGGTGGATCGCCGCCGGCGTTTTCACCAGCCGGGGCGAGCCGGGAGAAGGGGTTAACCC
>Ga0335069_10002388_pt1 | contig 28988 bp, 20 predicted proteins | sample Lox_Sample_11_FD_206714 | JGI IMG/M metagenome (GOLD analysis project Ga0335069, IMG submission 206714) | Soil microbial communities from Loxahatchee National Wildlife Refuge, Florida, United States - Lox_Sample_1.1 | ecosystem: Environmental > Terrestrial > Soil > Wetlands | place: USA...
CTGTACCATGGAGACCCAGATGCAGCAACGTTTACTCACCTTTATCCATTCTTGCCCCAGCACTTCGACCTCTTGCTCGAACTCATCAGGACATTGGCACGCTCCACCGGTGGCATCGGATTACGGTCTGCTATTCGCGTCATTCAGGATCTCCTAGTAGACGCAACCAAAGTCTTGCCGGCAGGGACAGTAAAGATCGCCGACCGCCCAATTGGTGTCCTTGCCTGTGCAGACGATTTCTACGATAGCTTGCGCGCCGACATCGCCAAAGTTTTGCCGCACGTTCCGCGAGCTGTTGACCGAGTAGCCGGAGCGTTTCCAGACGATCCCCTTGCCCTGCGAGTGGCTAAGGCCATCGGTGTCTTGCAGGCAGTCGAGGGATTCCCCAAGACCGCTGAGAACATCGCAGCACTGCTCTATCCGCGACTAGGAGCCCAGGGCCTGCTGACGGAGGTGAAGGAGGTCCTCCGAAACCTAGTTGCTCGGCAAGAATGCGGCGTTATTGAGGATCCGCAGGCCGGCGGATATCTGTTCCTGAGTGAAGGAGTCAAGCCCCTTCGCGACAAGAGGAATGCTCATGTCCCAACAGCCGCAGAGGTCAATGTCCTACGCTCCAAGCTCATACAGGCCGTCTTTGACCCACCGCCGTCAGTGAAGCTCGAAAACATAAAGGAAGTCAAAGCCGGCGTACGATTTGGCAGAGTTCCGATCTTGGGTGAAGATGCTGATATTCAATTCCGCATCGAGGCTGTAGAACCATCAGCCTTCACCGCTCGTCGCAGTGCCCTCTTGACCGAAACAAATACACTGCCTGAGCTGAAGAACACGATCGTCTGGCTAACTAGCTTCTCCGATGAACTAGACAATCTCCTCGCTGACGCCTGCCGTTCCGACTGGGTCCTTGCCACAACTCCAGAACGAGAGGCCGATCGCGATGTGGCACAGTTCCTCCGCGCAGAGCGCAGGGCCGCCGACAGTACTAGAGAACGGGCAGGCAAACTGCTTCGCAAAGGATTATTGGAGGGTGCTTTCGTCTTCCAAGGACGTCCGACCGGTGTCACGGAATCAGGCCAAACCCTGGATGCAGCGACACGAGGCGTTCTCGCCAAAGCCGCGGCTGAAATTTTTCCCTATTTTCGATTAGTTCCGATTCGTCCTGCGACAGACTTGGCCTACAAGTTCCTCGGAGTCGAGCGCTTGGACCGGATGCCGCGAGAACTTGACCCTCTGAACCTGATCGTAACTCGGGCTGGCGGGCCTAAGCCAGATGTCAACCATCCGGCACTGGCCGAGACAATTCGCGCGTTCCAAAAGAAGCTGGATGACTCCGGTGGTGGCCGGCTCCAAGGAAATGCGCTCCAAGATTTTTTCGCTGGACCTCCTTACGGTTGGTCCAAAGATGCAACGCGATACCTGTTCGCCGCTCTCCTGATCGCCGGCGAAATTGAACTTCACACCCCGAATGGTGCGATTACGACCTCCGGTCCTCTCGCCCAGGAGGCACTCAAATCCACCGTAGCTTTCAATCGCGTCGGAGTGTCCAGACGCGACAGCCGTCCATCACCTGAGGCGATGGACCGTGCTGCCACGCGCCTACAGAACATGTTTGGTGTGGATGTCCTACCTCTGGAAGATCACATCAGCAAGGCGGTCCGCGCCAACATTCCTGGGCTCATCGAAAAAGTCGGATCTTTGCCCGATCGTCTTCGCCTCTTGGGATTACCGGGCGAGGCACGTGCGCGTCGTTTATTGGAAACCTCCGCTGATCTCCTTAAGCAGGATGCCAATGGGGCAACAGCGTTGCTCGGCGGCGCAGAAAGCTCTATTCCTGCCGATGCGAAGTGGGCGCGCGAATTAACAGATGCCCTGAGCAACGGGGGCGAAGGCGAGGTTCGCACGGCCAAGGAAATTGATGCTGGGCTGGCAGAACTTGCTGCGATGTTCCCTACAGCTGAAGACAGCCTGATTTCTCCCCGCGATGCCGCTGCGATTAGGGAAGCTCTAGCCTCCGAAAATATCCAGGACAATCTTCCGGCTTTGCGCGGTGCGGTTCGGGCGACTCTGGACCGCGTCAAAAATCGATATTCACAGCGCCGGTCTACGTATGCGAAATCACTTGAATCCCTCGTCAAGGAATTTGAGGCCAAACCGGAATGGTCTCGGCTTGAGCCTGATGATCGTGAAGAACTTGCTGGACGTTTCGCGCCAACTGGACTGGCTGAAACTCCGGCGCAAGGTCGTGAGCTGGCGGACCTGCGGCTCGTTCTCGCTCGCGAGGCAGCCCTTAACTCGCTTCGGACGGAGGTCGAACGAGAGGTCCAGCGCCGGCTGCCAGTACAGCCACCCCCTCCGGAGCCCAGAGAGGCACCATCGGAAGAAATCATAGAGCTCGCCGACCTGATGGCACCGGAAGTTATACGCACTGAAAGTGACTTGGAAGGCTGGCTATCTTCTCTGCGTACACAATTGCGCGAACTCTTGAAATCGAACCGATTTATCCGAATTAAGAAACACTAAGAATGAGTTTCGATAAGCCAACGCGAAACAAGCTCGCAGCCATGGTCGGCGACTGCCGACGGCTCTTGACCGACGACATTCATGATCAATTGCAGCGCACCTATGGTCTTCAGCCCGATGGCACGGCGCTGCCAGTTGAACGTCTGGCGCACCTTGATGAACTCGGCCAGCAAGTTGCACGAGAACTCCGCGAGTGGCAGGAGTACCTTGCTTCGACTGAGGTCGGCACAGAAGCTGAGAAGAAAAAGTCTGCCTTTGATCGGGTCGCCCATGAGAATGCCTTTACGGTTCTGAACCGCCTAGCCGCTCTTCGTATGTGCGAAGAACGCGGACACATCCTTGAATGTGTCCGTCGTGGAATGGAGTCCGATGCTTTCGTGCTTTATGAGCGCCTTTCAGGCGGAGTTTTCGGCACAAGAAGCGAAACATATCGGATATTTCTGGACCGGATGTTCGACGAGTTGGCGGTGGACCTCGGCGTGCTTTTCGATAGGCGCGCTCCCCAGTCGCTAGTTTTTCCTCGTGAGCGATGCCTCGAAGACGTTCTTTCGCTGCTCAACAGACAGGAATTGACTCACCTCTGGAAAGCAGACGAGACCATCGGCTGGATTTACCAGTACTTCAATTCTAAGGAAGAACGCGAAGTCATGCGGGCGGCCTCGGCAGCACCACGCAACAGCCGCGAGTTGGCGGTCCGCAATCAGTTCTTTACTCCGCGCTACGTCGTCGAGTTCCTTGTGGATAATACTCTTGCTCGCATCTGGTATGAGATGCGTAAGGGTCACACCGTTCTCAAGGATGCTTGCGGTTATCTCGTCCGCCGTCCAACTGAGATCTTCCTTAAACATGGAGAGCAAGCCCCAGCATCGTCGAATGCTGAGGCGAATCTGAGCCAGGAGGAACAACTTCTAAAGCATCCTGTCTATATTCCGCACAGGCCGAAGAAAGATCCTCGAGACCTAAGGATCCTCGATCCGGCCGTTGGTAGTGGCCACTTCCTGCTTTACGCGTTCGACCTGCTGGAAACGATTTATGAGGAAGCATGGGCAGACGAGCACCCTGTCAAATCGGAAACTACGGGCAAGACTCTGCGCGAGGAATATGCCGACCTGGATACCATGAAGCGCGCCTTGCCGGAACTTATCGTGCGGCACAATTTGCACGGCATTGACATTGACCTGCGCGCGTGCCAGATCGCCGCGTTAGCTCTCTGGCTGCGGTCCCAGCGGACCTATCAGCAGCTCGGCCTGAAACCGGCGGAGCGCCCAAGAATCACAAAGAGCAATGTCGTTTGCGCCGAGCCGATGCCTGGCGAAAGGCAGTTGCTGGACCAGTTCGTCGCTGACCTCCAGCCGAGAGTGCTCGGACAATTGGTAAAAGTCGTATTCGAGAAGATGAAGCTTGCGGGGGAAACGGGCTCACTGCTCAAGATCGAGGAAGAAATTGCCGACGCCGTCGCCGATGCAAAAAAGAAATGGCTGATAGGTCCGAAACCTGAGCAAACCTTTTTGTTCGGGGATTTGCACCCCCAACAAACGGAATTGGGCCTGGACTTCTCTGGAATCACGGATACAACTTTCTGGGAAAAAGCAGAAGAGCGTATTTATGCTGAGCTCCGCAATTACGCTGAGCGGGCGGAGAATGGGCATGGCTACCAACGACGCTTATTTGCTGACGATGCTGCGCGCGGTTTTGCTTTTATCGATGTCTGCCGTAAACGGTACACCGCGGTGCTAATGAATCCGCCATTTGGCGAACCGGCCAAAGCCAGTATCGAATACATAAATGAACGTTATCCCACAGCGTTCATTGATCTACTCGCCGCCTTTGTTGAGAGGACAGCAACCCTGGCTTCGGGCGGACGGGTCGGTGCGCTTACCTCCCGCGCTTGCCTGTATACAAAGACGCTGACGGATTGGCGTCGTAACAAATTTCTACCCAGCATTGAGCACCTCACAGATCTTGGCGGTGGAGTTCTTGATGGGGCGATGGTATTTGCTTGTGCATCGGTGTTTGCGTCGCCATCTTCGACTGATCCGAACTGCATCGCTTTCGACCTGCGTAACTCTGCCGACCGTGGCACTGATTTAGCTTCTCTTATCGCCAGTGTTGGAAAGGGGCAACCGACCGAAAACACCTACTCAAATAACCGTCTGCAACTTTCCAGCATTAACAACAGCAGGTTTTTGTACAACATTCCCGACGCGTTTTGGCGTTGGTCACATGATTCGAAAACACTTGTCCAAGCCGGCGGGGCTGCAAGAGCAGGCAGTACTACTTATGATGATTTTCGTTTTCTGCGGCTGTCCTGGGAAGTCCCGCTTGAGCAGTTGGGATGGGCAAAGACGTGGGTTTACTTTTCCAAGGGTGGATACTTTGAAACCTTCTACAACGACATCCATTTGCTTGTTAACTGGCAAGGAAACGGACGGGAGGTCGGCGAATTCAACCGCATTGGTTATGGTACCGATGCGCAGAGCAAGAGAGCATCCTCCTTCTACAAACTGCCCGGCATAACGTATCCTCGTCGAACAATCAAAGGATTCTCGCCCAGAGTACTGCCGAAGGACTGTATCTTTGCCGACAAGGGTCCGGTGATCTTCGCGCCTAAGGAAACGAACCTGCGATTCGCCCTCGGGTACTGGAACGCTGGCCCAATACGGGCCCTGGTCCATCTCCAGGTCCAAGCGGGTTCTTTCGAGACTGGGGTGGTGAATAGCATTCCTTGGCTCGAATCCGAAAGCGCATCAGACGAAGTGTCAGACCTCGCAAGCCAAGTGTGGCGCAGCAAAGCTGAAATCTATCGTCTGTCTGAGGTGGATCGAGGGTTCGTTTCGCCCGCTCTGGGGATGTCCTTCTCTATTCGGTCACTTTCAGAGCACCTGTGCACCCGCCTAAGTACTAATAGCCAGCTTGCCGTTGAACGAACGAAGCGGATTTCGGAGTGCATCTCGAAAGCGTTCGCCCTTCCGGAGATCGACACCGAAGCATTCGAGGTTTCACCAGACGATCACGCAATTCAGGAAGACTTCGGGATTTCCCATTCACCCGCGTTCTTTGTACTACAGTTGGCTCTAGGCTTCGCGTTTGGACGTTGGGACGTTCGATTTGCTACTGGCGACAAGGCTACACCAGAACTGCCCGATCCTTTCGCGGCCTTGCCTGTCTGTCCACCGGGAATGCTCCAGAACGAGGAGGGCCTCCCACTGACCCACGGTGATGTTGAGCGCCTCCAAGCTTCAGGCAACCTTGACTACCCGCTCCAGCTTCCGTGGGACGGCATCTTGGTGGATGACGAGGACCACCCGCGCGACATCGCGCGCCGAGCGAGCGCAGTGCTGGGAGTGATCTGGAAAGATCGCGAAGAAGCTATTGAGCAAGAAGCATGCGAAATCCTGGGTGTTAAGGACCTACGAGAGTATTTCCGTAAGCCAACCCTATTCTTCGCCGACCATCTGAGCGGATATTCCAAGAGCCGACGTCAGGCCCCCATTTATTGGCCGCTTTCAACCCCATCCGGATCATACACGTTGTGGATCTACCACCATCGGCTGAACGATGATTCGCTCTACACAGCGCTTAACAAGTACGTGAAACCCAAAATTGATGCCACAGAAAAGGAACTTCGCAGAATTGAATCCGAGCTACCCAATGCGACCGGTCGCGAGGCTTCCGATCTGCGCACGGCATTCGAACGGGCCACCAGCCTACTTGAAGAACTGCGCGAATTTCGCGCCGACCTCGCGCGGATAGCTGAGCTGCCCTACAAACCTAACCTCAACGATGGCGTACTGATCGCCGCGTCTCCTCTTTGGAAGCTCTTCCGGCTGCCACAATGGCGTAAGGATCTCCAAGAGTGTTGGAAGAGACTGGAAACGGGCGAATACGACTGGGCTCACCTCGCATATTCGATCTGGCCGGATCGCGTCCGCGAGGTCTGCAAGCGTGATCGGTCGATTGCCATTGCGCATGGCCTTGAGGAACTTTGCGAGGTCACTGCAAAGCCAGCGAAGAAGAAGGGGACAAAGAAATCAAAAGTTGAGGAAACGGTGCCAGGAGACGAAAAGTGAGTTTAGCGGCCTACCTGAAGAAGCGTTTGATCGATCTTCTGGAAGAAAAGCGCGTTGTGGTCTGGTATGACGCCGACGCCGCATTTGAGGACGTGGCACGAGCGTTTAAGGCTCCCAGCAGTTCTGTCATCCTCACCCAGGAATCACGGTTAAGGGCGCGCCGCGAGGCGGACGAAGTACTGTGCCGGCTGAATGATGGAGCTGCGCCGCAGCAGGCCAAAAACGGCAACCTCCTTATTTATTGCCCTTGGCCGCGAGGCAACACGGAAGAGGAGAAACGCCGCGATCCGTTTGAGTGTTTCGCCCTCATTGGCAGCGCCTTTGGTGACAAGGAGGCCGAACGTTTCCAGGCCCTGACCCGCCAGGCCATGCCGAACCGTTCTACGGAGATTGACCGACTTTTTGCGGAAGGTCGGCCAACCATCACGCTCATTGATGGCTTGGAAAAGGGCGCCCAATATCCGCTGCTTCAGCAGGCTTTCGAAACAGATTCGGTCGTGGAGATCACCGCGGAGTTGTTATGTCATGACAGCGCCGTTAAGACTCTCGAAGACGTGCCTGGTGCCACAAACGAGCTCCTTAGGCTTCTCCAGGCAGGACTCGGATTCGCCCCGCCGCCACGCGGGAAAGGCTCCGAGTCTATCGTGGAACATCTTGGGCGCTACGTTCTCTTTTCGGAATTCGCACTGGACCTGCGGGGAAGTCTCCCAGATCAATTGAGTGGGGTTCCACGAGCAGAAGAAGAGTATCGGCAAGCGATCTATTCGAGTTGCGAACGAATGCGGACCTCCGATGACACTCGGGAACCTTACATTGGACTGGCGTCGCGGGTGGAAACGGCATTGCGATTGCCCGACTTCGCAGGCAAACTGCCTGACCTCGGAACCCGCGATACTTTCCCATTTGAGGAGAAAGCCTATCTCAACAAATTGGAATCGTTGGCGAAGGCGGGAAACACATCCGAAGCGCAAAAGATTGTTAGCGAGCGGCGGCAATCAGTGTGGCGCTACATCCCTGAGCGAGCATTGGTCTGGAAGCTGGCCGAGCGCTGTATTGATTTTCTGATCGCAGCGCAGACGTGGAATAAGCGCGCTGCTCAGATACCGAACACCGTTCGCGACTTCGTTCAAGCTTACGCGGCCGCGGATGGGCTCTGGCAAACTGATCGACAACAACGGCTCGTCGAACAGGGGGCGGCCACGTGCGCCGAGAACGAAGAAGTATCGGGTCTGGTCGCAATTTGCCGTCAGCGCTATACGGAGATCGTCGGCACTACGCAAGCGACTTTCTTGAAAAGTGTGGAACGCCAGGCATGGCCGCCCGAAGGCATCTTACGCCAAACGCAGGTCTTTGATCGCTACGTGGCTCCCGCGCTCACGGAACGCCAGAAGACAGCCTATTTCCTGGTGGACTCGATGCGCTATGAGATGGGGCGCGACCTTGGCCAGACGCTAGACCCTTTTGGTACCGCGAGTGTCTCCGTCGCAGCGACAATCCTCCCGACCACGACGCCATGCGCAATGGCAGCCCTGATGCCTGGCGCGGACGGCGTTTATTCACTGGTTGAAGATCGCGGTGAACTTGTTCCAGCAATTGCCGGCCGACCTCTGCGCAATTCCGGCGAGCGGATGGAATTCGTCCGCGCAGCCTATGGGGACCGCTTTCGAGACTTCCCCCTCGGCGAGCTGCTTTCCATGTCTCAGAAGAAGCTGCAGGCGGGAATTGCTGAAGCCGATCTCGTCGTGGTGCGAACCCAGGAGATTGATGCACTAGGTGAGGGACCAAGCCTGTACATGGCCCGCAAGCTGATGAGTGACATCATTGGCGACATCCGAACGGCAACCGACCGCCTGATCGGAATGGGCTTCAAGACATTCATCTATGTGGCCGATCATGGTCACGTTCTGTTGCCCGAAATCGCACCTGGCAGTGTGGCCCAGTCGCCAGCCGGCGATTGGAAGATGAAAACGCGACGGAGTGTGCTTGGCCGCGGTATCTCAACCTCCCCTGGAGTAAGCATATTTAAGGCTAGTCATCTCGGCATCAGCGGCCCAGTAGAAGAATACGCAGTTCCAAATGGACTCACAGCGTTTGTTGCCGGAACAGGGTACTTCCACGAAGGTCTGTCCTTGCAGGAATGCGTTGTCCCGGTGGTTCTACTCCAAGCGCGAGGCACTCGCCCAGCAGGTGGAGGACCCGAAGAAGTGGAAATACGCTATCGCTCAGACCGGTTCACCAGCCGCGTGGTCGGAATCAAGGTGTGGTTTAATTCGTTGCTGTCGGACACTCTCACAGCGCGCATTGAAGCATTTGACAGTTCAGGACCGAAGGCAAAGATGGTGGGCGAGGCTGCCGATTGTGAGGCACGTGATCCAGCAACGCGGATGGTGACGCTGCCAAGGGGCAAAGAAACACAAGTGCCCGTCCGCATCCAGGATGACTTCTCTGGAGCTTCCATCGAAATACGCGCGACGGACCCAGCAACTGGTACGATCTTTCATCGCCTGAAACTCCAGAATTCAGTGATGGAGTAATGTTTTGACCACTCAGACTGACATGCTCGACTCCAAGCTCACGAAGACATTCGCTGGGCGCGTTGTGCGGAAGGACCTCCTCCATCAAATCAAAGGCGGCGAGAACGTCCCCTCTTATGTGCTTGAGTACTTGCTGGGGAAGTATTGCGCGTCGGACGACGCCGATGAGATCCGGATCGGCATTGACGCTGTCAAAGAAACGCTCAAAACAAACTACTTCCGGCACGACGAAGCGAACAAAGCTCAATCCATGGTGGAACAACATGGTAAGCATCGATTCATTGATCGCGTAGAAGTACGATTCCTGCCCAGTGAAAACAAATATTGGGCAGCTATGGACAATTTTGGCTTCTCCAGAATCCACATCCCATCGGAGTTTTACCGGAGATATGACCGCCTACTGGAAGGCGGTCTTTGGGCAATCGTTGACATCGACTTCCGCGCCGACGGCGACGGCGCGGAGGGTAGTCCGTTTCACATTTCTGAGCTTAAACCTATCCAACTTGCCCGGTTTGACTTCGACGAGTATTGCGCGGGTCGCAAGGAGTTCACCACTGACGAATGGATTGATGTCCTACTGCGCAGCGCCGGTTTGGAGGCAAATCGATTCGAGCGGCGGCTGAAGCTGCTCCTGTTGGCGCGCTTCGTTCCGTTTGTAGAGAAGAACTTCAACTTCATAGAGTTGGGACCGCGAGGAACGGGCAAGTCTTATGCGTTCAGCGAAATGTCGCCCTATTGCATGCTCATCTCGGGTGGCAAAGCAAGTACCGCGAACCTGTTTTACAACAACGCGCGACGGCAAGTCGGATTGGTCGGGCACTGGGATGTGGTGGCCTTCGATGAAGTTGGGGGGATGAAGGTGACGGACCCGGACACGATCCAGATCATGAAGGACTACATGGCTAATGGGAGGTTCAGCCGCGGTGTGGCTCAAGTCCACGCGGATGCCTCCTTAGCATTCGTGGGAAATCTTAATCAGCCGGTTGAGTCATTAGTTCAAAGTGCCGCGACGGATTTGTTCCAGCCGCTCCCCAAGGAGTTCGACCTTGCTCTCATCGACCGGCTCCATTTCTACATGCCTGGGTGGGAGGTCCCGAAAACCTCCAAAGATATCCTGACGAATACTTATGGCTTTGTGACGGACTACCTGGCCGAAGCTTTTCGTGCGCTGCGGAAACAGAATCGGTTTGATGCTGTCGAACAGCACTATAGGCTCGGGTCGCACGTCGAGGGTCGGGATGCGACCGGAATAAAAAAGACAGTCAGCGGATTCCTAAAGCTTCTCCACCCTGCTGGCGATTACACAAAGGACGAGTTGCGAGATTACTTGGAGCTTGCCCTGGAGTCGCGGCGTAGGGTCAAAGAACAATTGAAGAAACGCGGGTCGTTTGAGTTCTACAAAACCAGCTTTTCTTATATAGACGGCGCAGATGGAACCGAGCGCACCGTCGCTGTGCCTGAGCAGGGTGGTAAGGGCATGATCTCTCAAGATCCGCTGCCGCCGGGCTCTGTCTATACTGCCGGGGCGGATAACGATGCGAAGGTCGGCCTTTTTCGTGTGGAAGTGAATATCACCCCAGGTACGGGGAAGGTCCGTACACCCACCGGCCTAGAGAAGGGCCTCAAAGAATCGCTCAATCGGGCAGTGAGTTACCTGCAGTCTGTGAAAGACAAACTTGGCATGTCGCCGCTTTTGGCCCAGAAAGATATCTATGCAGAAGCCGTCGATTTAAGCGGCGCCAGAATCGAGTGCGCTTGCGGAGTCGCCTTCTTCGTTGCAATTATGTCCGCACTTCAGAACCGGAGAGTCCAGGCTGGTACCATCGTGATGGGAGACCTGAGCGTCCAAGGGAACCTCAAGGGCGTTCCTTCAATAACAGAGCCTCTGCATGTTGCCCTAGAAAATGGTGCCGTCCGCGCGCTCGTGCCCATCTCGAACAAGTCGCAGTTCGGCGCGTTGCCTGAAGAGACGGTGGAAAAGTTGGACGTGATCTTCTACGGCGATATTGATCGTGCTGTCCTCAAGGCAATCGAACTCTAAGTGGCGTCCCTTCGGAAATAGCTGCCATACCATACCTTGTTATTCGGTCTGTTTCTCTGCTACCTGTCGCCCAGAGGAGCTGATTTCCCATACTTTGGCACTCTTGCTTAGAACCCAGCCCTCTTTAACCATATGCTTTCTCGCGCGGCGGATCATCGTTTGCCAGCGTTCCCGACCACCTGCCATGGGCGAATGGTCTCCAGTTCGCAGGCGAGAATCCATCTGACGAATGAATTCGGCTTCAAGTTCACTCAAGGATGCCTTTCCACCAAGCGCAACCAAACATCGTGCAATTGGGGTGTAGTATTGCCACGCAGCCAGCGCAACCTCGTTCGATGCTTTGTCTGTTGAGTCTACTGACCCACAGACTTCCTTCCATCTCCTCTCGATGCCAAGGACTACTTCCCGAAACTGCATCAACTCCCGTCCTTTGCTCATTGCCTCTTCGGCTCGCTCGTAGGTTCCCTTCTTTGCGAGATCGGCCGCACTCTGATTAATTTCTTTGATCGTTTGCTTAAGTGCCCGACGCGTAGACTTCAGAGCTTGAGACACCGCCCGTTTGTTTGGAATCGATGTCATCACTGGCCTCCAGCTTTCGGCCCTTGAATCATCTGGTTCACATCAAAAGGCTTGGCGAGAATCTGTATTCCCCCAGGATTCTTCCCAGTTTTGAATACTCTCTCCCAGTAATCGAGATTTTGTTTTGGTCCGAATACCGTCGTTCCTAGTTGCTTATCGACCCAACACGGCAGCGCAGCGACGCATCGTAAAAAGTTGGTGATTCGATCCCACAAAATATCGGGCAAGGGCTGATGCAGGAGACGCTCCTTATCCAACATTTGACCAGTAAAGGCGTAATAGTTCTCAATCACGAGGCGTACCCAGGCAAGAATATTCGCAATCACTTCATCGCGAGCGACGCGCCACGCCCGCAGATGGGGCTCCGGAACCGTTTCCCCATGGGCAATTTTGTTTTCAATCTTTCTCCCACCAATCTCTGGATCCCACGAGTTCACAAAGAATACGTCAGCGAAGATACTCATCAATCTAATGAGCTGCTGACGCTCCAAAATGCGCGAGTTCCTTCCCTGTTCCATTGCCTCGTCGATCGGAGAGTCCAAAGCCTTCTTATAAAGGAATTCCTTGAAGAACGAACGTTCAATTGAGCTGTAGGCCAGTGGACGATCAGCTCCTTTACCCGCCCATTCCACGAACTCCAGGAGCTTATTCGATGTGTCGTGTGTTACGGCGTCACGCTGGCTATCGACGATATAACGTGCCATTTCCTTGCGCTCACCCCTGAAAAACTTGACGAGGTCCGATTCTGAAAATGAATAGTCGTCGGCCTGCAGTCCTCGCATTTGTCGATACTTATCTATGCGATCAAGATAAAGCGTACTGCCCAAATGCCGCATGATATCCATGTTGAAGGCTACTTGGCGGAGCTTGCTTCCCGCATTAGTATTAGCATCCAAGAGCACGTTAATATTGGGTTCAACAAAAATGCGAACCGGCAACTCCTTGATTCCGAGGAGAATTTGGGCTGCCGCCTTGTGTTGTCCATCAAACACCTTAAGCGGGCCAGAGCCGTCGTGCTGAGGCGCCCACCAGGCTAACGTGACATGAAGCTGTGGATTCTTCGAAAGGAATTCCTCGATGAGTCCGCGGATGCTTGAGCCAATGGGTCTTGGGTTGATCAGGTCGTCATGATGCAAATACTCCAGCGGAACGCATGCGAAAAATGTGTTCATTCCGCTGAGCTTGTCGTGCATCAGTGGGAAGCTGCGAATTTTGTTATCGCCAACTTCGCTGAAAGACAATTCCACTCGATCGTCCTCACGACGAAGTCGTAATAACGCCTTGGCACCGCCGTGCTTTTCAAGTACGTCTCCCAAATTAGCCCCACGTTGTCCGTGCTTTGTGGCTTTTTCCTGTAGATGTTCGAATTCAGCCAGCCGTCGTGCAACCTGCAGATTTGCCGCACCTTTGCTTCGGTTACAGTGTGCGTGGGTAAGGGCGAAATTATTTTCTGAGTCGAGCCCATCCTCTACCAGTGGGTCAATATGATCAATGTCCAACTGCCCTTTGTGGAGGAGCAAATCAATGGGTTGACTGCATATGAAACACTGGCCCTTCTGCCTCTCGTGAAGACGATGCTCCAACTTTTCCCGGTCTTCAGCGTTCAATCCTGACAGATATTGTGAGTGTGCCATTGTGCTTCCTTTGGTAAGGTCCGGTACCCGTTGAGGCCGTGAAGGAGATCGAGCACTGACTGCTGTCGCTCAATTTGCGCTGAGGCCAACCAGATCTCCTTTTGAAATAAATTTGTTGTGCGAGCGCTTAAAGCTCACGAATTCATTAGTTTATGGGGGAAGGAGAACTTTTGAAATTACTAGGAGGGGTTCCGGGTGTCAAGGATGGGAGTCACAGAGCGTGCCTAACCTCAAATCGTTGTGGAGGTAGCATCCGATCTGCTGCGTGTGTACTCTTTTTCCAGCGCGACAACTGTCGGAACTTGCCTCCTCCGGTTTTGCTTCGGAGGAATGCGAAAGATGGTGCACCGTGTGCTCGATGAGCCAACCCCCCTCTCGTACCAGTCTCAATTGGGTACATCGGTCATCAACGGTGATATACTCTCATCACTCTTTGGCGGCCAGCAAGATCTTAGGACGCACTGGAGTTCCTGCCTCTTCGTCTAGCGCCCTTCACTGACAACGCCTAAGAACTGCCCTCCGGCGACGCAAGGTCGGTTCTTTGCCGAAAGGAGTGTCATGTCCCTCGCTATACTCAGCCCTCGTTGCACCAAAACAATTCAACGCGTGACGACATTCGGACTATTGGTGCTCTTATTCGCGGGCACCGCCCTCGCCGCAGACTGGAAGAAATCGTTAGAGGAGAGCGTCAAGGCGGAGTACCATCCCACCAAGGTCGGCATCAGCGCCTTTCAGTTCGACTACAACCGGATCACACAGCCCGGTACCGTCCTCGTCGTGCGCATTCCTGGGATTTATGCCGACGTGGCCGATACGAAGCAGGCCATTGTCAAGACGAAGATCGTCAACGGCGAGGCCGTTCAGCAGAAGGGCGTTCTGGCAAGCCTGACCTTCACCAAACAGTCGCGGCAGCTCAACGTCAGTGAACATGTCTACGTCACGCAGGTTTCGGTGAAAGACGATGGAATCCAGTTCGAGTTGCTGACCCAGGACCCGGCCGCGGTCGTCGTCGATGGAAACACTATTCAGTCCCGATATCGCTCCGAAGTCTTTTTTCCGTTTGGGCGAGACGAACTCCCACACCTCCAGCTTGACGACGTAAAGAAGACAATTGATCCCGTCCTTGCGACCGGAGACGTGGCAAATGCCGTTCAGACAAAAACTATTCACCTGGGGATGTCCACCGACGAGGTGAAGAAAGCGCTCGGTGATCCTGAGAAGATCGTGGACTTGGGTGAAAAGAAAATCTACGTTTACAAGGATATGAAAGTTGTCTTTAAGGGCTTCCGAGTGGCTGATGTGGAGTAAGAACTCCACACTGCACGCGGGACCAGCCTACCAGCCTACCGTTGCCAATGAACTAAGGGCAGAATTGAGCCGCTTGGTGAGATGTTCTCCTTGGCCGCGATCTGATCTCACCACGTGCACTAGCCTTATCCAGAACAATTTGACTAACGATTGCCCGCAGGCTACCGATCCTCGCTATCCGACCCTCGCTCCTCGACAAGCTTTGCCCCGCCGATTACCATGCTCACACGTATGTCGCAGCAGTCTGTACATGGCGATCAAAACGTCCAGGTCATAGTTGGTTTCAGCGAGAATGTCGCGATCTGTATCGGGGGTTACCAGGTCATAGACCTTGAGAGCCGCCGTTACCCGGTACCTCTTCACAACCACTGGAAAGAAATTGATCTGCTCAAGGCAGCTCACGCCCAGATACCATTCCTCGGACGGAACCACCTCCTTCAGGAGTTCCTCCAGTGGTGCAAGGGTGCGCCTGGAGTATCTTTTCGTACGCTGGTAGGCCCAGGCGGTGCCGGCAAAAGTCGCTTTGCCTATGAGTTGTATACACGCATCAAGCAACTCCCGGATTGGTCAGCCTATTTTCTCCATTTCCGTCAGAACTCTGCCAAGGGCGTTGATCTATGGCGTGAAATCAGGGCCAAGAACGCTCTGCTAATTGCAGACTATGCCTCCGACTCCGCGACGCCACTCAGCCACGTACTGCAGACCCTTAGCGGTTCCGACAAAAACGACCGAAAGATTCGCGTGCTGCTACTCGCCCGCACCGCCAATTGGGAGCAAGGCTGGCTTGCCGGCCTTACTTCTGGCCGCACCGGTGAAGATGTTCGGCCCGACTTTCACCCATACGAGCCTATACCCTTGCCGAGTCTCACAACTGACCAAAGGTATGCGATTTTTCAAAGGATGGTCGAAACCGTTGGTACGCGTACGGGGAAACCCATTCCTACTCTGCCGAGCCTCAAAGCATTCGCACGAGAAGACGTAGCGGAACGCCTAGCCGACCCGCTGACCTTGATGATGGCAGCCTTGATCGCATTCGAGTCAGGCGCCGCTTCGGCGTTAAATCTGAACCGCACCGAACTCGCACACGAGGTCGCGTGGAAGCTGGTAGCAGACCGCATGAAGGTGGCCGTTGACCATCACCGGCAGCTATTTCTGCACATTGCCGCTTACGCAACGCTCGTGGGCGGCCTCAGCGAGAACGAAGCTTTGACTGTACTTGATGAGGAATCGAAGGAAACCAAGCTGGGCCCGGTTCCTGACCCGCAGGCGTTTCTTGAAAAGTTGCAGGGCTGGCTTCCCGGAGACAAGTCGAAGATGTGGATAGGAACGATCGAGCCTGACATTGTCGGTGAGGCATTTGTGCTGGGACAAGGCGAAGGATCATACCTACGGGATGCTGAGCAGGCTATCCTGCGTGCGGCTCGCCGCCATGCTGGTTCGACCACGAGCACAGTGATTCGCATGACACAGGACTTCTCATTCTCAGCACGAGACTCCAGACTGGAGCCGCTGAAGTGGCTGACAAGGTTGGCGGAATGTGGCGAAGCTGATGGCGACTTGAATTTGCTCGCGGAGATATCAGATGCATTGCCCGAGTCGAGCGTCGTACTACGGGAGATTGGTGTTCGAATTTGTTCGGCACTGTGTCTCCGGTTGCGAGTATTGCTCGACAAGGTAGATGATGGCGATCGAAGTGCAGTCCTGGCGCGCCTTGCGGCGTCACTGAATAACCTCGCCATCACGCAAAGTGAAGTTGGGCAGCGGGCACAAGCGCTAGCCACCGCGCAAGAAGCGACTGACCTGTATCGCGAGTTAGTACGATTGGATCGTGATGCCTATTTGCCGAACTTAGCGATGTCACTCAACAACTTGGCAAACATTCAAAGTGAGGTTGGACACCGAGCACGAGCGCTGGACACTGCGCAAGAAGCGGCTGACCTGTACCGCGAGTTGGGAGATGCGTTTTTAGCATACCTGGCCAAATCGCTCAACAACCTTTCCAACCGACAAAGTGAGCTAGGGAAGCAAAGCGCAGCGCTGGCCACGGCGCTAGAAGCGGTCGAGTTGCGACGCAACCTAGTGGGACGAAATCGTGATGAATTCTTGCCTGGATTGGCGAAGTCACTCAACAATTTGGCTAATATGCAAGGTGCGGTTCGCCAGTGGGACCAAGCGCTAGCCACCGCGCAAGAAGCGACTGACCTCTACCGAGAACTCGTAGCAAGAAACCGAGACGGCTTCTTGCCCGACTTGGCGGCGTCGCTGAACACATTGTCCAATCGGCAGAGTGAAGTTTGCAGGCTTGGCCAGATGAGGGCAGCGCTGGCCACGGCGCTGGAAGCAACTGAGTTACTTCGCGAGTTGGTCAAACGGAACCGGGATGCTTTCTTGGCTGATTTGGCCACATCTCTTAGCAACTTGTCCTGCCGCCAACGCGAGGTTAGCCAGTTGTCACATCAGGAGGCCAACGTCACTCAGCGTGGGGGCGCCGTGTCTACGGCGGAGGAGGCGATAGAATTACTGCGCGAACTGGCTGACCGCAATCGGGACGCATTCTTGCCTGACTTGGCGAGGTCTCTTACCATTCTTGCCGATGCCCAGATCGAAGCCGAGCAATGGGGCGCGGCGCTAACGACAGTGCAAGAAGTGACTCTACTCTATCGTGAGCTGGCAAATCGAAATCGCGACGATTTCTTGCCTTATTTGGCAGCGTCGTTAGATAGTCTGGTCAAACGGCAATATAAGACGGGCAAGTGGGATAGCGCACTGGCAACGGTGAGAAACGCAGTAGAGTTATCTAATGAGCTAGTGCCACGGCGCCGAAGCGCGTATATATTGGGTCTCTCGCAGACCTGCTGGAAACTCGGTTTGCTTTTGCACAGTGTTGGCCTCTCAGCGAAGGGGCTAATCGCCTACGCCGAAGCGATTCGCATGCTCTTGCCCGAAGCGGCGAAACATTCCTCGGTCTTTATGCGAGTGATCAGCGTTCTGCTCCACGAGTATCTTCAAAAGGCAACAGAGACGAAGGTCGATATAGATACGGCGCTCGTGGAGGAAGCTCGAGACGTTCTGAAACCTGTTGGTAAACTGGAAGGAGAATGGACGCCATGAGTGTTTCCCTCGTACACGCGATCGTCACAGCGCTACAGCAGCACCAACCTTGGCTTGCGGACAAAGCAGGCGGGGCCATTATGATGCAGGGAGTCAGGGAGCTTTGGGAGCAGATCAAAGAGAAACTTGGGAGAGGGACGACGGAGAACATTGAGAGGCATCCGGACGACGATGGCTGTTGGGAGGTGTTAAGAGCAGACCTATTGGCCGCACTAGAGCGAAACGCCGAGTTTCGCGAGAAGATGCGCTCTCTCGCTCAAAACTTGGACATCTCGCAGAACGCAACTGGAGACAATAATACTCAAGTCGCCGTCAAAGACTCCCGAGGCGTGAAGATCTCAATCCGCTGAGAGGACAGCAAAGTCAGTTGCGTCTTTTTCTCATAACCTATCCGTGCGAAGGGGTTCACTCCTGGAGTTCCGATGTCCTCCATTTTGTCGGTAATCCTGAGCGAGCTTCGCGCTGAGTCCGACAGTCCCCATGGTTTCAGATGTTCAAAGCCAGCGCGATGCCGATATGCAGTTCAACTCTTCAGCCTAACCTTCATCTTATCTTGCGCGCTCGCGTACCCGCTGCTCTTGCGCGAGCCACTTCGTAAATTCCTTCCCGAACGGTTTCTGCGCCCACTCGGGAATCGAGCGGGCCAGCTTCACCATCTCGCCCTTCGCAAAGCGCGCAATTACTCGCTGCCCGCGACCCTCTGCGGTGTTGTCGATCAGAACCAGTTCGTCTGCCGCCTTTCGCACCGCTGGAAGATCGCGCAAGCCTTTTTCATACTCCGCGGGAATAGTCGCAAGGGCTGCGAACGGCCCCCCGCGCGATACGCGACCGAGCACACGGGCGGTATTGAGATCGGGACTTTCCGTTGCAATGAATAGGACCTTCGTCTCGAATTCGGAAGAATGCGCCGTCCGTAGAAGATCCAGGTCTACTGTTGAACTCACATATACAAAAGATCTGTGCTCCTTCAGCAAACGTCCTCGCTCTTCGTCCACCCGAGCCTGTTCCAAGGGTGACGCGCTCGCCTTCAATACTGTTGGGAATGCAGCTTGAAGCTTGGCCTCGTAGAAGGTAGTTTTTCCTGCTCCCGGCGCTCCTGCCAGGAAAAGCAGCGCGGGTTTGACTTCGGCTAGAGCCGTATCAGCTCCATTGACACCATCCTGCACAAGATTGGCCACGACGCGACGCTCCTAAACGGCAGTATTGCATGGCTGGCAGAATCCTGAGGGGAGGGACGCTGTTACACAGATTGATACCTTAAACTCTCGAAAGCGAAGGCAGCGAGAGGTTTGCGACGATTCAAGCCGTGTGGGGCCTCTCAACGAACGGAGATTCGCCTATCTCCCTGATACGCACCAACTCCCCACCGCGGGAATTTATCACATACTTCTTTCCGGTGCTCGGGTCAATTTCCACGACAGACTTGAGGTGTGCATCCCATTCGTACGAGCCACCCTCCGGTGAGGGAGAATGCGGCCCAGGTTCCAACCCAGTCAGCGAAATCAGCGACTGCCACAACTGTTCTCGTTCTCTCGCGTTCATTCCGTCATACGCGGGCATATGACCTCTTTTTGCTCCCGCTCGGAGTGGCCGGTCCTTCGTGAGCCAGGCGATGATCGCGCTATTAAGCAGCTCGTTCATCGAGCAGCCGCGTTCAGGCGCCACGTCCTGCAGTTTCTTTCGTAACGACACCGGCATCACGACCTGCGTCGCCTTCGATGTTGAAAGAACCTTCTTTCCGTGAAATCTCTGCACCTCAACCGAATGAAGATCAATGTTCTCCAGGCTCTCCCTCACGAATGCCGACATATCACCGTGCTTCCGCATCTTCCGCCGAAGCATTCCGTCGACTTTGTGGAGGAGCCGGGTCTGGAAAACGATGAGGTCATTCGGTCTTTTTTTTAGTTTTGAGGCGTCAACCAGTTTGCGTTTTCTCTTCAAGGTGTATGCCCCATCCGAAGTGGATTAACGAACGGCTTGTTATACACCTGTCTTCGTGTTGGTCTCAAGCTGTCAGAATTGTACAGGCTGATAGGGAGAATCGAAAAGCATGTCGCGATTGACTCTCACGTTGAAGCGATAACCGATGGGAATCTTGATGGTTGGTTGTACATTGAGGTTCCTCCTGGTGACCTCGACCCCAAGCTCTCCGACTTGTTGGCCCACGGCAGCCGAAGCAGTTTGACCAACGGTCGGAGTAGCAAGGGTTGAGGTTTGACTGCGTTGTGAAATCTCGATTCCGGCAGCGAAAACACTCGTTAGCAGAGCCATCCCTATGAGCCTTTTGTAGTGGTTGTCAACGTCGAAGCGAAAGCCGGAGTTTCCCTTCACGTCGGCCCCGACCATGCCGTCCAGGTCGATTGCGCTCCCGTCAGGGTAGATAATGCGGGTCCAAATCACCTGAAGGCCCTTCTGCCCGTAGGTGACGTGGGAATTGTACGTGCCGAGCAGGCGCGAACCTTGAGGAATCAAAAGGTACTTGCCTGTGGCGGTGTCGTATACGTTCGATCGCACCAGGGCTTTCACTTCGCCCGGAAGATCGGAGTTCATCGCCTGTTCGAGCACTCCGGGGATGTCCCAACCCGCCTTGATTTCGTACCTGCCAAGGGGCGCCGTCCGAGTGGACCGCAGATAATCGTCGATCTCGCGCGTCCGAACTTTGTCCAGGAACTTTTCTTTTTGCCCCTGATCGTTCTGCAGCTCGTAATCGGCGGGTCGCGTGCCTGACCGGAGTCCCAGGTCGTTAGCCAGAGCACCGAGACCGTCGTTAGCATGGTCTTTCGCCGCCTGGGCAAGCGCCCCAATTTCCGACGCCAACTGATTCTCGGTAGAAGGCGGCATGGCTTGAGCCTCGGCGGTGCGAAAATCGGCAGTTTTAACCAAGGTGGGAGAAAGGATTGCCTCTTGCTCACGTTGATACGCCTGCTCGCGCAGCTTCTCTTCTGCGCTCAATTCGCGTTGCGCGCTATCGCTCGCAAGACCACTTCCTGACGCATTTCGATACTCTAAGGGAGCCTTCAACTCGGGCACTCGAAGCCCGACTGAGCGCCGATTTTGAGCGGAATCTTTCGCGCCGCCTGACGCCTCATCAATATCCTCTCCCGGACTAGCGGGCGCTATCTTTGACACTAGATCCTTCTCTGCACTCGTTGCTGGGCTCGGACGCTGATCCTCCACAGCCCTCTGGGTGAGCGCCATTTGGCGGCGCTGGCGAGCATACATTCCCAGCAGAACTAGACCAACCACGACTGTAAGAATAAGTATTCCGACCACGCCCGCTCTTTTGCTGATACGGACGGCTGATGGCGGGTCAGGATGCAAGTTGATCCCAGATGGGGATTGAATTTCAGTTCCGGGAGGTGAAACTGACATGTCGCTCATAAGCCACCGCCCGTGCCTTCATTTTGGGGCTTCTTCTCCGACTGCACCCTTTGCTCTCCTATAGCCGTTCTTCTTGTGATGTCCACCTTTCGCGCGTGCTTGCCTGCACCGACAACGAGCGCAGCGTGATTGAAGAGCCTGTCCACGACGTAGGTGAGAGTCTCGTTGTTTTGTGGGTCTTGTTTAACGCGGTAATTCACCATCTCCAAACCATCCGGCCCCTGAACCATTAGCACCGGCGCTTCCGTGCGCTCGGTCGCTACCGGCATCTGGATGTAGGTCTTGATCCCATCGTCCAGCACTCGGAGCGGGCGGATCGTCGGATCTCCACCCTTGATCTGGTAGTCCCAATACAGGGCGTCCACAGTGTCGGGAAGAATTTTCTCCGGTGCTTTCTCCTGCTTTCGGCGAGCTGCCTCCTGGTTTTGTTCGGCAGCATATTTCTTCCATTCCTGACTCTGGCTGTCGGGGTAGGCAAATGCCACCCGCGCCAGGAACTCTTCTGGTTTGGATTGCAATCGAACGTAGTAAGCACGACGATCAGTGGGGATCACCATTGTGGTGTCAAGCCCGGCCTGTGTCGGCTTAATAATGACCAGGGGCATCGCGCCTTCACCAGTTCCAGCCGAAGCGGGTGAAATTTGCCAACGAACGTTGTCGCCAATTTGCGGCTCGCCGAGCAACTTCTCACCTCCTTGCAGTTCGAGCACACAAACGTGCAACGGGGAACAGACAACTATTGGAAGGCCGGCCCCATAGATGTACACAACTCGACCATCTTTCCCAGGCGCTGGAGTGTTTTCGGAGTACTGCCACTGTCTGCTCACCGCGACCGCGTCCTGGCCCGTCTGATTCAATGCCACGTCACGCTTCACTACGTAGTCTCTGGGCACCTGCTTTGATTTTGGTCCGACTGTGGGCGTTGGACCGATCGTCAGAGGAGGGACGCGTGACGGCTGACTGCCTGCGGATTGCCCGGCATTGTCCGCTTGCAGTCTCTTCAGAGCTTCAGCAAATGGGTACTTGTCGGGCGATGGCACGGCAGAGTCGTGACTCCCGCGTGGCACTGAGGAATCAGCATTTGGCGATGCTGGCTTGGCCCCCGATTGCGCCGGTTGAGTGCTCTGCCCTTGCTGTGCTGATGCCAAGAAAGAACCGGCGACCAGAAAGAGTCCAACGATGATCTTCCGCATGATGCATCACCTCAAAGAACTTTCGACCAACTGACATCAATTACATAAATCCCCAACGGATTGATTCGGGCCAGCTTTTCATCAGTTGGCGGGTTCAACGCGATCGTAAACACCCCTTTCCAATTTTGTGTGCCGGCGACCTCCCCTGAGTGATCTCGTGTTGTCTCGGTCCATTCCGCCTCGAAGCTTCGATTACTTGTGGGCACAATAGAGTGGACATCCACGGTCACAGTCTCAATGCGAGCACGCTCAAATGGAGTGTTATTTCGATAGAAGTCGGTGACGACGGTTTGCGCGCTGCTACCATTCCCGATCATCGCGTAGACCCGATCGATGGATCTGCGCTGAGTAATCGGATCGGTAGTTACCATCCTCAAGTCTTGAACCCACTGGAACAGTGCCGCTCTCTTCAGACGATCGTCCACAACCGGAACCTGCTCCGCGGGTCCCGACGATACGACGCGACCAATAGAGTCAACCGCTACGACTATCGTTTTGAGCTTTGAGGTCAGAGAGACGCGAATCAGGACTGCGCCTTCGAGGACTGCCACCAGCAAAGCCAGCAGTGCTGCTACGCGCCAGTTCCGGGCTCTCGTGATGAGACTCCCATAGCGCTCGTCCCAGTCTCTTCGCGCGGCCAGGTACGGGCTGTACCTAGCTTCAGACGCGGAATCGACGATTCGGCCCTCAGCCACCTGCACACTCTTCAGAACTGTCACGGAAGACATATCAGTAATTCCTCGCAACTTCCTTCTTGTGTAACTGCGTTGCGCTCATCCTTCCGAACCGCCGGAGCCGGTGTTCGAACCAAGACCCGGCGGCGGCGACGGATGATGCCCCCCATCTGAGATGTGAAACTTCCTCAGGTCATTCCGGACTCGCCTCAAACCTTGCGCCGCCCTTCTCGCAGCGGATTCGGTCCCCTCCAGGACTCGATCCGCTTTCGCCGCTGTACCGCCTTGTGCTCCGAAAGACTCGCCACTACTCGCCGGCAACTGGAGTTGCCGTGTGCTCGAAGACATGTTTGACGTTGTGCTACCTTGGCGCGACCACACGGACTGAGATCGCGCCGCAGACGAGGCTTGCCCCGCACCACCCTTTCCTGGCGGTGCGACCTGCCCCCCATTTCCACCGCCGCCACCAACAGGGGGCACACTTGGCGGCGGAACCTGTGTGATCCCGAGGAATGCGGTAGAGCTAGATCCAGTACCGCCCCCACCACCCCCACCAACACGACCCGCCAACGCTGCAGGGCCAGACGAACCCGAACCTCCTCCGCGCGACGACAGACTCCTCCCGGCGAAGCTCGTAGCTTCACGCACGGCGCTTAGACCGACGCGACCAGCCGCCACCAGTGAGCCAACGCCAGCAAACGCCAAAGCACCTACCGTCGCTCCACCCGCCGCGACTTGAATGGGAGGACTTAGCAAGTCCCCTCCAGAAAATGCGGGAGAGCCGCCAATTACCGAGGAAATCAGCTTCGGCGACATCCACGTAAGGGCCATGAAGATTACGCAGGCGCCCATGATGTCGAAGGCAGTCATCGCTGGCTGCTGCGATTGCGCCACTTGCGCAGCGGCCCCCATCCAGCCGGTGGGAGGCGGTCCAGGCTGCCCAGACAGTTGCATCCCTACTCCGATAAGCAGGTAGAGCACCATCAACTTGATTCCGATGGAAACAGCCAACCCGACGTATCTCTCGACATACGGTGTCGTCCAGCGCGAGCCACCGAACCCCAAGAAAATGAACCCCGCCATAATGACGATGTAACTTTCGACAAGAGCCGCCACGTACTGGATCGTTATGATCACGTATGCCAAAACGGTGGTGAAGGTGGCCAGCGTAAGCGCGAAAGCGGGACCAGGATGCAGAAAGAATCCCGCGTTTGATGCCGCGTTCCAAAGGTTCCCGGCAATGTTCGACCCGGTGGTTAGCACCCCGGACGGCGAAAGATTCGCCGTACCCGCCGCGTGTTGTCCGAGTATTCCGAAACTGTCAATGATCGAGCGTATCCAGAACGTTGGGCCACTCCCCCCAAAACTCACGAATGGCGACATCAACAACGCATAGAAGATGCCGATCCACATAATCTTGCGCACCAGAGTCGAGGCCAGTGCATGAAAGTCGGCCCGTTCGAGCACGACCAGCGTCAGAGTCCAAGTCACCTCCAAGACCGCGAGCAAGAAGAAGAGTCGTTGCGCGGCCGGGAACACGGCTGAAAGCCAATTGTTCTGAGCCTGCTGGTACTGCTGAATGATCTGACTCGGAGAGTTGAGAGGTCCCTGCTGTGCAAACCCCGTTCCCAGAAAAAGGGTCGGAACGGAGCACGCGGCCAAGAGCGCTACTCTGAACCATCTAAATTCTCGAACGCGAATTGCCCTAGTGCTCATACATCACTCTCGTGCGCCACCTACCCACTCAAGGGATAGGAGGGCTGTATTGATCACTCTTCTGCGGTTGCGTATTGAAGACACCAGCCGCGATTGCCGCGCGGCAAACCCGACCTTCTGTCGTTTCTGCCCAGCCCGCCGGAGCTTTCTTCTGAATCGGCATGCAATCTTTCTTCGTTTGCCAGCCTACGTCCTGATGCTTCAAGAACCACTCCTCAATCGAATCGAACGAAGCAGAAGTCAGATCACCGGCTCCTGCCGCTTCCACTCTCTCGACAATCGCGCTCGGTGGTTCCTTCTTCTTGCAGGAACACATTGCGAGAACAACCACTGATGACACGACCATCCAGACAATTCGTCTCATGGCGGGGCTCTTCTGGCTCAGGGCAACGACGGACTATATCCATCAGACTGCCAGGCCTGATAACCAAAGAAAGTTTGTTCTCCGGCAGCCGCAGCTTGCTCATTCTGAATTTGCGTTGCCTGGTAAGCCTGCTTGCTTTGCAGGTCAAGGATCATCAGCTGTCGCAACAAAAGCAGTTGCTCAACCTCTTGCTCTGACACTTCGGTGCCGATCTGCACTGCGTCAAGTCGCCCTTGTGGCGTCATCATCCTCTGACGCATGGCGGTGAGAAAAGTCTGAGTATTTTGCAGTTCCTGCCCCTGCACCCCCATGGCTCTCAGACTGCTGAAAGTCGTGTCCAGTGATGTCTGCGACCAATTCGCATAATTCTGGTAGTAAGCATTGGCGTTGTAGGCTTGTGAATATCCAGGGTACGTGCTCGCGAAGCGTGCATTTAGGTTCGACATTGAGTAGGCTAACGCTTGTCCTCCGACGACGACCCGAGCAAGTTGATTCAGGTCTTGAAGCACCGGCCCCACCATCTGGTTGGGCAGCACACGGGTGTTCTGCAACATATTCGCGTAGCGTAGGAAGTTGTTCTGCACCATCTGCACTTGCTGGATATACTGCTGCATTAATTGCACGTGATTGAGCAGTTGGGTGATCTCGGTCGCAAAAACTCCTCCGGCTTCCACGCGAGGAGAAACGTCTCCAATGACAACGACAATCACGAGAGCGACCGCGATTGTGATTCGACGACGCATGATGACCTCCTTCGGCCCAGTTCCTAGCCCGCCACCGCAGCTTCTTCCGCGGGCTGCCCGTTCTCGATTTCTGAGACCCAGTCCGCCCAGTCTTGAAGACCTCGCTGACGAAGCCAACACTGTCGCCACGTGTCCGGGTTCGCGGACATTGCAGCATCAACCTTCTCTCGCTCCTCTTGCCCGTTTACGCCAACAAACGACAATGCGACGCCTCCAAGACCCAGAGAAATGAGGCGTCTCCCTTCCGCAGAAACCACGTAGTACTGGCGCTTGGGCAATGCTGTTTGAACGATTTCAATTTCTCTCTCGTTCAAGCCAACCGATTCATAGAAGCTGCGCGAAGCGGGATTGCCCGCCTCCGCATTGGGCAAGAGAATTTTCGTTGGGCAACTCTCAAGTACAACATCCCTGATTTGCGAATTGAAAACATCAGACAAGTTCTGCGTCGCGAGGAGCACTGCCGCATTCTTCTTTCGGAGTGTTTTCAACCAATCACGCAGGTAGTCGCGAAAGAGAGGATGGCGTAAATATATCCAAGCCTCATCCAACGGAATCAAAGTCGGACTGCCATCCAGACGCTTCTCGATCTGGCGGAATAAGTACAGCAATACGGCCCTGACTGCTTTTTCGTTCGTTTCGCCGGAGGTCATCAGCTTCTCCATCTCAAAGACCATGAATCTGCCGAATCCGAGCGAGTCTTCCTTAGCGTCCAACAATTGCCCCCACGCGCCTCCAAGCGTGTAGAACTCCAGTGCCTCGCGAACCTCCATCTGCTGAATAGTGGCGCAGAAATCCGTCAGTGTCCGATTGCGTGGGTCCGCCTCTCTCATCAGCCTCACCGCGTTCGTGATCGCGTTCCGATGTTGTGGAGTAATCGGGTGCAGACCATTCAGTGCGCACAACTTCTCCAACCAGTCGGCCGCCCAAGAGAGATCGGAGGAATCGTCTAGGTCGCGTAAGGGGCAGAATGCCAAGTGTGCCCCGTCACCACCAAGTTCGTAGAACTCGCCAGCGGCTGCCCGACATAGCACGTAGAGCGAGTGACCTTTGTCAAACGCGAATACTTGGGCCCTCGGATAACGAAACCACTGTGCCGCAATCAATCCAAGCGCAGTAGATTTGCCACTTCCAGGCGGACCGACCATCAGGGTATGACCCAGGTCAGAAACGTGCATGTTGAATCGGAACGGTGTGTTCCCGGTCGTTGCAGCGTACAGAACAGGAGGACTGTTCGGCGGCATCAGCGACGAAGGATTCTCGCGACGGCCCGCCCATACGGACGCGATTGGTAATACATCCGCCAAATTCATCGTGTGCAGAACCACTTGGCGGACATTGCTATATCCGTCGCCCGGAAGACTGCCGCGCCACGAATCCACAGCGTTTACTGTTTCGAGCCGTGCGGAGTATCCAGCATTCCGCACCGTCTTGGCCACAAGTGCGGCGCTCTCTTCCACTCTCTCTTCATCCGAGTCCGCACAAACAACGTTTGCGGTGTAGAAAGCAAACTGCACATCCCCAGATGAAGCAACGCTCATTGCTTCTTCCGCGTCGATTGCCATTTCCTGGGCATAGAGATTGACCGGACCCGTATCGGTGCGAAACAGGGTGTCTTTAAAGCCACGAACCCGCGATTTCCACTTCTTTCGAGTCTTGTCGAGAAACGATCGCGCTTCTTCTGGGTCCATCAGGATCGCGCGAGTATTCCACCGGAACTCAATCGGCAATGCATCGAGCACACCCAAAACTCCTGGATAGCTCGCCTTCGGGAACCCATCGATAGCCACCACCCGGAGATGCTTGGCCCCAATGCGCGGCTCGATGCCGCCGACGAAATCTTGGGAAGCTAAGACCTGATTCAGCAACACGGGAATTTCGGGCTGCACAAACGGATGATCCAGCGCATTGACGCAACGATGTACGTAGCGCAGCAATAAATCATGAATCTGCCTGTAGCCGAGCTCATCCTCCGCTGTGGTCGCCTGTAGCCGAGTTTCAGTAAAAAGCGAGGTGAAAACGTCCTCGAAATTCGCTATGCGCCCAGCGAAATACTCAAGAGCCTTCAACGCGCTCGCTTTGCGCTCTTTTGCGCCCTCAAAAAGCCAGCCCTTGGCACTCTCTTCCTTAGCACTTGGCGGAAGATAAGTGAGCGTCAGAAAGTACTCACTCTCGAAGTGAGCACCCTCAGCCATGAATTGTTCTCGGCGCTCGGCATCGATGAGTCGAGTGGCGAGGTCAGGAAAATGTCCCTCTTCTGGGTAGCCAGGCGCAAGAGAACGAATCGCATCACATTGGATCATCCACCCGCTTCCAAGGCGCAGTATCGAACTTAAGCGAGCGGAAAGAGCAGCCATTTCTTCGTGCGTGGCGGACGCCATGTCGGGCCCTCGGAAACTCCAGCCCGCCAGCAACGCCCCGTCCTGCAGCAGCAGAATTCCGTCGTCAATCAAAGCGTCATAAAGCAGCAAGTCCGCTAAACCAGCGGCGTGCCGGCGATGTTCCGTAATCTGCAAAACCCACCTCAGACGCTGGACTCTAGTCCAGGTTGCTATCTCCACCGTAACTTCGTGTTCGTCGGCGGAGCACAAAGCTTGCTCTTCGCCGGATAAAAACTCCGGTAACGAATGTGTCTGATGTAAACATGTCGCAGCAGCGGGTCAACCTTTCCCATCCGCGCCAACACCGCTACTGCGACCAGCCACACAAGCAGCCCAACGAGAATGCTCCACCATGTCATGACAGCGAAGATCAAGATCGCCGCCAGGACTCCAGAAACGAGAACCAATTCGCGATCCCCACCCAACAACAAGTGAGGACGATTCGCCGACTGATGAAAAGCTATCTCTCTCGGAGAATCCACGACAATCTCTCCTGCACACTAGACACACGCGGCACTAACACCAAACAGCGTCGTCATGATCACTGTTCCGCCCACCAACAACGCGATCGCGCAAACAGCGAATACTCCTCGGCGAGCGAATTCATTCCACTCGCCACCAAATATCAGGGTCACGCCGATGGCAGCCAAAGCGATAATCGCAATCAGCACTGCCACTGGCCCGCTAAGCGAGTTCTGTAATGTCTGCAACGGAGCTTCCCAGGGGAGACCTGTTTGCCCCGTTC
>Ga0335069_10002389_pt1 | contig 28983 bp, 27 predicted proteins | sample Lox_Sample_11_FD_206714 | JGI IMG/M metagenome (GOLD analysis project Ga0335069, IMG submission 206714) | Soil microbial communities from Loxahatchee National Wildlife Refuge, Florida, United States - Lox_Sample_1.1 | ecosystem: Environmental > Terrestrial > Soil > Wetlands | place: USA...
ATCCAAACGTGGCAGCCGGCGCAGGTGTCGGGGACCTCCTTGGCGTGCACCGCCAGGTTGGGCAGGTCGGTGGAGGCGTTGAGGATGGCGGTGTTGTAGGTCGGATCCGTGGAGGCCGGGAAGCCGGCCGGGGTCACCTTCCCGAAGAAGTAGGCGTTCCGGCCGGCGAAGATGTCGCCCTGCGACGGCGTGTGGGGCGCCGACCAGGTGGTGACGGCGCTGTCGGCGAAGACCACGCCGTTGCGGGTGTTGTGGCAGACCATGCACAGGGCGCCGGCGCCCGCGCCGCTGACGCTGAAGCCGGCGGCGGTGACGCCCGTGGTGTCGTCCACGCGCAGCGTGGTGGTGTGCGGGTTGTGGCAGGTCTGGCAGGTCTGCGAGTGCACGGTGGCGTTGTTGAGGCCCAGGCCGTTCAGGTAGGCGTAGTAGGTGGGGTCGTGGTAGCAGGCCGGCGGGGTGGGCTTGGGGAGCCCGGCCGCCTGGTAGTCACCGGTCTGCGCGCAGATGCAGTTCGGGTCGATGGCCTGGCCAGCGGGCGGGGCGGGCGTGCACAGGCTGGCCGCGGTCAGGGCGGCGATGCCGTTGGTCCCCACCGCCGGACGGGCGATGAGCCCCCAGGCCCCCGCCGTGGGCTGCTGCTGCTGGGCCACGTAGGCGACGAAGCCCTCACCGGCGTGGCAGCGGCCGCAGTGCGCGGCGGTGGTGCCGCGGTTCTCCACCGTGGCCTCGGCGGTCAGGTCGGTCTGCGCGTGGGGCGAGGCGCTCCAGAGCGGGCCGATGTCGTGGAAGGGGAACTCGTCGTGGCAGTTCATGCAGACGCCGGCGCTCATGGAGGCCACCGGCGCGAGCGGCAGGGCGAACAGGGCCGGGATCCCCTCGGGCTGCGAGTGGTCGGTCGGCTCGAGCGGCCCGTGGCAGCTCTCGCACTCGATGGCGCCGAGCGCCTGCAGGTCGGCCGGCAGGGCGGCCCAGTTCCCGGGGGCGGGGGTGGGGAAGTTCCAGGCCTCGGCCTTGGCCCGGTCGTCGAAGCCGCCGTTCACGGCGGTGGGCACCTTGCTGTAGCCGACCACGTGGCACTGGATGCAGCTCTCGCTGTAGTGCGGGCCGATCCCTCCGTCCAGGCCGAACTCGAAGAGCGACTCGGGGGGGGCCATGGGGTTCTGCCAGTTGTAGTTGGCGTGGGCCGAGCCCGACCAGGCGGTGAACTTGTCGGTCAGCGCGTGGGTCCCGGTGTGGCAGCTGGCGCAGGACGTGCCGTCGATGACGGTCGAGGTCTCGCTGGGCGCACCGTGGTAGGTGGCGATGCGGAAGTAGATGGGGGCGTCCGTGCCCTGGGTGAGCTTGTACACGCCCTCCTGGGTGGGGACGATGTACGGGTTCTTGGTGGTCGCGCCCTGCAGCTGGCTGGTCGCGTCGGTGAAGGTCGCGTCGGTGGCCGTCATGGGCAGGAAGCCCAGCGTCCAGGAGTAGCTCGTCAGGGTGGAGGGCGCGTTGCCGATCGCCATCATGCCCAGCGGCAGCTCGTTCACGCCGCTGGTGATGGTCGCCGGCACGATGGTGGCGCTGCCGGTGCTGGTGCGGCCGCCGTTGGTGACGGTGGCGGTGACCACGAAGGCCAGGGCGTCGAGCTGCTGCGGCCCGATGGAGAGGAGCTGGTCGCGCTCCGGCGCCTGGATGTAGTCGAAGGCGTTGTCGGTCCCGGTCGTGCCGTAGCGAGCGTTGAGCCAGGCGTTGGCGGCCTGCCGCAGGGTCTCGAAGTCGGCGACCTGGAAGCTGGTCGTGGCCCCGGTGGCCGGGCTGGGCGCCGCGCCGCCGGGCGCGCTGCCGCCATCGGAGTCGGTCACCGCCCAGGTGATGGTCGAGGCGGAGGTCACGTCCGTGGTGCCCAGCACCGCCGAGGCGGTGATGCCGGAGACGGTGGTGCTGAAGCCGGCCGGGCCGCCGCTCTTCAGGGCGTCCGGCACGGTCACGGTCACCACCAGCGTGCTGGCCGAGAGCTGCTGGTTCACCGTGGTGGTCGCGCCCGCCGAGACGGACACGCCGCTGGCGGTGGCCGGCTCGTAGTTGGCGGCGGTGAAGGTGAGCGAGAAGTTGCCGGGGGGCAGCTGCAGGCTGTAGTTCCCGCTCGAGTCGGTGGTCGCAGCCGGGACGCTCGCCGGGTTCGGGGTGACGACGACGCCGGCGACGGCCGCCTTGCTGGCGTTCGTCACCTTGCCGCTGACCGTGCCGGGCACGGTGAGCGTGGTCGTGCTGTTGCCGCCACACGCGGCCGCGAAGAGCCCGGCGAGCAGCAGCGTGCCGGTCCGCTTGAGGAAGGTCGGTTCCATTGGAATTTGATCTCCAGCAATTGTTGGCGACGACAATTGCTAACTGCCTGGTTGGACGCATGGAAATGGCCGCAGCCCCTTTCGTCAACATGCCGCCATCAATTGTTTGGAATCGTCCTGAATTCCCGGAGGTTGGGTGGTGCGCAAAGCTGGCGCCGCCTGCGCTCCGCCGCACGGCCCGGGACCTGGCGAGGAACCATCCGAAATCGATGGCACTTTTCGTGCGCGCCGCGGACGACCTCCCACGCACCTCCTCCCGCGCCCGCGGGACGCGAAACGCTTGCGAGGCTGCGCGCAACCATGAGAGGACCGGGTCTTCCGGGACCCTTGGGCTCATGCCATGCAAGCGTCCGTGATGTAGGGTGAAAATCCGATCGATCGCCCATAGGGGTCAGGGACGTGGGGCGCGCCGCCGCCTCCACCGTCCGTGAGCGGCGCCCCGCGGCCATGGCGCGCCGGGATCGGGCGAGGAGGCGCCTCCGGCGGGCCTGGACGGCGCTCTCTTCACCCAGCGTCACCGGCCTCGCGGACGGTCGGTAGCGTCACCTGCCGTGAAAGGGGCGGCCGGCCGCGCCCCGCTCGGCGAGGAGCGGCGCCGGCTCGAACCGGGCGCCGTACCGATCGGCGAGGGCCTTGACCCGGTCGAGGAGCGCGCCCGTCCCGGCGGCGTCGGCGAAGCGAAAGGGCCCGCCGCGGAAGGGCGGGAAGCCCAGCCCGAAGACTGCCCCCACGTCCCCGTCGCGGGGGCTGCGCACGATGCCCTCGGAGAGGCAGCGGACCGCCTCGTTCACCATGGAGAGCGCCACCCGCTCCTGGATCTCCGCCGGCGCGAAGGCCTTGCGGGCCCGGCCGCCGGGAAGGAGATCGTAGACGGTCGGGTCGACCCGCTTGCGCCGCCCGTCGTAGGTGTAGAAGCCCTTCCCGTTCTTCCGGCCCAGCCGCCCCGCCGCCACCACCTGGTGGAGCGAGGCGGCCGGCGCCATCCGCTCGCCGAAGCCCTGGTGCAGGACCGTGGCCACCTTCTCGCCCACGTCCAACCCCACCTCGTCGAGCAGGGTCACCGGCCCCACCGGGAAGCCGAAGTCGACCAGGGCCCGGTCCACGTCCTCCACCCGCGCCCCCTCCACCAGCAGCAGGGCCGCCTCGTTCATGTAGGGGACCAGGATGCGGCTGGTGTAGAAGCCCGGGCCGTCCCGGACCACGATCACCGTCTTCTTCTGCCGCTTCCCCACCGCCACCGCGGTGGCGATCACCTCCGGCGCGGTGCGGTCGGTGACGATCACCTCGAGGAGCGGCATCCTCGCGACCGGCGAGAAGTAGTGCATGCCCAGCACCGTCTCGGGGTGGGCCGAGGCCTCGGCGATCCGGGCGATGGGGATGGAGGAGGTGTTGGAGGCGAAGATGCCGGCCCCGTTCACCGCCTCGAAGCCGCGCAGCAGCTCCCTCTTCAGCTCGAGGTCCTCGAACACCGCCTCGATCACCAGGTCCACGCCCTCCAGGCCCGACCAGCCGGTGGTGGCGGTGACGAGCCGCATGGTGGCGTCGCGCTCCAGGCGGTCGATGGAGCGGCGCCTCACCCGATCGTCCTGCGCCGCCCGCACGCTCTGCAGCGCCCGGGCCGCGGCGGCGTCGTCCCGCTCGCGGATCCGCACGGGCAGGCCGGCCTGGACCGTGACCCCGGCGATGCCGGCCCCCATGAGCCCTCCCCCCAGGACGCCCACTCGCGAGACCTCGCGCGCCTTCACCCCCGGGTGGTCCACCCCGGTGTCCCTCCTGAGCGCGGTCTCGGCGAAGAAGATCTCCATCAACCGCTGGGCCACGTCGGAGACGGCCAGCTCGCCGAAGGCGCGGGCCTCGAAGGCCAGCCCCTCGGCCATCCCGTGGCGCAGGCCGTGCTCCACCGCGTCCACGGCCCTCTCCGGCGCCGGGTAGTGCCCGCGGGTCCTCTGCCGCACCGCCTGGCGCGCCTTCCAGAACAGGAGCCCCCGCCCCAGCGGGTTCCCCTCCAGCGCCGCCTGGACAAGCGCGTGCCCGGCGCCCGGCCGGCGCCGCGGGCGCCGCCGCCCGCCGGCGAGCTCCCGGGCACGCTCCCGGGCCACCGCGAGCAGGAGGGCAGGCGGCACCACCTCGTCCACCAGCCCCAGCGAGAGCGCCTTGCGGGCCGTCACCTTCCGCGCCGAGCAGATCATGTCCAGCGCCGCCTGGACCCCCACCAGCCGCGGCAGCCGCTGGGTGCCGCCCGCGCCCGGGATGACCCCGATCTGGGTCTCGGGCAGGCCGAGCTGGGTGCGGGGGTCGTCGCTGGCGATCCGCCAGGTGCAGGCCATGGACCACTCCAGCCCGCCGCCCAGGCACACGCCGTGGATGCCCACCACCAGCGGCTTGGGGAAGCGCTCGACCGCGTCGAAGCGGGCCTGGGCCCCGCGGGAGAGCGCCTCGGCGTCGGCGGCGGTGCGGGCCGCCTGGAAGAGATCGATGCGCGCGCCGGCGATGAAGCTGTCCTTCTTGCCGCTGGCCAGCACCACCCCCAGGACCGCCGGATCGGCCTCGAACCGGGAGAGGAGGGCCGCGAACTCCTCGGCCACGTCGGCCCCCAGGACGTTGAGGGTCTCGCCGGGCACGTCGAGGAGGACGGTGGCCACCCCCTCCGCCACCTCGGCGCGGAAGTTCCCCTGCCTCCCCTCGGTCGCTGTGGCCACGGCCGTCGCCGGACTCATGGCTCCTCCTCCCCGGGTGGGGACCTGGTGCCGCTCACTCCCGCTCCAGCACCACCGCCGCGCCCAGCCCGCCGGCGGCGCAGACGGTGAGGAGGGCGTACTGCTTCCTCCGCCGCGAGAGCTCGCGGAGGGCCTGGAGGATCATGCGCGCGCCGGTGGCGGCGAAGGGGTGGCCCAGGGCGATGGAGCCGCCGTTCACGTTGAGCCGCTCCGGGTCCACCTCGCCCAGGGGCTCCGGGCGCGAGAGCTCCCGCTCGGCGAACTGGCGCGAGGCGAAGGCCTGCAGGTTGGAGAGGACCTGGGCGGCGAAGGCCTCGTGCATGTCCACGAGGTCCATGTCCCCGAGGCCGAGCCGGGCCCGGTCCAGCGCCACCGGGGCGGCGTAGGCCGGGCCCTGGAGGAGCTGGTCGCGCGGATCGAGCGCGGCGTAGGCGTAGCTCCGGATGTAGCCGAGCGGGGTGAGCCCCAGCGCCCGCGCCTTCTCCTCGCTGGCCAGGAGCAGCGCGGCGGCGCCGTCGGTGAGCGGCGAGGAGTTGCCGGCGGTGATGGTCCCGTGGCGCCGGTCGAACACCGGCCTGAGCGCCGCCAGCGCCTCCAGGGTGGCGTCGTCGCGGACGATGTTGTCCCGATCGGCCACCCGCTGGTAGCGCGGCGGCACCGGCACGTGCATCACCTCGCCGCCGAGCGCCCCGGACTGCCAGGCGGCCGCGGCGCGCTGGTGGCTCCGCAGGGCGAAGGCGTCCTGGGCGGCCCGGGGGATGCCGTTCCGCTGGGCCATCCGCTCGGCGCTCTCGCCCATGGTGAGGCCGGTGGTCGGCTCCTTGAGCGCCGGCGGGACCGGCGAGAAGTCGCGCGGGCGCAGGCGGGAGAGGATCCGGGCCCGCTGTCCCAGGCTCCTGGCCCGCGAGGCCTCCACCAGCGCCTGGGAGAGCCGGCGGGAGGCGAAGATGGGAGCGTCGGACATCGACTCGGCGCCGCCGGCGATGGCGCAGTCGGCGTGGCCCAGCAGGATCTGGTCGGCGGCGTCGGTGGCCGCCTGGACGGAGGTGGCGCAGGCCCGCGAGACGGTGTGGGCCGGGACGCTCCGGGGCAGCTGGGTGCGCAGCACCATCTCCCGGCCGATGAGGGTCACGGTGCTGGAAGGGACCACCTGGCCGAACACCAGCGCCTCGACCTCCCCGGGGCGGACCCTCCCACGGGCCACCAGCTCGTTCACCACAAGTGATCCCAGATCGACCGCCGAGAGGTCGCGGAAGTCCGTTCCGGCCTTGGCGAACGGGGTGCGGAGCCCGTCGATCACGGCGACCCGCCGCCCGCTCTGTGGCGCTCCGTTCCGGCCCATGCCCAGGCTCCGTTGACTCTGGAATCGACCTGCTCCAGGCCCTGGGATAAGTGGCCCGCCGCGCAGCGTCAACGGGGGAACCCCGGCTTCCCCGCCCGGGGCCCAGGCCCGGGCCCCTCCGCCGTACCCGAGCCCTGGGAGCCCCGCACGGCCAAAAACCTTCCCTTGCCTGCGGGGTTGCCTTCGTAGACGATCCCCCCATGAGGCGCTCCCGCCAGCTCAAGCCCCTCTCCAGCGAGCACCACCACGCCCTGCTGGTCGCCTTCCAGCTCCGCCAGGCGCTGGCGGGGCGGGCGGAGAGCGCCGGCGCGCCCCGGGACCTCGCCGGCCTGGTGGCGCTGGTGCGCCGGTTCGACGAGCAGGTGCTCAAGACCCACGTCCGGACCGAGGAGGACGTGCTCGGCGCGTACCTCCCGCCCGAGGACATCCGCCGCCTCCGCGCCGAGCACGCCGAGCTCAACCGGCTGGTGGCCGGGTCCCGGGGGCCGTCGCCGGCCGAGCAGCGGGCCGCCCTGGCCGCCTTCGCCGACCTGCTCGAGCGCCACGTCCGCTGGGAGGAGCGGGAGCTGTTCCCCTACGCCGAGGGGCACGTCGACGACGCCACCCTGGCCGTCATCGGGGGCGAGCTGGAGCGGCGGCTGGTCCTGGCCCGCTCCGAGGCGCGGAGCGGGCGCGGCATCACGCGTCCGGGCTGAGGCGAGGCGGGCCTCTCCCCTCGCCGCCCTCTCGCCCGGCCGGAGCCCTTTCCGCTATCCTTCCGCGGGCACCGGGGCGGCAGCGCCGGCGAAGGGAGGAAGGCAGCCTGCTCGGCAAGGGCAAGGGAAGGCCGCCCGCGGCCGTGGAGCTGGGACCGGACGAGTACCTGGCCGGCTGGGACCCGTCGACCTCGCGCCTGTTCCTCTCGGCGCTCTCCGGCGTGGCCCTGGGTGCGCGGATCGCCGTCCGCATCACCATCCAGGGCACGGGCATCGGCGCCACCGTGGTCGGCCCGGTCATCGCCGTGCGCCACGTCGCCGGCCTGGCCCTGCCGCCCGGCGGCTACCTGGCGCTCCCGGGGCGGGCCGCCGGCGCCGCCACCTACCTGGCGCGGGTGGCTCGCGGGATGCCGGTGGACTTCAACGAGCGGGACCCGCGCTTCGCCGTGGCCTGGGGGGTGACCCTGGCCGGCACCCTGGCCGGCGAGAGGGGCCAGCTCGCCGCCCTCACCGAGAACGTGTCGTCGGAGGGCTGCGCCCTCACCTGGCGCGGCACGCCGGTCGAGGCCGGCAGCCGGGTGACCCTGCGACGGCGCCGGGTCCTGGCCCCGGCGCTCTCCGCCCGGGTGTGCTGGTCGGCCGTCGAGGGCGGGATCGCCAGCGCCGGCCTGCACCTCGAGGCCGGCGGCCACGCCGCCAGCACCTGGCGCGCGGCGCTGGCCCGGGAGGTGCGCCTGGGCGCCCAGCCGGTGTGAGCCGGCTACTCCGGCTCCGCCGGCGCCCCACCGCTCCGGGCCACGTCCTGGCCCTTGATCCGCGAGGGGTCCATCCCCCGGGCCCGCTTGGTCATGGTCTCGAAGAGCTCGTCGAAGGGCGGCGCGCCCCCCTTCATGAAGCGGAGCGGGTTGACCCGCGCCACCACGAAGTTCTTGAGGTAGGGGGAGTCGAAGCCCTTCTCCTTGAGCCGGGCCACCGCCTCGGCCACCGCGTCGTCGAAGGCCAGCACCACCCGGGCCCGCCGCTCCCGCTCCTCCGCCGCCCGGGAGAGCTTCTCCTCCAGGTAGCCGTCGACCTTGCGGAGGATGGGAGCGTAGACGCTGCCCGAGAGCCGCCCCCGCTCCTCGTAGCCGAATCCCAGGGTGACCAGCGCCGGCTCCTCGAACTCCAGCGCCATCTCGCTCTCCTTGGGGTCGGGGCCCCGGGACAGGTCCCGGTACATCCGCACCACCTCCAGCGCCTTCTCGCGAAGGTTGTGCGCCTTCTCGATGTTGAGGGCCAGGATCTGGTAGGCGACCGCCTTCTCCGGCACGAGCAGCGCCAGCACGGTCCTCGCCCCGAGCTCCTTCAGCGCCGTGAGCCGGTGGCCGCCGTTGGGGGTCAGGTACCCCTCCCCCTCCCGCACCGCGATGATGGGGTCGAGGTAGCGCCGGGTCTTGTCCATGGCCAGGGTGAGCCGCCGCACGTGGGCGTCGGAGACGTCCCGCTGGAAGCTGGTGCGGTCCACCTTGTCGAGGGGCAGCGCCGCGAAGAGCAGGGCGTGGCCCCCCAGCGGCTCGCGGTAGGCGGCCAGCACCGCCCCGCCGTCCGCCTCCACCGCCCCGGCCAGCGCGGCGAGCTCGGGCGGCCGCTCGGCCAGGGCCAGCTCCTTTGGGCCGAGCTCGGTGGGCTTGAGCTTCACTCCCTTGCGGGCGCGGGGACGGCCGCTCTTGGTCACGGGGCGTTTCTTCTGGGCCATGGCCCGGGATGCTAGCGCGCCGGCGGCCCTTCCTCCTTGCCCCGCGGGGGGGCCGGCCGCAATATCACCGCCCCGTGATCGAGGTCCAGGAGCTCTCCAAGCACTACCGGGTGCACCGACGCCCCCCGGGGATAGCCGCCGCCCTGCGCTCCGTCTTCCACCGGGAGTACCAGACGGTCAGGGCGGTCGACGGGATCGGCTTCTCGGTGAGCGAGGGGGAGCGGGTCGGGTTCCTCGGGCCCAACGGCGCCGGCAAGACCACCACCCTGAAGATGCTCTCCGGCCTCCTCCACCCCACCGCCGGCAGGGTGGTGGTGGATGGCCACCTCCCCCGGCGCCGCGAGCCCGAGTTCCTGAGGAAGATCACCCTGGTGATGGGGCAGAAGCAGCAGCTGCTCTGGGACCTCCCGCCCTCCGAGACCTTCGCCCTGAACCGGGCCCTCTACGACATCCCCCGGGCGCAGTTCGAGCAGACGGTGCGCGAGCTCTCCGACCTCCTCGAGCTGGGCGATCTGGTGGACAAGCCCACCCGCCAGCTCTCCCTGGGCGAGCGGATGAAGTGCGAGGTGGCCGCGGCCCTGCTCCACCGCCCCAAGGTGCTGTTCCTGGACGAGCCCACCATCGGCCTGGACGTGTCCATGCAGGCCACCGTCCGCGCCTTCATCCGGGCCTACAACGAGCGGTTCGGGGCCACCGTCCTCCTCACCAGCCACTACATGGAGGACGTCCTCCAGCTCTGCCCGCGGGTCATCGTCATCGACCACGGCCGCCTGGTGTACGACGGCGACCTGCGGGCGCTGGCGCTGCGCATCCGCCCCGACAAGCGGATCGTGGTGCGGCTGGCGGCCGTTGCCGCCGGCACGCCCTTCGCCTCCGAGCTGGCCCGCTTCGGCAAGGTGGTCTCGAGCGGCGCCGACCAGGCCACCCTCCAGGTCCCGGCCGAGGAGGTCTCCTCCGCCGTGGCCCGGGTGCTGGCGGCGCTGCCCATCGCCGACCTCACCGTGGAGGACCCGCCTCTGGAGGAGGTGTTCGCCGAGCTGTTCCGGGCCGGGCGGGTGAAGGCGGCCGGGGAGTGACCCCGCGGCGGCTCGGGACAGGCCGGGGCCGCGTGGGGCAGGAGCGCCGTGGCGCCGCCGCCGAGGCCCGCGCCGAGAGCCCGGTGGCGGCGGCCTCGCCCTTGCCGTCGCCGCCACCGCCAACCTCCCGGCATCGCGAGGCACGGGGCCCCTCGCCCCGGGGGGCGGCGCCGCCTCCCGAGGGCGCGCGCTGGCCGCGCAGGCGGGGTGCTGGCCGGAGGCGCAGCGGGGGCGACGCTCGCCCGGGTGGAGTTGCTCGGAACGATGCGCGTCTCCCCGTCCCGGCGCGCCACGCCCCGGCGGGCCCGCCCGGAGGGCGGCGACCGCGGGTCGCACGGCGAGTGTAGCGACCGTCTTGGGTCCTCCCTCTCCCGCCCCGAGCCGGCGCGCGATGATCGAGGCGCGGCGTGCGCAGCGCCGATCCCCTCGCGCCTGCCCGCCGCGCGGAGGCTGCCATGCTGTCGAGCCTGACGGTACGCGCCTGGCCGCGCCGGGTGGACCCGGCCGGCCCCATCCCCCATCCCTTCCACCGGAGCTTCATGGCCCTGGAGCTCGGAGGGGCGGAGGCCCCCTCGATCCTCTACGGCCCGCGCCTGCGCTTCGGGAGGTACGAGAGCACGGCCAAGCTCCTGGTCTGGTCGGGGCGGCGCGCGGCCTGCCTCGACGCGCGCCGCGGCGGGGTGGTCACCACGCTCATGAACCTCGATGAGGTCAGCGTTGTGGAATGGGGCCAGGCGCTCCTGGAGGCCTGGCTGCGGATCGCCGCGCACGGCCCGACCGGCCACGCCGTCCTGCGGGCCGAGTTCAACACCGTGGGGCGCGATCTCTACCTGCCGCTGCTCCTCGCCGCCCGGGCCGCGCTCTACGCCGGCGCGCCCGCCGCCGCCGACCGGCGCGAGCGGCTCGACCCGCTCCTCTCGGTCGACTACCGCTTCGTGGGCTTCGGCCGCCAGGCGCTGCTGCCCGGCGCCGAGCTCCGGCGCTCCCTCTTCCAGCCGCGCGTCACCGAGCCCTTCCTCCGCCTCTTCGACCAGACCCGGGTGCGGGCCACGCTCTTCCTGGCCACCCAGGCCGAGCTGATCGTCGTCCAGGAGGGTGAGGGGCGGGGCCCCGGCCGCTACGGCGTGACCTGGACCTACCTGCCACTCGCCCGCATCGCGCAGGTGGTGCTCTCGCCCGACCCGGCCCGGCGGGTGCTGCTCATGCGGGCCATGCTGCCGGGCGAGGCGGAGGTGCGCTGGGAGCTCGACACCGCCAGCGAGGACGCGGCCCGCGCCTTCCTCCAGGCCACCGACCCGCGCTTCGGGGCCAGGGCAGCCCCGCCCGAGCCGCCGGAGCCGCCGCCCGGGCCGCCCCGGGAGCCGATGCACACCACCGCTTGAGGCCGGCCGCTCGAGGTCCCGCGCCCGCGGGCCTCGAGCCCGTGGACGATCGGCTCTCGGGTAAGCTGGGGGCGGGAACCCGAGCCCCCGAGGTCAGCCTTGCACTTCGCCCTCCTCTACGAGTACGTCCCGGACGTCATCGAGCGTCGCAAGCCCTTCCGCGAGGCGCATCTTTCGCTCCTGCGCCGCCTCCACGAGGAGGGCCGCCTGCTCCAGGCCGGCGCCTTCCAGCCGGCCGACGGCGCCCTGCTCGTCTTCCAGGTGGGCTCGGCCGCCGAGGTGGAGTCGTTCGTGAAGGCCGACCCCTACGTGGAGAACGGGCTGGTCACCCGATGGCGGATCCGGGAGTGGACGGTGGTGGTGGGGGGTTAGCCGCTCCCCCGGCGCCCACCCGCCCCGCCCCGTGCCCGCCCTCGTCCCCGAGAAGGCGTCGGGCCGGGTGCGGGACCGACACGCCTCACCCAGGGGCGTCGCCGTCAGCTCCCGCTCCCTGGCCGCCCCGAGCTAGGAGCGCGCCGGCTCGGCCGACACCCCCCCGCCGAAGCCCATGCCCGGCAGCGAGACGTCGAGCCGCGCGCAGGCTCGTCCCAGGGTGACCGATCGGCGGTGGACCTCGCTCCCCAGCGCCCAGACGCTCATCGAGTACTCGCCAGGCGGTGCGCGCAGGCGGTAGGTCCCGTCCGGCGCGACCTGGCTCGCCGCCACGACACGCTCGGCGTTCCAGAGCTCGACGGCGAGACCGACCGACGGTGCCGGAGCTCCTCCGGCCAGGATTCGACCCGTGACCTCCGCGGCCTCCCTCGTCGTGCCCTGCGAGGGACTCCCCCAGCTGAGCGGGAGAAGGACGGCCGCCAGGACTGCGGCGTTCATCGTCGTTCCTCCTTCCTTGCGAGGTCGCGGTAATCCCGGGGCGCGGCCTGTCAAGCCTCGCTGCCGGTGCTCCTGCCGGCCGCTCCCCCTGGCCTGGTCGGCCGCTTCCTCCGTCGGGGCCCGCACGGCGCGGTCGGGGACCCTCGATCGACGAGGCCGGAGGGCCAGGGCATCGGCTCGAGCGCGGGCCGGGGTGCGCGGCCGGCACCCGCGCCGCAGGGTCGGCCCGCCATCCCGGGTGGGTGCTCGGGGAGCCGCGCGCCTTGACAGCCGTCGGCCAGTGGTTCTCCTCAGCGAGGATCGCGCGCCTCCCCTGACCATGGGATGGCGCCATGTCCGATGGAGCGACCACCCGATCCTGGGGCATCCATGATCGACCAGATGCAGCTCGTTCACCTGCGACGCGAGGTGAAGACCGCCCTCGAGCTCGCCATGGTCGCCCTCGCCCCCGCCGCGCTGCTCGACCGGCTGGGGGCCGCCGCGGGACTCCTCGAGGCCTTCGCCGAGCTGCCCTCCGACGCCCCGCCGGTCGCGGCGCTCGCGGTCCGGACGGCGAAGCACGCTCGCCTCGCCCTCGAGGACTGGCGCCGCTGGCAGGCGGAGCACGCGCCGGCGCCGGCGTGACCGGCCGCTGCGGGGCGACCGGCCCTGCCCGGTCCATCGCGCCATCGTCGTCGATCTCGCTCCGGCGGGCGCGAGGCGGAGGGTCCGAAGCCCTCGGCCCGCGCCGCCGACGCCCCGACCCGCGGGCCACCGGCCCGGGCGAGGACCCACGGGCTTGCCGGCGAGCCGGGCCCGGGACGGCGCCCGGAAGGCCCCGAAGGGCGTGCCGGTGGCGGGCTCCCGGGTCCACCCGCCGCGGCCGGAGCTCCGCGATCCCGGCCAGGAGGGATCCTGCGGGGCGGCGAGGCTCCGCCGCGGGCGGCAGGGGTCGTTCCCTGCTGGCGAGCGCCTGGGCCGGAGCAAGCCGAGCGGCGCCGCCGGCCCCGGCGGCCGGGGGACGGGCCTTGCGTCGCGGGGCCGGGTGGCTTACGAACGTGGGCTGCCGGCGCACCGCAGGAGGATCCATGTCCAGTGCCGATCGCGCCCTCGCCCTCCTCGCCGCCGCCGCGCTGGCCGCCGCCCCCGCCGCGCGGGCCGCCCAGGAGGTGGTGAAGATCGGCGCCTGCCTGAGCCTGACCGGGCCGGCGGCGGTCTACGGCGCCCAGCAGAAGGCCGGTGTGCAGGCGGCGGTGGACGAGCTCAACCGGATCGGCGCGCTCCCGGGGGTGAAGCTGGAGCTGGTGATCGAGGACGACGCCTCCACCAAGGAGCAGGGCATCGCCGTCTACCAGCGCCTCATCGGCCGCGAGAAGGTGGCGGCCATCCTCGGCCCCACCCTCTCCAACACCGCCACCGCCGCCGACCCGCTGGCCCAGGCCGCCCGGGTGCCGGTGGTGGCCGTCTCCAACACCGCCCCCAGGGGCATCACCGACATCGGCGATCACGTCTGGCGGGTCTCGCTCACCGAGGCCCAGGTGATCCCCGGCGCCCTGCAGCGCGCCCAGGGGAGCCTCGGCTTCAAGACCGCCGGCGTCCTCTACGGCAACGACGACGCCTTCACCCAGGCCGGCTACGAGGTGATGAAGGGGGCGCTCTCCGCCCTGGGCGTGCACACGCTGGGGACCCAGACCTTCGCCAAGCCCGACCGCGACTACAACGCCCAGCTCACCGCGCTCATCGGCCAGAAGCCGGACATCCTGGTGGTGTCGGCCCTGGCCGAGAACGCCGCCGGCATCGTGGCCCAGGCGCGCCAGCTCGGCTGGCAGGGGCCCATCCTCGGCGGCAACGGCTTCAACAGCGCCGCGCTCATCAAGAACGCCGGCCCGGCCGCCGAGGGCGTGCTGGTGGGCACCTCCTGGAACCGCAGCAGCTCCGAGCCGGCCAACCAGGCCTTCCTGAGGCTCATGGCCTCGCGCGGCTTCGAGCCCGACCAGTTCTGCGCCCAGGCCTACGCCGGCGTCCAGGTCATCGCCGAGGCGGTACGCCTGGCCGGCCTGAAGGGCGGCCGCGACGACGTCGAGGCCGGCCTCCAGAAGGTGAAGGACCTGGCCACGCCCCTGGGCAGGTTCTCCTTCCTCCCCAGCCGCGACGGGAGCCACGAGCCGGCGCTCCAGGTGGTGAAGGGCGGGCGCTTCGAGATCGCGCAGTAGTCCCGGGGAGGGGCGAGGGTGCAGCAGGTCATCAACGGCCTCTTCCTCGGCAGCATCTACGCCCTCTTCGCCCTGGGCTACACGCTGGTCTTCGGCGTCCTCGACATCCTCAACCTGGCCCACGCCGCGGTCTTCATGCTGGCCTCCTTCGCCGCCCTGGTGCTGGTGACCCGGCTCCACCTCCCCATCCTCCTGGCGCTCCCCCTGGCCATGCTCTTCGCCGGCCTGCTGGGCATGGTGCTGGAGCGGGTCGCCTTCCGGCCGCTCCGCGCCCGCGGCGACTCCAACGTGGCCGGCCTCATCAGCTCGCTGGCCGTGGCCACCGTCTTCGAGGCGGTGGCCCTGGAGGTGTGGGGCCCCAACGTCGAGCGCTTCCCCTTCGGCACCCTGCCCGCCGAGGACCCCGCCCACCAGCTGCACCTCCTGGGCGCGGTGATCTCCCGGCTGCAGCTCACCATCATGGGCGTGGCGGTGGTGCTGGTCCTGCTCCTCACCTACCTGGTCCGGCGCACGCGGCTGGGGCGAGAGGTGCGGGCGGTGGCCGAGAGCCCGCGGGCGGCCCGGGTGCTGGGGGTGGACGTCGACCGGGTCATCGCCGCCTCCTTCTTCATCTCCTCGGCGCTGGGCGGCGCGGCCGGCGTCCTCTACGGCCTGGCCTTCAACTCCATCTCCCCGGACATGGGGCGCAGCGTCGAGCTCAAGGGGCTGGCGGTGATCATCGTGGGCGGCATGGGCTCCATGCCCGGCGCGGTCATCGCCGGCTTCGCCCTGGGGCTCACCGAGGTGCTGGTGGTGGCCCACCTGGGCGGCTCCTACCGCGACGCGGTCTCCTTCGCCGGGCTGTTCCTCATCCTGGTCCTGCGCCCGCGCGGGCTGCTGGGCGCGGCGTCGCTGCGCGAGGCCTGAGCCGCCATGGGGGAGGCGCTGGCCGGCTTCTGGGACACCTACCAGTCCACCGTCGGCTACGTGGGCCTGAACGCCCTCCTGGCGCTGTCGGTCTACACCTCGCTCTCCTGCGGCCAGCTGGCGCTGGGCAGCTCCGGCTTCGCGGCGCTGGGCGCCTACGCCGCCGCGCTCCTCACCGTCCAGGCTCACTGGCCCTTCCCGCTGGTGCTCCTCGTGGCCCTGATCCTCCCGGCGGCGGTGGCGGTGCCGCTGGGCCTGCCGGCGCTCCGCCTCCACGGCGTGTTCCTGGCCATCGCCACCATCGCCTTCGGCGAGGTGGTGCGGATCGGCCTCGTCAACTGGGACTACGTGCACGGTGCCCAGGGGATCGTGGCCATCCCCCAGGAGGCCTCGGTGTGGATGATCTGGCTGGCGCTCCTCCTGGCCCTCCTCCTGCTGTCCCGCCTGCGCGGCTCGCGCTGGGGCTTCGCCCTGGAGGCGGTCCGCGAGGACGAGCCGGCCGCCCGGACCCTGGGGATCGCCACCACCCGCTACAAGCTGGCCATGCTGGTGGCCGGTGCGGCCCTGGCCGGCCTGGCCGGGGCGCTGGAGGCCCACTTCACCTTCATGGTGGCCCCCAGCGGCTTCACCTTCGGCCGGGTGGTGGAGATGCTGGTGTTCGCGGTGGTGGGCGGCACCCAGCGCGCCTGGGGACCGGTCCTGGGCGCCGCCTTCCTCACCGTGCTCCCCGAGGCGCTGCGCGAGGTGGCGCCACGGGTGGGGCTGGAGCCCGGCCCCCTGCGCCTCATGGTGAACGGGCTGGTGCTCCTCGCGGTGATCCTCTTCCTCCCCGCCGGCCTGGCCTCCCTGCCCCAGCGGCTGCGCGAACGGCGCGCGGCGGGGAGGGGAGCTTGAGCGCGCTCCGGCTCGAGGCGGTGGAGCGGACCTTCGGCGGCGTGCGAGCCGTGGACGGGGCCAGCTTCGCGGTCGGGCCCGGCGAGGTCCACGGCCTCATCGGCCCCAACGGTGCCGGCAAGACCTCGGTCCTGAACCTGGTCTCGGGGCTCCTCGCCCCCACCGCCGGGCGGATCCTCCTGGAGGGCCGGCCCGTCCACGGGCTCCCGCCCCACCGGGTGGCCGCCCTGGGCGTGGCCCGCACCTTCCAGAACATCCGGCTCTTCCCCGAGCTCTCCGCCAGGGACAACGTGGTGGTGGGCCAGCACCTGCGCCGCCGGGGGGCCTCCCTGGCCGCCCGGCTCCTGGCCCTCCCCTCCTCGCGGGCCGAGGAGCGCGCCGCCCGCGAGGCGGCCGGGGCCCTGCTCGGGCGCGTGGGCCTCTCCGAGCGCGCCGACGAGGAGGCCCGCCACCTCTCCTACGGCGAGCAGCGCCGGGTGGAGATCGCCCGGGCCCTGGCCTCCGACCCGCGCCTGCTCCTCCTCGACGAGCCCACCGCCGGGATGAACCCCGGCGAGGTCGGGGCGGTGGCCACCCTCATCCGCGGCGCGGCCGAGGGCGGGCGGTCGGTGCTGCTCGTCGAGCACAACGTGCGGCTGGTCATGGAGGTGTGCGACCGGATCACCGTGCTCGACTTCGGCAAGGTCATCGCCGAGGGCGCGCCGGCGGAGGTGGCCCGCGACCCGGCGGTGGTGGCCGCCTACCTGGGGGCGACGCCGTGACCGGGGCCCCGCTGCTCGAGGTTCGGGATCTGCACGTGGCCTACGGCCACGTCGAGGCGGTGCGGGGCGTCTCGCTCCGCGTGGCCCAGGGGCGGATGGTCACGCTCATCGGCCCCAACGGCGCCGGCAAGACCTCCATCCTCTCGGCGCTGTGCGGCCTGGTCCGGCCCAGGGCCGGCGCGGTCCTGCTCGGCGGCCGCGACGTGACCGGCCTGCCCGCCCACCGTGCCACCGCCGCCGGGCTGGCCCTGGTCCCCGAGGGGCGGGCGGTGCTGGGGCGGATGACCGTGGAGGAGAACCTGGTCCTGGCCGGCGAGCGGCACCTGCCGCGGCGCGGGCTGGCCGCGGCGCTCGAGGATCAGTACCGCCGCTTCCCGGTGCTGGGCGAGCGGCGGAGGGCCCTGGCCGGCTCGCTCTCCGGCGGCCAGCAGCAGCTCCTGGCCCTCTCCCGCGCCCTGCTCATGCGGCCCCGGGTGCTGCTCCTCGACGAGCCCTCCATGGGCCTCGCGCCCATCCTGGTCGGGCAGGTCTTCGAGCTCATCGGGACCCTCCACCGGGAGGGGGCCACCATCCTCCTCGTCGAGCAGAACGCGCGCCTGGCGCTCTCCGTCTCCGACGACGCCTACGTCCTCGAGCACGGGCGGCTCGTGCTCCAGGCCCCGGCCGCGGAGCTGGCCCGGGACCCGCGGGTGCAGGCCGCCTACCTCGGCGGCCGGTGAGCGGCGGGCCCTCGACCCCGGTCCCCCGGGTCCGGACCCGCGGCTCCGGCCGGGCGGGTGGCCGCCTCCGCGCCCGGCCGGCGGTCAGCCCTCGCCCCGCAGGATGGGGTCGAGCTTGCCCTGGCGATCGAGGGCGTCGATGTCGCTGAACCCGCCCAGCGAGCGGTCGCCGACGAAGATCTGGGGAACCGTCTGCTGCCCGGTCTTCTCCACCAGCCAGTCGCGCAGCTCGTCCTTCCCCTCGGCGTCGATCTCCTGGTAGGCCACGCCCTTCCGGTCGAGGAGGCGCTTGGCGCGGACGCAGTACGGGCAGTAGGCGGTGGTGTAGACCGTCACCTTGGGCGCGGGCATGTCCGGCCGATTCTAGCGGCCGGGGCGCGGGGGCGCCACGCCCGCCTCGGCTCAGGCGGCCGCCTCGGAGGAATGGATCCGCCCGAGGCGGCGGAGGGCCGGCGCTCGCCAGGCCACCACGCTCACGGTGACGAGGGTCATGGCCCCCCCGAAGAGCACCGAGGGGACGAGCCCCATGATCCGCGCCGCCAGGCCGCTCTCGAACGCGCCCAGCTCGTTGGAGGAGCCGATGAAGAAGCTGTTCACCGCCGCCACCCGGCCCATCTTGTCCTGCGGCGTCCAGGACTGGACCAGCGTGCCCCGGAGCACCACCGAGACGTTGTCCAGGGCGCCGCCCAGGGCCAAGAGCCCCACCGAGAGCAGGTAGGAGCGGGAGAGGGCGAAGACCATCCAGGTGACCCCGAACAGCGCCACGCAGGAGAGCAGCGTCCGCCCGGCCCGGCGGAGCTCGCCCATCCGCGCCAGGAGGAGCGACATGGTCACCGATCCCAGGGCCGGCGCGGCCCGGAGGACCCCGAACCCCACGCTCCCCACCCCGAGCACCTCGGTGGCGAACACCGGCAGGACCGCGGTGGCGCCGCCGAAGAGGACGGCGAAGAGGTCGAGGCTCATGGCCCCGAGGAGGAGCGGCTGGCGGACCACGAAGCCCACCCCGTCGGCCAGCGCCGCCCCCACCCCTCCGGCGCCGGAAGCCGGGCGCGGCCGCGGCCTCACCCGGGAGAGGAGCACGAAGCCCATCGCCGACAGGGCCAGCACCACCGCGTAGGCGATCCAGGGCCCGCCCAGCGCGATCAGCCCGCCGCCCAGGGCCGGCCCCATGACCATGGCGGTGTGGAAGAGCGAGGAGCGCCAGCTGGCGGCGTTCTGGTAGTGCTGGCGCGGCACCAGCTCCGTCCCCAGCGCCGCCGAGGCCGGCCGGAAGAAGGCGCGGCCCACGCCCGCCAGCGCCTGCGCCGCGTAGAGCGGCAGCGCCGAGCGCAGCGGGAGCAGGCTGGCGGCGAGCAGGGCCGCCCCGGAGAGGCCCACCGCCCCCAGGCTCCACAGGGAGAGCGCCCGCCGGTCGCGGCGGTCCGCCTCCCGGCCGCCGAGCAGGGTCAGGGCCAGGAAGGGCAACGCCTCGGCCAGGCCCACCAGCCCCAGCGAGAGCGGATCCTGGGTGAGCTGGTAGACCTGCCAGCCCAGCACGGTGCTCTGCACCTGGGTGGCCACGAACACCGCCCCCATGGACAGCAGGAAGGATCGGTACTCGGGGTAGCGGAGGGACGACCAGGGATCGTGCGCCACGGGGCGTGCATGCTGCGGCCGGCCGCCGCGCCGGTCAAGTCGGGCGTCCCGCCGCGCGCGCCTCGATCCGCCCTGGTCCCGGGGGAAGAACGGGTCCTGGCCTTCGGGGCGGAAGGGGTCGAGGAGACGGTGGGGCTCACCAGGCGGCCTACGCCGCCTCCTCGGCGCAGGCGCCCGGGGACGACCTCGCCCAGATCGTCGAGGACGCGCTCCAGCAGGCCGCGTCGCGAGGGCGACCCCGGCTCGGGCCCGGGCGGGCTGCCCGGGGCGGACGGTCCCGGGCTCCCGCCCGGCCGCGGCGGCGCCGCGCCCACGTGCTCGGCTGCGCCGGCCGGCGACCGTCCCCGGTCCGCGGGCCAGGAGGAGCGCCGTGCCGGCGCGGCCGGCTACCTGGCCCACCCCAGGAACGCCAGCACCTCGTTGAGCCGGGGCGGGTTGGCGCCGGCCCGGGTGCAGTTCAGGGCCGCCGCCGCCGCCGCGAAGCGCAGCACCTCGTGCCAGCCCTCGTCCGGCATCGAGGCGAGCTGCTCGGCGCGCTCCACGCCCCGCTGCAGCAGCGACGTCGACAGCCCGGCGGTGAAGGTGTCGCCGGCGCCGATGGTGTCGACCACCGCCACCGGAGGGGCCGAGACCGACATGGTCTTCTTCCCGGCCCGGTGGAGGATCGCCCCCGAGGCGCCGTAGGTCACCACCACCGCCCGGGGACCGGCCGCCAGCCACCCATCGGCCGCCTGGCCGGGCGGGACGCCGGGGGCCAGGGTCTCCACGTCCTCGTCGGAGAGCTTGAGGAGATCGGTCGAGGCGAGCCAGCGGGCGAAGCGGGCCCGGTAGGCGGCCAGGTCGGGGATGAGGCTGGTCCGGCAGTTGGGGTCGAGGACCACGATCCGCTTCCCGGCGTTGGCGGCGACGAACTCGCCGATGGCGGTCGCGGCCGGGTCGGCCAGGAGGCTGATGGAGCCGAAGTGGAGGAAGGCGGTCTCGCGCGGGAGCTCGGGCAGGGGCCGCGGCGACCAGCCCACGTCGGCGGTGCCCTCCCGGAGGAAGACGTAGCGGTTGGTGCCGGGCGCATGCTCCACGAAGGCCAGGGTGGTGTGGGCCCCGGTGCGGAGCACGAGCCGGGTGTCCACCCCGTTCTCCTGGAGGTGGCGGAGGAGCGCCTCGCCGAAGAGATCGGTGGAGAGCTGGGTGAGGTACCCGGTGGGCGCGCCCAGCCGCGCGCAGGCCACGGCGGTGTTGAGCGGCGAGCCGCCGGCGTGGCCCTGGAAGGCCAGCGGGCCGGTGCTGGTGAAGTCGATGAGGGCCTCTCCGACCAGCGCGATGCGCATGGCGACCTCCTCCCGGCGCTCCGGGCCGGGGACAGCCTACAACGGAAGCGGTGCCCGGCGGGCGAGCAAGGTCGCCTGCCGGCGCGGTCCCCGGGGCGGCGCTCCCCCCGCCGTGCCCGACCGCCGCCCGCCGTCCCTCGCCGGCGGGGAACCCCACCGGAGCCGGCTCCGGCCGGCCAGCCTCCGCCCCGGGCGCCGCCGGGCCTCACTCCGCGGCGCGCGAGCGGTCCCGGCGGCCCTCGGCCCGGCCGCGGGCCTCGCCGCGCACCGGCACCGGCTCGCCTCCCGCCCCGGGCACGGGCAGGATCGACGAGAGCGCGTCGAGCGCCCCGCCCGACCGGACCCGCACCGCCCCCGAGAGCGCGAAGGCCAGCTCCAAGGTCATGGCCTCGTCGCGCACCCGGCCGCTCCCCGAGAGAAGCTGGGCCTCGACCCGTCCCTCCACCTCCTCGGAGCGGAGGTCGGCCGCGCAGCGCTGGCCGGGGGCGAGATCGAGCGCGCCGTCCGGGGCCAGGGTGCCGTGGAGATCGCAGGCCAGGCCCTCCCCGACGAGGTGGAGACGAACCTGGCCTTGGCCGGCGCCGGCGGAGAGGACCGCGTCGGCGTGCAGCTCCTGCTCCTGCGCCGGGAGCGGCCGGGCGTTCACCCGCCCCCGCCCCCCCAGCCGGTAGGTGCCGAAGGCGCCAGGGTCGGCCGCCCCCGCGGCCAGCGCCTCGGCGCCGGCGCAGAGGCAACCCAGGAGCGCCATGGCCGCGCCCCTCCTCACCGGCCCTTCCCCATCCAGCGCTGGAGCTCCAGGATGTTCCCCTCCGGGTCCCGCGCGTAGACCGCCTGCACGGCCCCGGCCCCCTTCACCTCGAGCGTCGTCACCCGCCCCACCGCGCCGCCGCCCGCCGCGCGCACCGCCGAGAGCGCCGCCTCCACGTCGTCGACCTGGAAGGCCAGGTGTCCGAATCCCGGCTCGTTCACCACCGGTGTCGAGCTCCCCTCGATCATCCGGTCGTAGGAGAAGATCTCCAGGGTGGGCCCGCCCTCGCCGTGGCCGGGGAGGGCGAGGTGCACGCCGGTGAGGTGCGCGCCCTCGAGCGCGGTCAGATCGTCGAGCCACTGGCCCGACAGGTCGCGCTCGGGCGGGCGGGGCACGCAGCCGAAGACGTCCTGGTAGAAGCGCGCCAGCCGCCGCCAGTCCCGCGCCGTCAGGTTGGTGTGCGCGTACCTCGCCCCGATGGCCATGGCCGAAGTCTCGCACGACTCCGGGGCCGGCGGCGCTACCGCCGGGAGATCCTCCCGCTCCCGGACACCGCCACCCGCTCCACCCGGGCCTCCCCCGACCAGTGCACCTCGCCCGAGCCGGACAGCTCGGCGTCGAGGCTGCCGCCGGAGAGGGTCAGGTCCACCTCGCCCGAGCCGCTCACCCGGATCCGGGCGTTCCGCGCCACGAGCCCCCGGGCGTGCACCTCGCCCGAGCCGTCCAGCGAAAGGTGCAGCTCCTCGGCCGTCCCGCCCAGTTCCATGTCCCCGGAGCCCTCGACCTCGGCCTCCAGCACGCGGGCCGCCCCGCCGGACCAGCGGAGATCGCCCGAGCCCTCGAGGGAGAGCCGCAGGTCGCCGCCGCTGGAGCCCTCGATGCGGGCCTCGCCGGAGCCACGCAGGGTGAACGCGGTCAGCCGCGGCGCCCCGATCTCCACCTTCCCCGCACCCCGGTAGGAGACGCCCCGTCGCACGGAGACCACCAGGGTCCGGTCCTCCACCCGGACCTCCACCGCCTCCTGCAGGTTGGCGTCGATGGTCACCGCCGCCGACGGCGGCCGGCCGACCTCCACCTCGGCCTCGAGCGGCCCCTCCAGGCGCACCGCGTCGAAGTCCCCCGGGCTGCGGGCCTGGGTGACCTTGTTGCCGTCGCCGAGGTGCGCCTGCCCCTGGGCGAGCGCAGGGGAGGCGAGGAGCGCCAGCGCCAGCGCCGCGGCCGTCCGTGCCATGGCAATCCCTACGCGCCGCCCTGGCCGGTATTTCGCGCCGCGAGCAGAAGCCCGGCCACCACCACCGCCGCGCCCGCCCATCCCATCCGCCCCAGCCGCTCGCCCAGCACCGCCACCGCCAGCGCGGCCGCGGTCAGCGGCTCCGCCAGGGTGAGGGTGACCACGGTCGGGACCGGCAGGCGGTGGAGGCCGTAGCCGTAGAGCCAGTAGGCGAGGCCGATGGTGAGGAGGCCGAGGTGCAGCGCCAGGAGGGCGCCGCGTGGGGTGGCGAGCCAGCCCAGGGGCTCGATGGCGAGGAGCGGCGCGAGCAGGAGGGCGCCGGCCCCGAAGACGCCGGCCATGGCCGCGATCTCGTCCAGGCCGCCGGCCATGGCCGCCTTGGCGGACTGGGCGTAGGCGGCGTAGGAGAGCCCCGCCCCGGCCATGATGAGGAGCCCCACCCGATCGGCGGCGCCGCCGCCACCCCGGTCCCCGAGGAGCGCGACCCCGGCCAGGGTGAGCGCCGTGCCCAGGGCCCAGGAGGGGGAGAGCCCACCCCGCCGCCGCAACAGCTGGATGAGCCCGGCGAACACCGGGCCGCTGCCGATGCCCACCAGGGTGCCCAGGGCCACGCCGGTGCGGCGGAGCCCGACGAACCAGCAGAGCTGGTAGGCGGCCACCGCCGCCCCCCCGGCGAGCAGCGCCCCGAGGTGCGGCCGCCAGCGCCGGCCACCCTCGGGCCGCTGGACCAGCGCCAGGGCGAGGAGCGCCGCGCCCCCGACGGCCAGCCGCACCGCGCCGACTCCGAGCGGGGTGGTGCCCGAGGGCCCCAGCGCCTGAGAGGTCCCGGTGGTCCCGAAGAGCGCCGAGGCGCCCAGCACCGCCAGCGCCGGGGCGCCCTTCCTCACCGGACCGGTCCCTCGGGCGAGGCCGGGCCGCCCGCGGGGAGGGGCTGCCCGGCGGCGGCCACCACCTCCACCGACGAGGCCGCGTCGAGCGCCAGGCCGTCGCCGCGGGGCGCGCCGCCGGTCACCCGGACCACGTCGCCGCGGAGCAGGCTCCCGAAGCGCCGGTTGGCCTCGGCCACGTGCTTCTCCTGGAGCGAGATCCCCATCCGCCCCTCCGGGCCGCAGCCCATGTAGCGGAGGCGGCCCTTGCCGGCGAGCGGCTCGGAGACGATGCGGAAGGTGCGTCCCGCCGGCGGCAACGGCCAGCCCTCCCCGCGCGGCGCCAGGACCAGGTAGCTCATCTTGACCGCCTCCCGGCGCAGCCCCGCCGCCCGGGCGATCTGCGCCACCAGCGGCGGCGGCTCCACCGCTCGCTCGGCGTGGCACCAGTCGCCCTCGCGGGCCAGGGCCGGGCAGGGGCCGCGGAAGAGGCACGGCGCCCGGACGGCGATCCCCCGCTCCACCAGGAGGTCCCGCACCCGGAGGAGCGCCCGCGAGGTCTCGCGCAGCGCCGGCTCGATCACCACCAGCGAGCCGCCCGGCGCCAGCAGCTCCAGCGCCTCCTCCAGGAGCCCCGCCCGGCGGGCTGCCTCGTCCTGCCCCTTCCACAGCTCGTTGAGGACGTGGCCCATGACCACCAGGTCGAAGGGGCGCCCGCCGCCCAGCTCCCGGAGCGGCGCCGGCCGGGTGGGGTTCCACTCCCGCACCGAGAGCGGCTCCCCGGCCTCGCCGGCCAGGGCGGTGGCCGCCGAGAGCGCCGCCCGCGACCGGTCCGCGGCCACCACCTCGGCCGCGCCCGCGTCCAGGGCGGCGAAGGCCGCCGGCCCCGGGCCGCTGCCCAGGTCGAGGACGCGGCGCGGGCGGCGGGGCAGCTCGGAGAGGACGCCGCGGGCCTGGAGGTAGGAGACCGGCCAGTAGAAGAGCAGGTACGCGCCCAGGAGCCGCGGCTCGTCGAGGTAGCGGGCCCCGGCCAGCTCGCGCTCGCGGGTGAGGCCGCGGGAGAGCCGCTCCACCGCGGCGGCCACGCCGCGGAGCTCGTCGGGGAGGAGCAGGTCCCCGCCGCCGCCGCGCGGCGGGCCGGGCGGCCCGCGGACGCCCCGGCCGCGCGGGCGCGGCGCGCCGCCGCCGGCGGGGCGCCCGGACCCGCGCCGCCAGACGGCGAGGAGGCGGGGGATCCAGGCGGCGAGCGCGGGACCGGGAGGGACGGCCACGCACCGGTTCTAGACGGCCTGGCCCGGGCGCGAAACAACAAACGCCTGGCCGGGACGCGGGCCGCCCGACCGCGCTCGAAGGTCGCGCCGCACCGAGGGATCACTCCCGGCGCGCCGTTGATCCACGACGCCGCGTGGGCTAGAACGATCTGTGCACCGTCCCTCGGTGCGCCCATGGCCGACCGCTCCTAGAGACCGGGACCTCCCTCGCCCCGCCTCGCCCGCGAGGGGACCCTCGCGCCGCCGCCTCGGCGGCGAGCGCCCCTCTCCTGGAGCAGCCATGCCCTCCGTCCACCTCGAGCGGCTGTCGTTCGCCTACCTCGACTCCGATCCCATCCTCGTCGGTGCCGAGGCCCATCTTCCCCGGGGCTGGTCCGGCCTTGGGGGCGAGAACGGGGCGGGCAAGACCACCCTGCTCCGACTCCTCGCCGGCGAGCTGGCGCCCACCGCCGGGCGGGTACGCCTCGAGCCGGACCGGTCCCGGGTGGCGCTCTGCCCACAGACCGTGGACGCGCCCGGAGTGGAGGTCTTCGCCCTGGCCAGGGGAGCGGACGGGCCGGCCCGGCGCCTGAGGGGCAGGCTCCGCCTCGAGCCGGCCTCGCTCCCGCGCTGGGGGTCGCTCTCCCCGGGGGAGCGCAAGCGCTGGCAGGTGGGGGCCGCACTCCTCGCCGAGCCGGAGGTGCTGCTCCTCGACGAGCCCACCAACCACCTCGACGCCGAGGCACGGGAGCTTCTCGCCGAAGCGCTCCGCGCCTTCCGCGGCGTGGGGGTGCTGGTCTCGCACGACCGGGCGCTGCTCGAGGACCTGGCGGCGCGCACGCTGCGCCTCGAGCGCGGCACGCTGCGGCTCTACCCGCTGCGCTACGGCCAGGCCCGGCACCTGTGGGAGGAGGAGCGGCGGGCCGCCTGGGACCGACGGGCGGCGGCGCAGCAGGCCGCGCGGAAGGTCGAGGCCCAGCGGGAGAGGGCGCGGCGCCAGGCCGAGGCCGCCACGCGGGCCCGATCGAGGCGGGGCGTCGACCCCGGGGACCATGACGCGCGCACCCCGGCCCGCCGGAACCTGGCCGACTGGGCCGCGGCGCGGTGGGGTGCGGACGTGCGGCGGCTCGGATCCGCCGCCCGCCGCGCCGAGGAGGGGGTGGAGGAGGCCCCGCCGCTCCGGGAGCTGGGGCGGAGCGTCTTCCTCGGCTTCGAGGGCGCGCCACGCCCGGTCCTGCTCGCGCTCGAGGTCGCCGAGCTGCGGGCCGGGCCCGTGCCGCTCCTCCGCGACGTCCGGGTGCGGCTGCGGCGCGACGACCGCGTCTGGGTGCGCGGCCCGAACGGCGCAGGGAAGAGCACGCTCCTCGCCGCGCTCCTGGCCCGCTCCACCCTCCCCAGCGAGCGGGTGCTCCACCTTCCGCAGGAGCTCCCCGCCGCCGCCGGGGCCCAGCTCGTCCTGGAGCTCCGCCGCCTGAGCGGCGAGGCGCGCGGGCGGGTTCTGTCGCTCGTGGCCGCGCTGGGGAGCGACCCGGCGCGGCTGCTGGCCAGCGCCCACCCGTCCCCGGGCGAGGCCCGCAAGCTCCTCCTGGCGCTGGGCATGGGGCGCCACGCCTGGGCGCTCTGCCTGGACGAGCCCAGCAACCACCTGGACCTGCCCGCGGTGGAGCGGCTGGAGGAGGCGCTCCGGGCCTACCCGGGCGCGCTGCTCCTCGTCACCCACGACGCGGCGCTCGCCGGGCGCTGCACCTCGAGGCGCTGGGACCTCCGTGGCGGGCTCGTCCGGGAGGCTTGACGCGGCGGCGGCCCCCCGCCAGAAGTGGGCCATGACGCTCGACGGCCGGGTGGCGCTGGTGACGGGAGGCGGGCGGGGGATCGGGCGGGCCCTGGCGCTGGCCCTGGCCCGCGCCGGCGCCCACGTGGCCGTGGGCTTCCGGGAGCGCCGGCGGGAGGCGGAGGCCGTGGCCGACGCGGTGCGGGCGGCCGGGCGGCGGGGGCTGGCCACCGGCGGTGACGTGAGCGCCGAGGGGGAGGTGGCCCGGATGGTGGAGGAGGTCCGGACCGCGCTGGGCGAGATCGACCTCCTGGTGGCCAACGCCGGGATCGCCCCGGCCGCCTCCCTGGAGGAGCTCGACGCCGCCACCTTCGACCGGACGCTGGAGGTGAACCTGCGCTCCGCCTTCCTGCTCTCCCGGGCGGTCCTGCCCTCGATGCGTCGCCGCCGCTTCGGCCGCCTGCTCTTCGTCTCCTCCACCGCCGCACAGGTGGGCGGGGTGGTCGGCCCGCACTACGCCGCCGCCAAGGCCGGTCTCGTCGGCCTCATGCACGGCTACGCGGCGCGCCTGGCGGCGGAGGGCATCACCGCCAACGCCATCGCCCCGGCACTGGTCGAGACCGAGATTCTGGCCGCCCTCCCCGGCGCTCGCCCCGAGGCCCTGCCGGTGCGCCGGTTCGGAACGGCCGAGGAGGTGGCCGAGCTGGCCGTGGCCGTGCTGGCCAACGGCTTCGTGACCGGCCAGACCATCCAGGTGAACGGGGGTGCCTACTTCACCTGAGCGAGCGCCGCCTCGGCGGGCGGGGCGGCGGCGGGCTCGCCCTGCTCGGCCCGGTAGGGGAACGCCGCGGTGGGCGGGGTGGGCTCGATGTCGTGGAACCGCCGCAGGTCGATGATCATGGCCCCGTCCGGCGTCTCGGAGATCATGTCCGCGAGGCGCGCCCCCCAGATCATCGCGTTGGCGCTCCAGGTGTGGCGCGCGTGGACGGGCTGGAGGGAGGTGCCGTCGGTGCCGCTCACCGCCAGGGTGAGCTCGGCCTCGGCCGCCGTGAGCGAGGCCGGCGTCTCGCCCAGCAGCGGGCTCCCGGCCTCGAGGCGGTGGACCACCGTCCAGGAGCGGTTCAGGGCCGGGGCGCGCTCGCGCAGGACGGAGAGGTCCACGGTGCGGTAGACGACGTGGCCCTCGGCGGTCCGGGTGGTGCGCGACAGGCTGAGCCGGAAGGTGGCGTCGACGATGTCGTTGCGCCGCCGCTCGTTGCCGATGCGGATCATGAGCGAGGGGACGCCGTCGAGCGGCGACAGCACGACCCGGGAGGAGAAGGCCACCCGCGCCCGGGTCTGCGAGAAGCGGGCGAAGACCAGGCCGGTGGCCAGGGCCACCACCATGAGACCCAGCACCGACTCCACCACCACCAGCGCGTTTGCCAGCCGGGTGGCCGGGTACATGGTGCCGTAGCCGATGGTCCCCATGGTCTGGACGCTGAAGAAGAAGGCGTCCGGGAACGACCCCGGGGCGGCGTTGGCGATCCCGCCGCTGATCAGGTAGAGCCCGGCGAAGAGGGCGTTCAGCAGGAGGTAGGCGCCGGCGATGGCGCCCAGGGCCGCGGCCCAGTGCATCCGCAGGAAGGCGTGGTAGAGGTCGCGGAAGCCGTCCGGGCGACCGCCCACGATGTGGACGTCGTAGCCCCGGCCCCGGACCACCTCGTGGCGCACCGCCCTGCGCATGCGGCGACTCTTGCCGGGCGCCCGCGCCTCCGCCACGGTCCGGTGGGGTGTACTCATCCCGCGCGCGCCACCAGCTCGATCTCGATCCGGGCGCCGAGGGGCAGGGCAGCGACGCCCACGGTGCTGCGGGCCGGGTAGGGCCGGGCGAACTGCTTGGCGTAGGCCTCGTTCATGGCCGCGAAGTCGCCCATGTCGGTGAGGAAGACGTTGACCTTCACCACCGCGTCGGGCCCCAGCCCAGCGGCCCTCAGCACCGCGAACAGGTTCTTGAAGCACTGCTCGGTCTGGGCCCCGACGTCGCCCTCCGCGAGCCGACCGGTGGCGGGATCGAGCGAGGTCTGCCCGGAGAGGAACAGCAGCTCCCCGGCGCGGACCCCCTGGGAGTAAGGGCCGACGACGGCGGCGCCTTCGGCGGTGACGGCAACGCGGGACATGGAGCCTCCTCGGGCGGTGGGGGGACGCCGGGAGCCTAGTTGCGGCCGGGTGGGGGCGCAAGGCGCTGCGGGGCCCCGCCGGACGGGCGCGGCAGGGGCGAGCCTCGCGGTGCGGTACAGTGGGGCGCGTGACGGAGGAGCCCGCCACCTGCCCGCGCTGCGGCGCGGACCGCGTCGAGGGCCCGGAGTGCCCCCGCTGCGGCGTGATCTACGCCCGGGCCAGGCCGCGGGCGGCGCCGGAGCTCGGCGCGAGGCCTGGGCCGGGCGCCGCGGGCGCCGGGCCCGCCCTCTGGGAGGGAGAGCGGGACGACGCCCGGCGCGAGCTCCTGGTGCGGACCGTCGCGCCCCCCGCGGCGCTGCTCCTCGCCTGGGCCCTGACCTC
>Ga0335069_10002390_pt1 | contig 28978 bp, 22 predicted proteins | sample Lox_Sample_11_FD_206714 | JGI IMG/M metagenome (GOLD analysis project Ga0335069, IMG submission 206714) | Soil microbial communities from Loxahatchee National Wildlife Refuge, Florida, United States - Lox_Sample_1.1 | ecosystem: Environmental > Terrestrial > Soil > Wetlands | place: USA...
CGTCCAATGATCGGGAGAATGGCAGATAAATACGGAACAGTTAGAGTGATCGTGGGCTCCATGTCATGTTTCGCGGCGTCATTTCTCCTTATCAGTTATTCGAAAACTCTCCCCCTGTTTCTCATTGCGGCATTTATCTGTGCGTTTGGGTATGCGGGCTGCCATCCATCACTTATGGCCGTTTGCTTGAAGAGCGTTCCGAAGGAACGGCGGGGTGCCGCCAGTTGCACCAGTTATATTGGCCAGGATATTGGCAACCTTGCGGGTCCTGTGCTTGCCGGCGCCATCATCGAACACTTGGGCTACGTCAATATGTGGCGGGCCATGATCCTACCTATTGTTGTTGCAACGTGCATTGCCATAGTGTTTCGTACCCAGGTGGATCACGAAGCAGAAAAGACGACTGCTCCAGCCTAATCAAACAGCTTGGCACAGCTTACGCCGCTGACTGGGTTTCACCCGAAGGCCTCTCCTTGAAGGAACATAGGCTACTCTGCGGCAACTAATTGGACGCAAGTCGGTGCTGGAACTGCGAGTTCCTGCCCGGTGGGGACCAATTGGCCGTTGCTCGAATCAATCTTGAATATGGTCACGTTGTCGGACATCCAATTGGCGACAAACAGATACTGGCCAGCGGGATCGGCCGTCACATGGCGAGGTGACTTTCCTTGCGTCGGAATACTCTGAATATGGCTAAGGGTTCCGTTCATTGGATCAATTGAGAACGCTACAATTGTGTCGTCACTCCGGCTCGCGGCGTACAAAAACTGCCCTCTTTTATCAATCCAAAGCTCAGCGGCACTCTTCTCTCCCTTGAAATTCTCAGGCAGGGTAGAGATCGTTTGCAAGGGTCTCAGCTCGCCGCCAGCTTTCTCGTATGCAAGAGCCGTGACGGAGGAATTGTTTTCCTCTATAAGATACGCGAACCTGCCATCGGGACGAAATGCAATGCGTCGAGGGCCATACCCGTCGGGCAACTGCAGAACCGGCGAATTGCCGGAAGCAAGCTCGCCATTCTTGGAATTGAGTTTATAGATAAAGACTTTGTTCAAACCCGTATCGGGCACAAATACATAGCGATTATCTGGAGCAATGGTCACACCGTGCGGGTGCGGACGATTCGGAAAAGGTGGATCTGGGACCGGACTGACATGCTGAATGCGGGCTGTGCGTTCGCCGATCGTCCCGTCGGCATTCAGGTGGAAAGTCGCTACTTGCCCGGCAAAATTAGCTGCGACGAGGATCTTAGCTGTCTTATCCAGAGCCAGGTGTGTAGTACCGCCACCGCCGCCCGAGACTTTGTTGAGGAGTGAGAGGCGACCAGTGTGGAGATCGATCTTGTAGCTGGAAATATATCCTTCACCTTTTCCGTCGTTGCCTAGTTCACTCACCGCGTATAACAATCTGTGGTTGGGGTGGACTATCACCCAAGTCGGTCTCTCTACGTCGGCGACCATGCCGAGCGAATCGAAATGCCTGGCGTCAGGATTGATCCGGAAGGCGTATATTCCCCTATTGAAGGTGCCCACGTAGACCAATGCGCCATCATCGGATTTCACCTTATCAACCGAGAACGCAAGCTGGGACAAGAACAGTAGAATCAATCCAACATAGCTGAACCTTACATAAAGGTATTTCGTGAGCCGCTGCGACATTCAGAGCCTCTGTTAGTCCGCGCGAAAAGGAAGCGGGGTGTTTGCACACCCCGCTCTGAATTGCGCAGTTACGCGATTAGAAAGTTAGGCGCAAGCCGAGTTGAATCAGTCTCGGCGTATTGGCCATCGGGAACTGGGCATTTGTATGGTCTACGGTAGCGTCGCCGATCACCGATTGCGCGTTGGCGAACACTGGATGATTAAAGAGATTGAAGAACTCGGTTTTGAAGTTCAGGTTCATCCCTTCCCGAATCCTGAAAGTCTTCGCAACCGCAAAGTCAAAGTTGATTAGGGCCTGGCCGCGGACAGCATCAGAATTACGAGGTGCATTACCGAACAGCATGTTAATCTTGTCCCAATCGAATGCCGGATTGGCCAAGGCCGCTTGCCAATCTGAATAACTGGTGAAGCCGGCTGGCACAAGACACTGTTTGTTGAAGAAGTTGTTGTTCTGGTACTTATCAAACCAGGAGTCCGAGGTATTGAGATTGCAGCCCGTCAATATATTGGGCCGTGCGATACCGGCGCCCCAGTTGTTCGCGACCGCATTGTTGTTTGGACTGTTGAAGAGGAGCTGGTTGGGACTGTCATAGGTGAATTGATAAGGCAATCCCGACTGCAGAGTCGTGATTCCATTAACTTGCCAGCCTCCCACGATTTGATTGAGGACTCCGCCTTCATTCAGCCATTTTCTGTCCTTGCCAAAGGGCAGGTCCAGCACATAGTTGATGATTGCACGGTGCTTCACATCAAAGCTGGCGACCGACCATTCAGACTTCAGATCGTAGAAGTTCTGAACATAGCCGCCGCCGCCGAAGCCTGGCTGGTCTGTATTCCCCTCCGTATGTGAATAAGTGTAATGGGCGTTGATTACACCGCCAGAGTGAAAACGCTTGGAGAAGATAGCATGGAAAGCGTGGTAGTCCTGGCCTCCGTTATTGGTGCCGGTATCCAGTACACCGGTATATTGGGGGAACGGCTGCAAGCATTGAGCCACTGAGACGCTGGCTCCGCCTAGCTTTGCGCAGGGGGCCGTTGCGGAAAGAGCTGCAACTCCCATGCTGTAGTACTTGGGATCCAACTGATCGATGCTAGTGTAGCTGCCACCAGTACCGGTACCCAGGCCGCTGGATGGTAGATTGGTTCCCGTCGATCCAACATACTGGAACTCAGTCAGCATATCTCCTTTCCACTGCTTACTCAATGCGAGGTTCCACTGCTGCATGTAGGGATAGTTGTCAGTCGGCACGGGAGACTGCAGGAATGTGTTGTAGAAGATGTGTCCAGGGTTGAGGTCCGTACGCCCATACGGTTGAATCAGAGTATTGCCCCTAGACGCGCAAGGGTTGTCCCAATTGTTACCGGCCACACCTCCGGGGCAGAATGTATCCACGCCACTGACCGGCGAGTTGAAAGCCATCAGGCCAATCGGCATATCTGGAGGAATATAGGAGAGTCCGTAACCGCCGCGCGCGACGAGCGAACTGTTGATGCTGTATGCGAAGCCGAGGCGGGGTCCGAAGAGGGCCCACTTCACAGGCGAGAAATTCCTCGATTTATAGAGTGGCGAGTTGGTGAGGGCCAGTGTGCCCGGAAGATTGTTATTCTGATCGACTACCGTGGGAAGGAATACGGTGGCGCGGTCCCTCTTCTCGTAGATGCCGCCGGGCATATCCCAGCGCAGTCCTAGGTTGACGGACAACTTGGGGGTAGCTCGCCAGTTATCGGTGACGTACAGTCCATTTGACTTGTTTATGGTGAAGGAATTTTTGACGGTGTGGAAATTGTCAAAGGCGAATTCGCCAAGCATGAACGATGCCCACTCGTCATTCGTAGGCCCGAAACCAAAGTACATAGTCTGCCCAGCCAACCAAGCATAGTTGCCGATGCCACTGTGGTTGCGCAGCATGGACTCGCCGCCGAACTTTAAGACGTGCTTGCCGGCAACCCTGGTAAGGTTATAGTTGAGCGAAAATGCTTCAGTAATGTCTTCCTGGTTGGCGCCAACGGGGATGTTCCACGGTCCGGCAAACCCGTCTCCGCCGATCAGACCGAAGATCGGAGTCTGCTTGTTGGACAGCTGTGTGGCCAACGAAGTCCAGGCAGGGGTGCCGAATTGTGATACATCAAAGCTGTTATGCGCTGAACCGTAGTTCCAGAAATGATCTCGCGTATAAGCAAAGCGGATATCACCGACCGTGTTAGGGGTAAAAGTGATGGTGTCGCCCAACACGATGCTGTTTGTCAGGTTTCCAGTGGAACCGAAGTCAGAAGGTATGTTGTTTCCGGCGTGGCCCTTAAAATCATCCTCGCCAATATCCTGCAAGTGCCACCTGGTATATCGGCCAAAGATTCGCTGTTTATCGCTCAGGTTATAGTCGACGCGCACGTTGTACTGGTAAGCGTCGTCGCCTGTCAGCGGTTGGTCTGCGAAGTTGTGTCCGTGGGAATCCAGCGGCATGTTGGGATATGCATAAAATCCCTTCATGACATTGGCGACCTTAGAGAGACAAGACGATGGGATGAAGGCCTGGCCGGCAGTCAGACCGGATGGCGCCCCTGCGTCACCGAAATGCAAAATGCCCGGGCAATTGGCGGAAGACACAGGCTTGTTGACGACCGCCCCCCCCGGGAAGGCCGGATCCTCTCCCCGCATCGCCATCGTCGGTACATAGAACGCTTGCCCCTGTGCCTTGTGCAGAGAGTAATTCTCCCAGGAGAAATTGAAGAAGGCTTTGTCCTTCTTAATGGGTCCGCCAATCGTTGCGCCATACTGGTTTTGATGCCAGGGCGACTTAGGCAGTCCATTGGCATTTGAGACGAAGTCATTCGCATTCAGTACGGTATTGCGCAGGTACTCATAAAGAGAACCATGCCAAGCATTAGTGCCGCTCTTGGAGACCATGTTGACGACGCCGCCACCAAAATGGCCGTACTCGGCGCTCACTGAGCCGCTTTCAACCTTGAACTCCTGCACCATGTCTTGGGTCATTACCAGGGCAGGGGGATTGCCGCCCAACATGTTGTTGGTTGCCCCATCAACATACTGCGCGCTCTCGTTGGCGATGCCGCCGCCGATCGAGTAATTGCCCCAACCGTTCACATAAGTGTGGATTATGGCATTGTTGGCAGGCGCTCCCGCGGTGTTTGCCTGTGGAACCACCCCTGGAACTAATGCCAGCAGATTCATGACATTTCTGCCATTCAGCGGCATTTGCTGCACGAGTTTGCCTTCGACGACTGAGCCAATCGTACCGGACTCAGTCTGCAGCAGAGGTGCTGTGGAAGTCACTTCGACGGAATCCGAAACCGCACCAACCTCGAGATTGGCGTCGACGCGGAGAGCACTGTCTACCTGGACTGTCGCCCCGTTCAGCACATACTTCTTGAATTTTTGCGCCTGAACTTCAATTTTGTATGACCCAGGCACTAGGTTGAGAGCGCGGTAGGTTCCTGCCTCATCAGTCGTAAGAGTACGTACCTCGTTGGTGGCTAAATTCGTGACCGTCACAGACGCTCCCGGGACGACGCTACCGGATTGGTCAGCCACAGTCCCCACGATCGAACCGTAAAAACTCTGTGCTAGCGCGGTTGAGGGCAACAATGTGAATGATACAAGCGAAAGCGATAACGACATCGATAGCAGGAGAATAGCTTTCAGGCTACGCCCCAGCCGATTCTGGAATAAGTTCCCATCCATACAGCTCTCTCCTAGGTATTGTTCTTAGCGCTTCAGATACTCGAACCTTTGTTTTTCCAACTTCCGTGAAATATCACTCTGATCATCCCGCTGTGAATCCGCATCAAGGGCCTTTGTGCCAACATTGACCTGTCCGTAATACGCACGGTCTCCGTGTTTTCGAAGAAAGTGTTTGTCCAGGAGGACCGGTTGCATGGGATCTGCGTTCGCATGAATACGAAGTGTTTCGCTTGCCAGTTTTGCTACATATTCAAGCGCCTCCGCGTTTGCGACAGCTTCCGCCACCGTGCATCCCCACGTGAATGGCCCATGGCTTGCCACAAGAACACCATGGCTCGATTCCGGCCTCAAGTTCTTGAACCGCTCGACGATCACATGACCGGTGTTGAGCTCGTAGTCAGTCTCGATCTCTGCCTGCGTCATCAAGCGAGTGCACGGGATCGGCCCGTGACAATAGTCAGCGTGGGTAGTGCCGAAGGCTGGAATTTCGCAACGCGCCTGCGCCCACGCGGTGGCGTACAGGCTATGCGTGTGTACAATACCGCCGAGTGACTGGAATGCTCGGTACAGGACGAGGTGAGTGGGAGTATCAGAGCTAGGATTGAGATCGCCGTCAACCTTTTCACCTGTTTCAAGGGAAACGACCACCATTGCTTCTGGGCACAAAGATCCGTAGTCCACTCCGGAGGGCTTAATGACGACGAGCCCACAGCCGCGAGCAATTGCACTCGCGTTTCCGAAGGTCTGGATGACAAGCCCTCTCTCAACTAATTCGAGGTTCGCCTTCCAAACGCTTTCTTTGAGTGACTTCAGTTCCTGCTTCACGGCACTCCCGCCATCGTGGGCGAATCACAGCTCTTTAGTAATAAGGCCGAATGAAGTTAAGGCGGCTATGGAGGCAAGTCCAATCTTTTGTGCTTCTCAACTAATTGGCATTGCAAATTACCAATTGCAGCCTAGGTCAATGTTGAACGGCATTCCTTGCCAAAAGACCCAGTGACGACGACATTAGTTACGCGCGGGCCGCTGGCCTCGAATTGCTGAAAGAACCGGGTATTGGCAAAGTGTTTTCCCGACTAATTCGAGATTTGCCGTCCAAGCACTTTCATCAACCTGTCAGAGGCTAAACACAATGTTCGCATTTATAAACAATGTCAAGAACTTTATTTCATTATTATGCACATTTGTGCAAAATAACAGAAGGGGATAAGATGAAGGCGGTTGAAACTCGTGGTAGGCGCAAATTGATGAAGCAGAATACTCGTGGTACTTCTTCGGACGAAACCGATCAGTTGATGCTCGAAGTGGCCATTTGCTATTACGAGCAGAGGCTCACGCAGGAACAGATTGCTCGGCGTGTTAACACGTCGCGATCCACCGTCTCACGGCTGCTTGAAGAAGCCCGTAACAGGGGAATGGTCCATATCAAAATCAACTACCCATGGCAGAGGGATCCAGAGATTGAGCAGCAGCTGGTTGAACGATTCGGACTGGACGAGGCACGGGTGCTCGTTGGCAGGCAAAGGCCGGAAGAAGAGACTCGTCGAGGCACGGGCGAGCTGACCGCCCAACTGATCGACGGCAAAGTGAAAGACGGCCAAATTTTTGGAATATCCTTTGGCCGATCGCTCGCTAGCACTGTTGCGGCGCTGGACCCCAAACGCAAAGTTGCTCTCGAGGTTGTGCCCGTTATAGGAGCCACTGGCTCAGAGAATCCATCGATTGATGGGCCCGACCTGGTTCGCCGTTTTGCCAGTGCCTATGGGGGGAAATACCGTCAGCTGCCGGTGCCACTGCTTGTGGAGAACGTGCAAACGCGGGACGCGCTTGTTCAGATGCCAAAGATACACGAGGTTCTGAATCTTGCGAGGCGAGCAGACATCGTGTTGCTGGGAATTGGCGCAGTTGCACCTCAGCATGCCAGCGCGATTTGGAAGGGCTACTTGGATGAACGCAATCTGACTCGAATTGAAAGCCAAGGTGCAGTGGGTCACATTTGCGGCCAGTTCTATGACGCACAAGGACAGGTGCTCGACATCGAAGTCAACCGCCGTGCGATTGGAATCGGAATACAATCGCTGCCGGGAATTGAAATCGTCATTGCCGTCGCCAGCGGGACCGACAAAACCAAAGCAATTCTAGGTGCCCTTCGAGGCAAGTACCTGAACGTCCTAGTCACAGATGATGCAACTGCCACTGCAGTTCTCGACTCGTCCGAGACGGGATTAAGTGAGCAAATGTGCATGACATGAGAATTTGCTTGACCTTGCTAGGTCGTCAATGCTAGAACCAAACTGCAGTTTAGAATTGCAACAGTTTTTGCGGTCTCCTCGCGTCGTTCCGCACAAAAAGAACGCTGCACTGTTGACGAACGGGAGTGGTTTTCAATGGAGAAGGCCCGGCTGCAACTCGCTCTTGACACATACGACCTGCCTTCTGCGCTCGCGCCGCTTCAGAAAGCCGCACCCTACTTGGACGTGATTGAGGTCGGCACCATTCTCTGCTTGTCAGAAGGCATGCGTGCTGTGAAGGTGATCCGCAGTCTCTTCCCGGAAAAAACTTTGCTTGCCGACGTGCGTATCGCAGAGGCGGGCGGGCTGATTTCGAAGATGGCTTTTGAGGCTGGTGCAAATTGGGTCTCTGTAGTGAGCGGTGCCACGCTCTCGACTATGGAATCAGTTGCCAGAGAAGCCGAAAGGCACAGTGGCGAAGTTCAGGTCGAGCTTTTCGATGGGTGGACGGCGAAGACTGCGAGGCAGTGGCGAGACCTTGGAATTCGACAGGTAATTACGCATCGCAGTCGAGATGGCGAGGCGAAGGCTGAGCTGACTTGGAGTGAGCGCGATTTCGATGACATTCGCCGTCTTGCAAGCATGGGGTTTAACGTGACAGTTACAGGCGGAATTACTCTTCGTGACATCCCGCTTTTTGCCGGTGTTCCGGTCTACATTTTTATCGTGGGGCGTGAAATCTGCAGAGCAGAACATCCTGACGCGGTCGCAAAATCTTTCAGGGAAGCGATTCAGCGCCTCTCGTAAGAAGGCACACTTGGCAACGACGCTACCAATCGGCATCTACGAAAAAGCGCTACCACAATTTAACGCGTGGCATCAGTGTCTTGAGTCAGCCAAGTCTGTCGGCTTTGACTTCGTAGAAATGTCGGTAGACGAAAGTCCTGAGCGTCTGGCACGGCTGGACTGGTCAACGCGGCAGCGCCGGGAACTGCGAGATGCGACTGCGGATACGGGTGTTCCCGTGATAACCATGTGCTTGAGCGGCCATCGCAAATATCCTCTCGGCAGCGCCTCTCCCGAAATTCGCCAGAGTTCGCTGGAGATCTTGCGCAAGGCAATTGATTTCGCTGCGGACACCGGTATCCGAATAATTCAGATTGCTGGTTACTACGTTTACTACGAACCTCATACGCGTGACAGTGCCTTGCGTTACCGCGATGGTCTAGCATGCGGGCTGGATTGGGCGGCGAACGCAGGCGTGATGCTCGCACTGGAAAACGTTGATGGGGAGGATGTGGCCTCCGTTACAGATGCAATGGGCTTCGTTGAATGGTTCAATTCTCCGTGGTGTCAGGTGTATCCGGACATAGGCAACCTCGGTGAGCACGGCCTAGACATTTGCGCCGAGCTCGAGCGAGGGCGCGGACATATCGTGGGAATTCACGTGAAAGACACTCGCCCAGGTGAACCACGAAGAGTGCCGTTTGGCGAGGGAGTTGTACCCTTTGTGGATGCGTTTCAGAAGCTTAAGCATATGAATTTTGCCGGGCCCGTGATGCTCGAGATGTGGAACGACAATTCGCCAAACTCACTGCGCATCGTGCAGGATGCCCGAAACTGGATTGTGGCTCGCATGGTGCAGGCTGGCCTCGTGGAGGAGAGGAGAGACTGTGCGGCGCTTTGATGTCACCACGATAGGAGAGGGGCAACTTCGATATAGCGTTCCTGCTGGCACGCGTCTGGAGGAAGTCACCGAGTTTGACGTACACGCGTGTGGAACCGAGGCAAATGTCACGTCCCTGCTTTCTCGTCTTGGATGGAAGTGCGCTTGGCTAAGCAGCGTTCCGAAGACACCGCTTGGCAGGCGAGTCATCAACCAATTCAGCCGTTCTGGGCTCGATGTTTCCGCGGTCGTCTGGTGTAACACGGGACGGCTTGCAACTTACTACGTCGAGTACGCTGAACCGCCTCGTCAGACTCAGGTCTACTATGACCGGGCGAATACATGTTTTACCAACCTGCTCAAGGAAGAAGTTGACTGGGAATATCTTACCGACGCTCGAATTCTGCACCTATCCGGCTTGACTGTGCCGCTTTCCGCGCACTTGCGGAAGATAGTGCCCGAAGCCATACAGCGCGCGAAGTCGAAAGGAGTGTTGGTCAGTTTCGATGTCAATTACCGACATCGCATCTGGACACCGGAACAGGCCCGCGAAACTCTGCTACCCATAATTCGAGACGTCGACATGCTGTTCTGCGGTCGCGACGATGCTCGCACACTCTTTGGAATTGAAGGCGGGCCAAGCGAAATTGCGACGCGGCTCGGCGAGATTACGACGGCATCGTACATTGTCACCACCCTTAAACAAGATGGAGTGATTGGTTGGGATCGAAAGCATTTCCATCAGCAACCCGCCTGCCAAGTAAGAATTCTGGATCGCATCGGTGCCGGTGACGCCATGGTAGCTGGTGTTCTGCACGGAGTTCTCAAAGGAGACTTTCCGAAGGGACTTTGCTACGGGGTGATGACAGCAGCCCTTGCATTAAGTCAGTTCGGCGACCAGGTAGTTACAACGCGAGATGAACTCGAGGAACTCGTTGGTTCAGAGAGCACAGATATCTATCGTTAGACAGCAGTAAGAGTTCTCGGAAGACATTCATGTCGGTGCACGGAGCGGTTACGGAAATCGGTGAAACACGCGAGGAAAGTCAGTCAGCCAGTCGCAGGCTGACGATCGCAACCTATTCAGTGGTGGTCGTGCTCTATTGGATGTCGCTTTACATCTATGTTGCATCATTACCCAATTACGTGCAAAGCAAGGCAGCTAGCCTTACGGCGGCTGGTGTCATCCTGTCGATGTTCGGACTCTGCCAAGCGATTGTAAGAATTCCGATCGGCATTGCTGCCGACTGGCTGGGTTGGCGTAAGCCTTTTGTCCTTCTTGGACTTGCTCTTTGTGGCGTCGGCGCCTGGGCCCTCGATGCAAGTAATAGTGCGATAGGGTTGCTTGCTGGCCGTGCGATTACGGGCATTGCCGCCGGCGCCTGGGTTCCTCTGGTGGTGGCTTTCAGCAGCCTGTTTCCCCCGAAGGAATCTGTGCGCGCAGCGGGATTCCTAATTCTGTTTCAGGCGTGCGGCCGCATCGTTGCCTCGGCAGCCAACGGGCCTCTAAACAACTTGGGCGGATATTCATTGGCCTTCGAGGCCTCTATCGGCATTGCCACGTTGGCGTTGCTCATCGCGTGCACAGTGCGTGAGACTCGCCGCCCAGGGTGGCGCCCCTCGCCACGACAGATTATTCAGATTACGTTGCGCAAGGACGTATTACTGCCTTCTCTGCTGAGTGCACTGGGGCAATACGTAACGTGGGGTTTGAGCCTGAGCTTCATCCCCCTTTTCATCACCGCGCCGTTGGGCGGGACCAATAACACTTTGAGTGTGGTGGCAACACTGACAGCCGTCACACTTGCGGTTGGAAGTTTTGGGGCAAGTACCATCGCTAACCGTTTCGGCGCACGTCGAATGGTTTTGGCCAGTTTCCTTCTGTACTTCGTGGGGGGAATTATTGCGGCTCGCGCACAATCTGTCGTTGTGATGATGTCAGCGATCATCATTCTAGGACTCGCGACTGGCATTAACTATCCCACACTCATGGGTCTGAGTATCCGTCATGTTGTCGACAGCGAGCGGACAACAGCGATGGGATTCCATCAAACCGTATACGCAATCGGTATGTTCGCCGGTCCGGCGATGTGCGGTGTGCTGGCGCGACACTTCGGGATCCAGAAGATGTTCGCCATAACGGCTTTTGTTGCGCTTGCTCTCGGCTGGATGGGAACTCGTTGGCTTGCCGGGCGGTGAAGAGCAGGTTCGATTTTGTTGCGGAAGTGATAAGAGTTTTCCTCTGTCAATTTGCTTAGACAGAACTCTCAGTAAGGAAGAGAAGCGAAATGGGTAAGATCGACGAAATCACAAGAGAATCTTGGGTCTTGAGTACTTTTCCTCAATGGGGCACATGGCTCAATGAGGAGATTGAAGCCGAATCGGTTAGCGCCGGTACCTTCGCGATGTGGTGGTTGGCCTGCACCGGCATATGGATTAAGTCCGAAGGCAACGCGAACATCTGTATTGACCTCTGGTGCGGAACGGGGAAGCGCACCCGCAAAGACCCTCTGATGGCGCCCAATCACCAGATGGCGCGCATGAGCGGTTGCAGGAAGCTGCAGCCGAATCTGCGTGTTTCCCCCTTCGTTATCGACCCATTCGCAATTCGCCGCATTGATGCAGTGCTGTCTACCCATGATCACAGCGACCACATTGACGTGAATGTCGCAGCCGCGGTGGTGAAGAACTGCGATGCATCGGTGAAATTCATTGGACCGAAGACCTGTGTTGATCTTTGGATCAAGTGGGGCGTCCCGGCGGATCGCTGCACGGTCGTGAAGCCCGGAGACAAAGTCCAGGTCAAAGATACAACTATCAAAGTTCTGGAGTCCTTTGATCGCACTGTCCTCATCACGGTTGCAACAGACGTGGTCTGTGCGGGCAACATGCCTGGCGACATGAATCAACGTGCGGTCAATTACTTGATCGAGACTTCCGGCGGTTCAGTTTATCACAGCGGTGATTCACACTACTCGAACTACTACGCTAAACACGGCAACGAGCATCGGATCGATGTCGCGCTCGGATCATACGGGGAGAATCCGCGCGGGATTACGGACAAGATGACCGCTTCGGACATTCTCCGAATGGCCGAGGCGCTGAAGGCAAAAGTCGTAATCCCTTTTCATCACGACATCTGGTCGAACTTCCAGGCCGACCCAGCCGAGATCGTAGCTCTGTTCGATAAGAAGAAAGACCAATTGCAATACCAGTTCAAGCCATTTGTCTGGCAGGTCGGTGGAAAGTTTGTTTACCCGGACGACAAGGACAAGCGCGAATATCACTATCCACGCGGCTTCGACGATGCTTTCGAAGGAGAGCCTGACGTGCCGTACCCGGCGTTCTTGTAGTTGGGACTTTGAAGCTCGCTGTCGGTTGAGAAGGAGACCTTTCAATGAAAAAGACAGATTTTGGATCGACGCTCGTATTGGCTCTCGGGCTCGCTCTACTTGCGGTCAACGTGACGGCTCAAGCACCGAGTGCACCAGCTCCAGCCGACCCAAACAAACCCGCATCGCCAGAGGGGATGCCCCCTGGTATGCAGGAGAGATTGCCGTTCATCAATCTGCCGCCCCTAGTGCACTACGAAGCCGTGAACCCTGGTGAGACCTTTGGCGGCGGAGACAAGCTTTCCACTCCTCGCCTGATTGCGGCGGCGGTGGTTGCTACCGACAATCCTTCGCCTAAATTGATCGTTGACGTCGGCTCATTCACCGGAGAGTTCTTGGAAGCCTTCTTGGACAAGTTTCCTGCTGGGCGCGGCCAGTGGACCGAACCCGTGGACGGAAACAAAGTAAACGCACAGAGACGATTTGCGCGCTTTGGTCCACGCGTCGATTATGTCATCGGGTGCCCTGGCCGCGACATCAGCCTGGGCTGTGTGCCCAAGAACGTCGACGTGCTTGTCACATCCTGGCTCTCCATTCACCAGAACGCCGAAGGCATTAAGAAGTTCTACAAACTTGCCTATGAAAAACTGCCTTCTGGAGGCTGGCTGGTCAATCTGGACCATACCAGCATGGAAACCCCAGAGTGGGAGCGCCGGTTCTCGATGGCGCGGCTGGGCTTCCACGCGCTTTGGGAAGGCCCACCGATTCATCATCCGGATTTCAAGCCGCTGACAGTCGGCGAGAACGTTGAGGCGATGAAGGCTGCTGGCTTTGAGGAGATTCAGGTGGTGTGGAAGTCATTCAACACAGTCTTATTCATGGCACGCAAGAAGTAGCTGCTCTGAGCACGACCGCTGCACATTCTTATTCGCAACGCTAATTAGTTGGAAAGTACAAAGTATTGGACTTGCTTCCACGACTGCCTTACTGTCATGCAGCCTGAGCAGTCGAAACTCTTGATTTTGCCCAAGACGGCGACGCGTGTCGGTACAGGAGATGAGTTGTGCGCGAAAGCGAACTAAGGGAACGTATTCTACTTCACACTGCATTATGAAATTGTTTTCGCCGGGACCGATAGTCATCTGACAAGGAGATATTCAAGATGAGAGATGCTTTCGCACGACTGTTCGCAATAGATCACAACTCACGCTCCGTTGATGTCGGATTGCTGCTGCTTCGGATGATGGTGACAACCAGCTTAATTTATCATCACGGACTCTCCAAGGTTTTCGATTGGCAGCTGCTGACCACCCATCCGACCAATGACCCACTTGGTATCGGAATCGTTCCATCCCTGATCTTTGCCGGATTTACCGATCTTCTTTGCGCGGTGCTAGTACTTTTTGGATTTGCGACCAGAATCGCGTCATTCTTTTGCGCGATCACCCTGGCGACTGTGTGCTTCATCATCGATAAGGCGCTTTCGCCACCTTTTTGGCCTGCTCCTCACACCGGTCGTGCCGAGCTTACATGGATATACATGGCGGCTTTTATCGTCCTTATTTTTGCTGGACCGGGACTCTATAGCCTTGACAGCAAGTTGGGTTGGGGCAAACGCAAAGTAACCCAGTAGTGCTCGCCCGTGCTCTCGCGGCGGGTAGACGTGGAGAGGCAACTTGTTCAAGAAACTGTTGATTCTCGTTGTTGTCCTGTCGGTTACGCACCTGGTCGCAGGCCAGGACGCGAGCACAAAGCCCGAAGATGGCGTAATTACGAAGACGGTGAAGGTCTTGACGATGCGAGCTCAGCTTGAGGCAGCGCTAGCTGCAATCGATACCTGTGCCGCGAATAACGCCCATGTCCATGTGTGGATCGTGGATGCAAATGGCAACACCACGCTGTTCCTGCTTGGCGATGGCACACGATACAACACCGTTGAGTCAGCACGCCAGAAAGCATTTACCTCGGCCATTATGGGACAGTCCACGGCCGCTATTCAGAAAAGGATTGCTGAAAATCCAGCGACGCGAGTCCCGCCCGATCCGAGGATGTTATTTGTGGGCGGAGGTGTTCCAATCCGCGCTGGATCGGAAGTGATCGCTGCAATCGGCGTCGGCGGTGGGAGTCCCGAGCAGGATGACCAGTGCGCACAAGCGGGAGTCGAGAAGATTCAGCATTACCTGAAGTGATCTAGTGAGCGAATTCCCCGTGTTTGAAACCAGCGAAAGTGGCGTGTCGTTGCCAAGGGGCTACACCTCAGCATATTGGCGAGAGTGGCTCGCCAAGGTGCCGACATTGTTTTTCGAACCCGGAGTTATTGATATGTCCAAAGAAGTACTCATTCACTCTTCAAAAATGATAGCCAGTGTCGTGTTCAGGTACGGATGGGCATTCCTCTCCTGCGCTTTCGCATCGATTCTTCTCTCAGCGCAGACTTCGACGTCGAGCAGTGCCTCCACGGAACCACCAGACTTGCCGGCGGTTACTTCTGTACTCGACTGCTCCGCTCTTGCCTCCGCAGACATCTCTCAGGCTGTCGGAGGCCCGACTCAAATCAAGTCGGCTTCGCTTGTGAATGAGGGCAAGACGCCGTATTGCCAGATCAAGGCGGAAATCGAAGGCAACATCAACTTCGAGGTGCGCCTCCCGTCTTCGTGGACACAGCGTCTTTTGTTTGGTGGTGGCTTGTTCCAGCTTCCGTCGACTGGCATTGAGCAGTTTGCCGTTGCGTTTGCCGAAGACCTCGGCCACAGAGGGCACGAAGACGTGTTCCGCAACAATTATCAATTGCGTGTCAACTACGGCTATCGCGGGGTTCACCTTGTGACACTCGCAGCGAAGGAACTTGTGGCGAGATACTACAAACAGGCGCCCAAGTTTTCCTACTACGCTGGTTGCTCCGAACCCGGTCGCCAAGGAATGCAGCAGGTTGAGCGCTTCCCAGAAGACTTCAACGGCGTCATTGTTGGGTGCGCTCCCATCACGACCACTACCAACAACAGTTTCTATAACGCTTGGCAAATCTTGAAGAATACGCGTGCGGACGGCACTCCGATCCTAACCGTTGAAAAGCTGCCGATCTTGCACAAAGCCGTCTTAGACCAATGTGACGCTTCCGACGGTCTCAAAGACGGGCTGATATCCGATCCTTTTTCCTGCCATCCGGACATAACAGTGGTGGAGTGCAAGCCGGGTCAGAATCCAGATTCGTGCTTGAGTAGCGAACAGGTCCGCGTGGCGCAGGAAATCTATAAAGGCGCTCACGATACCCAGGGCAAAAGGCTTGTGGCTCACGGTCCATTACCAGGCTCCGAATTAGCTTGGGTCGGGTACATCGTCGTTGAACCCAACCGTAACCAGATGGCTGACCAAATGAGGAAGGGTACTGAGCTGGCGATCAGAGATCTATTCTCTGACCCAACCCTTCCGGAGACATTCAAACTTTCTGATCTTAAGTTCGATCGCGCAACTTTCGATTCCTTGACGAAGCTGCGCACGCTCTACGATGGAACTAACCCAGACCTTAGCACTTTCCATAAGCTAGGACACAAACTAATTCTTTGGCATGGACTAAATGATGTCGCAGTTCCTCCGTCTCTCAGCATCTCGCTATTCGAAGCGATGAGGAAACAGATGGGAGCCAGCGCTACCGACGACTTCGTGCGATTTTACCTGTTCCCAGGCGTTAATCACTGCGGGGGCGGAGAAGGTCCTCTACAGAGAGACCTTCTTACACCTCTAATTGCCTGGGTGGAACGGGGTGTCACGCCTGGAGTACTGTTGGCCTCGCACGTCCCGGGTGCGGGTGGCGGCTTTGCGCCGCCCCCACCTCCGAATGCGGTAGCAGATCGTACTCGGCCTGTTTATCCCTATCCCTACACCGCTCAGTACAGGGGGAAGGGAAGCATCGATGACGCCGCAAACTTCGAGCAAGGACCTGCACAACCCACTCCTACTGACCTGTTCAACTGGCTCGGTGCGGGTTTCTACGCTCCAGGTTATGAAAAGTGGTGCACTGGCAATGGCACTATTCTCCAATGCAAAGAGTCACGTTAGAGGCACACCGCAATGGTGAACCAAGCAAAAAGGCCTAATGCCGCAGTGCTCTCATTCCTTGTTATCGCGGCGACCTGTATTCTCTGCACTGCACGGTCCATGGCGCAATTGCCGGGGCCGCCTCCGGAGTTCTTCAGGGATTTGCAGAAACCGCTGGACCCCAGCATCAAAGCAACTTTCATTCCGCTCGGACCGGGTGTGCCGGGAGTGCTCTACCAGCCCATAGCTCAGGGAGAAAAAGCGCAGCTTGGAGTCTTCGTCATGCACGCCGAAGGAGACTACCTTCGCTTCTCCGCCTGCACCGAGCTATCAAAACGCGGCTACACGGTACTGTGTGCCAACAATACGACCCCGAAGGGGATGGTCAGCCTCGATCTCAACCTCGATCAGATCCTGCTGGACGCAAGCTACGGTGTGGCGTATTTGCGCAAAATGCCCGGCATTAAAAAGGTGGTTCTGTTCGGGCACAGCGCCGGCGGAGCCATGATGTCGGCCTACCAGAACATTGCTGAGAACGGACTGAAAGCCTGCCAGGGGCCAGAGAAGGTCTACAAGTGCTCTGACAGACTATCTGACATCCCTCCGGCCGACGGCGTCATGCTGGTGGACTCGAACTGGGGTCTCGCGGGTGTGATGTTGTTCAGCCTCGACCCATCCGTGACGGACGAAAGCAGTGGCCGCTCGATCGATCCTGACCTAAATCTGTTTAATCCCAAGAACGGTTTCAATCCAAACGGGTCAACTTACAGCGCCGAGTTCATACATCGCTTCCAGAGCGCGGTAAGCAAGCGCAACAACTTTATCGTAAATTCGGCACTGGACCGATTAGCACTGATCAATGCCGGTAAAGGTCTCTATTCCGATGACGAACCCTTCGTAGTGCCCGGTGGCATTTTGTTCGGCTTCAACAACAAGCTCTTCGCTCAGGACATCCGCTTAATGTCGCACACCAAGAAGGCCTGGCCGCTAGTGCATGCCGACGGATCAATCACGAACGAAATTGTTCACTCGGTTCGCGTAGCAGAAGCCGGCGCGAATACCACTCCTACGTTGCGCGGAGCCGTGCGTGGAACGGTTCGCACGTTCCTGACCACCTTTGCCATTCGAACCACCGGCGCCTATGGCTTCGACGAGGATTCGGTTCGTGGTGTCGACTGGAGCTCGAACTACGGCTGCCCGGTAGGGAATGCGCCAGGTATTTCAGTCCCCATGCTGGTCATGGGCATGACCGGACACTGGGAATATCTCGCCGCGGAGGATATCTACGAAGCAGCCCGGACTTCGGACAAAACTGTGGCATTTGTGGAAGGTGCTTCCCACATTTACTCCACCTGCAAGCAATGCGAAAAGACTTCGGGCCAGTACGGCGACACCACAAAGACGACTTACGACTACATCGATGGTTGGCTAAGTAAGAAGGGACGTTTCATCGGCCTAGGACAGTTATAAGGAGACAGACGTGATATGGCATCACTTATCGCTTTGCCGTCGCAGAAGGTTTACCTGCGAATTAGCCAGCTAAAGTTGTCGTTTGCCGCAGTGATGTTTGCATTTATCTTCAGCATTCCCATCTATGGCCAACCTGGCTCGCAAGCAGCATCGTGTGAGAGTCTTACGAAGCAGAGTCTGTCGGGGGTAACCATCGTCTCCGCGGAGGTTGTCGAGGCAGGGGTACTCAAACTTCCCACTCCACCGAACGGGCCTTTCGGAGCGGCAGGGCGACGACCCAAGGCCGACCTCACGAAGTTACCGGCGATGTGCCGGGTTCAGGCAACCACGCGTCCCAGTCCAGAAAACGAAGCCAGGCTCGAGGTCTGGATGCCGTTAACGACCTGGAATGGCTCGATGCTAACCGTTACACACCCCACCAGCGCCAACGGGAATGTTGGCAGCGAAATGATCGATGCAGTGGGCAAGGGATATGCGGGCCTATTGAACATGAGTCCCTCGTTTGACGCATGGGACATCGCAGCCAAGAGTCCCGACATGCTGCTTGACCTTGGTTACCGGCAGCACCACTCCATCCTCGTTGCGGCCAAGGCAATTGAGAAAGCCTTCTATGGCAAGCCCGTGAAGCACGCATATTACATGGGCTGCTCAGAGGGAGGTCGCGAAGGCTTCAATGCCGCACACCACTATCCCGAAGATTACGACGGTCTTATCTTGGGCGGTTCGGGAAATCAGTTCGCCATTATTAATGCTGCGCAGATGTACCCTGCCTGGTTCATTAGCAAGGCCCCAGAGCGCTTCATCCCCGAGAAGAAGTGGCCGATGATTCATAAAGCCGTGCTGGCTGCTTGCGATGAGCTGGACGGAGTCAAAGACAATGTCATCGAAGATCCACGCCAGTGCAACTTCAAACCGGAATCACTGTTGTGCAAGGGTGCCGAAGGTGAAGAGTGCCTAACTGCGCCGCAAATCGAAGCGCTGAAGGCGACTTACAAGGGAATGGTCAACCCGCGAACGGGAGAGGTCATCTTCCCCGGCCCAGCGCTTGGCGGCGAACTCCCGGTTTTCGAATTCGCAGACCCGTCGAAGGCAATGCCGCCAGCGGAGAAGTTGTACAAGACCCTTGTTTTTCGTGACCCCAAGTGGGACTTTAAAACGCTGGATTATGACAAAGACATCGCAATGGCGGTGCAGAAAGTTGGTCCTGCGATCCACACCGCCCCTGGCGACCTGAAGAACTTCGTCGACCGCGGCGGCAAGATGATCATCTGGGACGGTTGGAACGACTACAACAATCCCTTCTATTGGATGGACTACCTGGCCGAGATGCAGAGACTCTTCGGTACAGATAGGGTCGCCGAGCACGTGCAGATGTACTTCTTGCCCGGGATGCAACACTGTTGGGGGGGAGAAGGGTGCGACACATTCGATAAGTTGGGCGTCATCAGTGAATGGGTTGCGACCGGTAAGCCGCCTGCGCGGATTCACTCCGCGCACCTGGACAACGGGTCAGTGACCCACACACGCCCGGTTTGTCCGTACCCCCAGGTGGACAAATATAAGGGTTCGGGTGATGTCAACAACGAGGCAAACTTCGTTTGTACTCCGGCGAAACCTGGTTACAGGTGAACCTTGTCACAAGTTCAACCATTGGGCAGTCATCGTCTACGTGATATTCGAACTCATCGCAACGAGAGAAGGAAACGCAATGAGAACCTCAATATTCGCAACTCTGGCATTGGCAGTAACGCTCGCGACAGCGACAGGACTCTCCGCTCAGACACCTCAGACACCACCGCCACCCTCCACGCCAGGCTTAACCTTGACAACATCCGCATTTGAAGATGGCGGAATCGTTCCCAACAAATACACAGCGGCGGCAACGGCTCCGCAGGTTTCGCCGCAACTGTCGTGGAGCCACGTCCCTGAGGGTACGGTGAGTTTTGTACTTATATTGCGGGACCCGGATGTGTCGGTGAATCGCACCACAGCCCAAGTGCTGCATTGGTTAATATTCAACATCCCGGCAACGGCTACTGGGCTACCTGAGGGAGTACCCATACAATCCCAATTGCCAGACGGTTCGATCCAAGCACCGAATAAACGCAAGGAGCCTGGTTATCTGGGGCCGGGCGCTGGAGCTGCCGGGCCCTATCACCACTACATATTTGAACTCTTAGCGCTCGACACGAAACTTACGCTTGGTCCGAATGCGACTTTGGATGAAATAGAGAGTGCAGTGCAAGGCCATATCCTGGGAAAAGGGATTCTGGTGGGACGTTTCCACAGGCCCTAAAGCAGTCGCGAAGAACTCCAGGTGCGAGCGGTCCTCCGGCACTAGGCCAGAGGCTTCTGATTGAGCACGATAGCCGTCTCATGTGACATTTCGCGTACGGTGTCGGTGATGCTTTCGCAACCGATGCCGCTCTGCTTGACACCGCCAAAGGGAACGTTGCCGGGACGGAATGCGCCGGCACCATTCACGACCACCCCGCCGACCTCAAGACGGTGAGCAACGTTGAGGGCGTTGTGAACGCTTTCCGAGAAGACGCTTGCCTGCAGGCCGTAAGGTGAGGCATTCACCAGCGCAATTGCATCCTTGACGTCCTTGAAGGGCGCGATTGGTGCCACCGGGCCGAACACCTCATCGCGAAGGCACGGCATGGCCTCGCACACGTTTGTCAGAACCGTAGGCGCATAGAAACTCCTTCCCACGCGCTTTCCACCTGTCAGACACTCGGCTCCCATTTCAATACACTGTTTTACCTCACGGTCTACCCGCTCCGCGGCTTGCTCAGTGATGAGAGGCCCTAGATCCGTGTCTTCATGCATTGGGTCGCCCATCCTGATCTGCGACACCTTTTTGAGCAGGAGATCCAGGAACTCTTTGTAGATCGTCTCCGCAACAAGAACGCGTTTTACAGCGCAGCAGATTTGCCCCGCACCGTTTGTCAGGCGACCTTGTACTACGGCGCCAGATGCTGCGTCGATATCCGCATCTTCCAGAACGATCATTGCGTCCACGCCCCCAAGCTCAAAGGCAGTTCGTTTCAGTGATGCGGCGGCTAATTTCGCAATAGACCGCGCGGCAGTCACGCCACCCGTAAAGCTCACCATAGCGACTTCAGGGTGTGTCACCAACTGATTGCCGAGTTGCTGTGGATATCCTGTAATCATCTGCATGGCCCCACCGGGCAGACCTGACTCAAGCAGTATCTCTCCAATTTTGAGCACCGTTAGAGGGCACTGTTCGGGCAACTTGACGATAACTGCATTCCCGGCTGCCAACGCTCCCGGAATCTTGTGCGCAAACAACTCGGCAGGGTAGTTGAAAGGCACAATGCCGACAACAATTCCGAGTGGCTGCCGGACGGTGTAAGCAATCATGTGCTCCAAACCCGCCACGGCGTTCATGGGAATTGAGTGGCCGTGCAAGCGCTTTGCTTCCTCAGAAAAATCGAGAAACAGTCGCTGAGTTGCCGTCATTTCTCCGCGGCATTGGCGAATGGTCTTGCCGTTCTCCCGGCACAACAGTTGGCTTAACTCCTCATGGCGTATGGCAATCAGGTCTGAAGCTTTGCGGAGAATATCGCTGCGTCGATGCGACGCCATTTCGCGCATCGTCGTGCGCCCGCATCGAGCCGCCTCGATGGCGAGCATGACGTCTTCCTCATTCGCCTGTGGGACAGTGTCGATGACTATGCCTGTTGCGGGGTTCTCGATCTCAATTCTCTGTCCACTCACCGATTGTGAATGCTTGCCATTGAGAATCATCTCCATTTCAGTGCTCCTGTCGTTTTCCAAGAATTTGAGAGGCCTTGCCACACGCGACTTGTTCCTTCGTACCAAGCCGATGCGTCAAGCTTCCCCCTGTGGCGCTTCAAACGTGAGTGATTTTCGAAATGTAAGCAGTCCTGCCGTGATGAGAAGCGACAAAAAAGGCACCAGCAGCAGCCCTCTGCCGATTCCATTTGGATTAGGCCCAGAGAGCGCTCCGATTACGGGAGAACTCAAAACTAGCCCGCTGAACCCGCATGTAATCGCGAATCCAATCGCAGTTCCCGCGCGTTGCTTGAAGATCCTTCCGACCATTGCAATGGTTGTGGGGAAAACCGGCGCCATGGCGATTCCAGCAAGGAAGACGACGATGGCGGTTAAGACTGGCATGGCCGTGTGCAGCATCGCGAAAGTTGTTACGCACATAGCAGCAGTGGCTACAACGATCACCAGGAACGGCGATCCATGCTTAAGTAGCTTTGCCGCGCCCAAGCGTCCCACGAGCATCCCGCAGGCAAAACCGAGCGAGAGGATGTTGAGCGCCATCACCTTCGGAACGCCAGTCGCGATCAAATACCTAGGGAGCCAGTTCCACATCGCGAACTCACAAGCGGTGTAAAGAAAAGTAATTCCCGACAGCACGTACAGCATTTTGTCGCCGAAAACGGCGGGATTGAGTGTACCTGCTGAGAGTAATTGCGAGCTCTTCATCGGCGTCATGAACGTCACGATCAAGGCGACCAGGGCGAAGGCTGCGCCGCAATAGGCCACCTTAGTGGAATCGGAGTGCAGAAGATTTCCTGCGACGAACGGCGTCGCCATTCCTCCCAAACCAACAAACAGGTTGAGGACATTTAACGCCGATGCTTTGCGGGCATCGCTTACTTCGCTCACTACTGCGTTTGCCCCCACGATCACCAGGCTGCCCCCAACGCCTAGCACCGCCATCGCGGCAACGCTCAACGTCAGATTCAGCGGATGTGAAAGAATGGCCAGTCCGGCTATGCTTGCGCAGAGGCCAATGACAATTCCCACCTTCTTGCCCTTCCGGTCCATGAGCGCCCCTGCGAAGACCGACGTGACCGCGAGCCCGATTCCTTGGGCCAAAGCAAGGTAGGAGATTTCGACATTGGTGAGCGCCAGCTGAGTTGCAAGGCCGGGCATGATTGTGCCCAGCATAGACGCCAGCATGCCGTAGATAAAGATAACCACGCTAGCTACGAAGATGAGCATGAGCGGGCGAAGGTCCTTTCGCGGCAACTACTGGCCAGAAGCATAAGCCGCCCTTTCGCCGCCCATCCAATTAGTTTTCTGTCTCGATTAATTCGAACAGCTTATAATGCGCGGCTATGGAAACCCGCCAATTGGAATGTTTCGTGGCTGTGGCTGAATACATGCATTTCACCAAAGCTGCGCAATCTCTTCACATTTCTCAACCGGCATTGAGCCAGCAGATTTTGAAGCTGGAAGAGGAGGTTGGAACAAAGCTCCTGGAGCGGACAAAGCGTCGCGTTCAGCTAACTCCCGCCGGAGTTACATTTCGCGAGCGAGCTGAGGCAGCTCTGCATCAGATCGCGGAAGCAGCATCGCACGCACAAAGGGTCGCACGCGGGGAAGCGGGCTTGATCCGGGTCGCTTTCGTGAGCACCGCCACAATCGAAATACTGCCGAAGATATTGAACCAGTTTTGCAAACGCTTCCCAGATGTTACGGTCGAGTTGGTTCACCTTGATCCGGCTGAGCAATTGGACGCTCTTGAACGGGGTAACTTCGCTGTCGGCTTGACCAGTATCTCGAGCCCCCTTCCGTTTCTGGATCGTAAATTGCTGGCGCGTGAAAAGTTGGTGGTGGCGCTACCGCAGCGGCACCCTGCCGCTTCGCAACATACGGTTGATCTTAAGCAACTTGCCCAGGACCGATTTCTGCTTCCACCGCGAAGCGGCCTGTCCGGAGTTCACCAGGGAATTTTGCAGGCGTGCCAGCGCTCGGGATTCGTGCCCCGGCACGTGCAGACGGTCAAGACCGCGGAAACCGCCGTGTTTCTTGTGGCCGGTAACACCGGAATCGCCCTGGTTCCGGAGTCCTTCCGCCGTCTGAAGGTGAGCGGTGTCGTCTACAAACCGCTAAGGCACGAAGTTCCTTTTATTGAAATCTACGCAATCAGGAGAAAGGAACACGACTCTCCGCTCGTGGATAACTTCTGGGACATCGTGGTGTCTTTGGCACAACCTTCGATTGGCAACTAGGGATTCAAGTTGCACTCGGGGCTATGCTGATTCGGCTTGTTAATTAGTCAAGAAGCACAAAATATTGGACTTCCGCTCGAAAGCGAGCGAGGCTCGCACTCATGTACTGTTTTTCCATCTGGTGCACCCACAGGCGCGTCGCCCCCCAAAAGGAACACTCAATGTCCAAAGCTCGAGTGCTGGCATGTTCGAAGGTCTTATGCCCGCTCTTTCTTGCAATTTTCCTCCAGGTTGTTGTCGCACAAACACCGCCAGTTACGCCAAATACGCCGGGCGATTTTACCACGGTCGCGCCGATCGTGGATTGCGGTCAGCTGCGCACTTCGGACTTGAGCTCGAATGTCGGCGCGCCGACAAAGATAGTGTCTGCCTCGGTTGTTTCCGACGGGCAGCACAAGCCTTACTGCAAAGTGACGGGATACGTCTCTCCGCAGGTGATGTTTGAAGTGCATCTGCCGACGTCAGGATGGACGCAGCGCTACTTGCAGACCGGCTGCGGCGGCCTGTGTGGAAACCTGCAAATCCACATAAGTAATGCTCAAGGATGCACGCCGGCAGAATCGGAAGAACTGGTGGTCGCCTCCACGAACATGGGACACCAGAGCGCCGGCGATGGGGCATGGGGCGCGCTGGATCCGCAGCTGCGCATCGACTTCGCCTATCGGGGAATGCATCTCACAGCGCTTGCAGCTAAGGCATTAATCGAGAGGTTCTACGGACAGCGGGCCCGGTACTCCTATTTTTCTGGCTGTTCTGACGGAGGACGTGAAGCGCTCATGGAGGCGCAACGTTTCCCCGAGGACTTCAACGGCATTACGGCTGGCGCCCCGGCGATGAACTTCATCACGCAAAACACGTTTTACCATGGTTGGAATGCGGCGGTGAATCGCGGAGAGGACGGCAAAGCAATCTTGACCGCCCAGCAGTTGCCGATCCTGCACGCTACCGCACTGGCTGCATGTGACGAACTCGACGGGTTGAAGGATGGTCTCATTACCGACCCGCGGCTGTGCCACTTCGATCCCGTAGTCGCGCAATGCAAATCTGGCCAAGCGGCTTCCACCTGCCTCAGCGCAGAGCAAGTGCGGGTTGCGCGGGAAATCTACCGCGGAGCACACACGGCAGACGGAAAGCAGTTGGTGATAAGTGGGCCGATGGTGGGTTCCGAGATGGGCTGGCGCGGACTCTATGCTCCCTCTACGCCGGAACAACCGGTGATGAGCGCCAACTTCGCGGCAGAGACTTTCCTCAATCTTGCCTATTGGGAGCTTCCTGAGAATATTCACTCACTTCATGACCTCAGGTTTGACGAAGAGACCTTTAACGGCATCAAGCCCATGCACGCCATTTACGACTCGACAGACCCAGATCTCTCACGGTTCGCTCAAGCTGGAGGGAAACTGATCTTGTGGCATGGCTGGAGCGACCAGCACATTTCACCACTGAATACGATCGAGTACTACTCAGCAGTGAAGAAGCAAATGGGCGCGGAAAAGGTGGAGAGCTTTGTCCGCCTGTACCTGTTTCCCGGTGGTGACCACTGCGGGGGTGGTGAGGGGCCATTCGATTTTGGAGTTCTGCAAGCGATCATGGCGTGGGTTGAAAAGGGTAGCACGCCTTACAAACTGGTTGCATCACATTCGCTCCAGAAAGGAAACCAAGGGCCGCCTCCTCAGGCAACCGATATGGCCGCCGAAGGTACCCCCAAAGTTGATCGGACACGGCCAGTGTATCCGTATCCTCTGACCGCGAAGTACAGAGGGACAGGCAGTATCGACGACGAAGCGAATTTCGAAGCCGAGACGCCCAAAAATCCGACGGTGGATTCATTCGATTGGCTCGGTACTACTTTCTTCACTTCCAAGTATGAACAGTGGTGCTCCTGGAAGCGTTCGACCTTTTCCTGCTCCCCAACGAGGGATTTGAAATAGATCGATGAATGCGGCAACGTTGTACGTGTGTGCCGATTGTCGGTCGCACCGGAACTAACTCCTGAGAAAACCGCCGGCCCTTTTGAAGAGCCGGCGGAGGCCGTTAAGGGGGCAATGTCGGCCTATAGCGGAGCTGTCAGACTGCCAAGCTATCTGCCGTAATGTCTCAGAAACATCTCGGCGAACGTCTGCGCCTGAGGCGGAATATGCTCAAGGGTGGCGTAATCGTAGAGTTTTCGGTCGCCACGCTTCAGCAGGTCTTCCGCGGCCTGGAGATTCCTGTTCCGGATGACTTCTGCAATTTTCTCCGGGCGGCCCTCAGCCAGGCACCTTTCTCCTTGCGTGATCATCCACTCCATGCGCTCCAAAGTCATTCGGATGTGCGCCGGCCCATCTTCCATGATGCCGTAGTGTCCGAGGTAGAGATGGGCCGGTGGGTTTTTCGACAATTCTTTCAGATACTCGTATTCAACGAAGAACTGTGATCCTGGTGGATGCAACGGGATGTGGTATCCACAATCTGCGAAGTAGTTGCCTGTTAGATCGCTGGCGAAGAGGCCGTTGTTCTTGATGTCGAAGAGAATCAGACCGCTGGGCTGGTGAGCTGGCGTGAACTTGACTTTCAGGATCACATCGTCGCCAAGATCAAACATCTCACCGTCTTCAAGAAGGACGATCCTCTCTTTCGGCGTTGCCTTCGGCAGCACGAAGCGCTGCCACATCTCAGGAGGAAGCGTCTTCATTCTTTCCCGATGCTGAATCCCCGGGTCCAGAAGGTTCTTCTCACCAATTGGGTTAATGTACACCTTGGCTTTTGGCGCGAGTTCCAGGATAGGAGCGATATTTCCGGAATGGTCGGGGTGCTCGCAATGGGTGCTGAAAACGCGGGTGATGTCTTCGACTCTGAAGCCCCACGCCTTAATCCCGGCAAGAACATCGTTCAGATGCTCCGGCATACCGGTGTCAATCATCACGAGTTCCTTGCCTTTAATCAGGTAACACGACATATAGTTGGGATACCCGAACATATACGTATCGATAGCGTAAACATTATTGAGTTGCGACTTGAATGACACGGGGAGGTCTCCTTTGCTGTATGACTGATGAGGGTGTCGTCGATTGGTCCCTACTCCCGATCGGGTCGAGGACGGCGAACATCGGTTAAATTGAATGATTGCCGGTATTCCTCCTTTGTTTCATAAGCCATCTGCTTTTCTAGCTTCTTTTCCTCATCGGCCTTGACGGGATCAAGATTCGGCACAATCAGGTGCACGAGCAGGAGAGCCAGTACATAACAGCAGCTTGCCAAAATGAAGACGGGCAAATAGTTGCCCGTTACTTTGAGTATTTTGCCTGTGAAGTAGAACAGGGTCACCATACCGATGGCAGCCACAAAGCCGGCGAAGCCCACCACCGAGCCCACCGCACGCTTCGGAAACATATCGCCCACCGTACTCAACAAGTTGGCCTTCCAAGCTTGATGGCCCGAGGCGGCGAGCATGATTAGAACGGCACAGACCCACTTATTGCTGGTTAGGCAGGCGTAAAAGACAGGCACGGTGCAGATGGCACAAATGAGCAGCGTAACCTTCCGCGCCCTGTTAACGGAGCATCCGATATTCATGAGCCTGCCTGAGAGCCAACCGCCGGCAATGCTGCCGACCGAGGTGACCACCAGGATGACCATGATCAAGTACTTGCGGCCTTCGAGGCTCAGGCCGAATCGACGGTTGAAGAGATCCGGTGTAGCGAACAGATAAAATGACCAGAAGCAATCAGTAAGCAAACTGCCGACGACTACCGCCCAAGTTTGCCGGTACGGAATCAGCTTGCGCCAGGGGAGCTTGGCGCCCGGCTCTTCACAGCCTTCTCGAATGTATTCGAGTTCCGCTTCGCTCAGGCGCGGATGATCCTGCGGCTTCCGATAGAGGGCGAGCCAGGCGCCAATCCAGCAGAGATCGACAACGCCGGTGACAATGAACGTGCCGCGCCAACCAACGACAATCGGGCCAACGGTAAGCAGCGAGAATTGGGCGACAAGCCAAGGCAGCAACCATGGCACAAGCAGCCCGCCAACATTTGCACCCGAGTTGAACAAGCCAGTTGCCAGAGCACGCTCGCGCCTGGGGAACCACTCGGCCGTGGCCTTGATTGCGCCCGGCATGTTGCCGCCCTCGCCGAATCCAAGCAGGAATCGACAAACAAAGAAACCCATGAGCGGGCTACCCAACAGGACGCCGATCTCCGGCGCCAACGCGTGCAGCATTGCGGATAGTCCCCAGAATGCACAGGCAAAGACGAAACCCCATCGCAGTCCGAAGACATCCATAATCCGGCCCATTACCAACAAGCTCAGGGCAAAGGCCGCACTGAAAAGCATTTGCATGTTCCAATAGGCTTCGTCCCACCTGCGCCGCGCAATCTGCCCTCGCACGAATGTTGCAGCCTCGGTGTTGTCCTCTATGTCTATGCCTAATGGGAGGTGCGCAGGGACAATTTCGCTCGCATGTTCGCTGGCGTAGGCTGAAATCTCGGCATTCGTAACATAGTCGGCCAAATGCAAATACGCGGGCATTTCGGGGGCGAGATTCCCGAACACACTGCGGTCGATGTAGTTGGCCGTGGTGACCCAAAAGAGCAGCGCACAGATCACCCAGCGAAAATGGCTCGCGTTCGGGCGTGTGGTTGTAGCGGTCACCAGGGACTGCTCCTCAAGTTGCATACTGGAAAACTGCGTTGTAAACGCAGCCTCCATCAATCCGGCGCTCAAGAACGAGAAAACGACGCAACGAAGTCGTGGGTGTAAACGGTACAGTGGAGTGGGCCCCTGAGTAAAATACCGATTTAGGATTAGTCAATAAGCATCACGAATTGCGACATATCGAGCTGTAAGTCCGGAGTTTGGGGTCTTGTACCCGATATTGTAGACGGCGCT
>Ga0335069_10002391_pt1 | contig 28966 bp, 28 predicted proteins | sample Lox_Sample_11_FD_206714 | JGI IMG/M metagenome (GOLD analysis project Ga0335069, IMG submission 206714) | Soil microbial communities from Loxahatchee National Wildlife Refuge, Florida, United States - Lox_Sample_1.1 | ecosystem: Environmental > Terrestrial > Soil > Wetlands | place: USA...
GCCTCGTGGTTGGGTCGCGTTTCGTGGATCTCTTCGCGGGTACTGGCGCCATCGGCATCGAGGCGCTCAGCCGCGGCGCTCGAGAAATCATTTTTGTAGAAAAGCATGCGCCAACGATGGCTCTGCTCAAGAGGAATCTCGAATCGCTCGAAATTCGCGGCGGAGTGCGGCTGCTCACGAAAGACGCCATGCGCGCACTCGAACAGCTTGCGGCTGAGCCTGCGCCGGCAGGCTCGCGCATCGATATTCTCTTTCTCGATCCGCCCTATGCGGAAAAAGACCAGTACTGCGAAATCCTTTCCTTCCTCGGAGAATCTAAACTGCTTGCCGACAACGCCGTAGTCGTTGCCGAACATCTCCGGTCATTGGAACTTCCCGAGACCTTTGCTAAGCTCGAACAAGTTCGAGTTTTGCGCCAGGGCGATGCGGCGCTTACTTTTTATCGGTTTCGTCCCCCCAGTCCGCCGGAGAATCCGCGCTCCGAGTAAACTTTCGCCCCGTGCAGCTCATCTCTCTGAAGAGCCTCTGACGGGGCGGGAAGAGAAGGACACGCGCGCCGTGGGCGCGGTAGAATCAGAATTTTATGGCAAGGAAGTTCCAGGTCAACCCATACGATTTGCTTGGTCAGGCGGAGCTCTATCCGCCGCATATCCTCCTGCCCGGCAGTATGGAGCCGAGGCTCGAAATCGCCTGGGACAGCTTTCACCAGAATTTTCTCAGCAATATCCCGGTCTTTTTTCAGCGGTCGCAATTTACCGCCGCGGTTCCTCTCACCTACGTTCTGCGCGATTGCCGGGTCGAGCATCGCTTTCCTCGCCGCGGCCTGCTGGTTGCGGCGATCGTGGAAGTCTGCCTGTTGTTGCTCCCCTGGCCTAATCTCCCGGCAGCGCCGCGCAAGAATCATGCGTTCGACAATACGCAACTTACCTGGTCCGGCCCCATTGACGACCTTCCCTTGGTCAACATGCCGTGGGAGAAGTCAGCGCCGCGCGCGAAAAGTCCCGAGGCGGCCCCGCCGGAAGAGGGCGCGGACGCCTTCCATCCGCGCCAAAGAATTTTCACCGATCCTTCGCACCCGACGCACCCGCGCCAGACGCTGGTGAATCCGGCAGCGCCACCAGATGCACCCAAGATTCTTCCGGACATGCCCAACGTCGTGCGCATCGCGCCGGTAGCCGCGCCACCACGCCCGCAGCTTGAAATCAGCCAGGAAGCTCTGGCGAAGTTGCACCCTCGCGCGAAAAAATCAGCGGCTATCAACGACGCGCCGACGCCGGATCTTCCAAACCTCGAAACGAAGCCTGCCGACATCAGTCTGGCGTCCCAGCAAGCGGGTCCTGCGCGGCCAAAGCTCGAAATCAACGCCGGTTCTGCGCCGCGCGTCGCCGAGCGAAAGCAGCAGGGCGAGGGAGCCGCTGCTCCGGATGTGGCGCCTTCGAACTCAACTCCAAATGCGGGCTCTGCGGGAACTCTGATTGCCTTATCGGCCACGCCCGCACCGCCGGCGCCGGTGGTTCCGGTGCCGGAAGGAAATCTAGCCGCGCGTGTCTCGATTTCTCCCGAGGGAAAGAAGCCCGGAGCGCCGGGAACCTCACCTTCATCCAGTTCCTCCGCTGGTGGAGGCTCGCCAACAACGGGCGCCACGAGCGGGGGAAATAGTTCCCTGGGCATTGTGATCAGCGGGGGGGATCCCAAGCCTCATGCAGGGGTCTCGGGTCTTGGAAATGCTCGTGGATTCAGCGAATCAAAGCCCCAGGCGTACTTGAAGCGCGCAGACCCCAACGCCCCTGCCGAAGACGAACCCGTTCGTACCGGCCCGCCAAACTTCGCCGCCTTGCCGCCGGGTGCTCCGCCGGAGCAGATTTTCTCCCGGCGCCACGTCTATTCCATGAACGTGAACATGCCGAATTTCAACAGCGCCACGGGCAGTTGGATCATTCATTTCTCGGAGATGCATTTAGCAGGTGCGCCCACTGGTAGCGGGACGCTCAACGCGCCCGGACCCATTCACAAAGTGGATCCGAAATATCCCTCCACGCTAATGGACGCCCACGTCGAAGGCGAAGTGATTCTCTACGCGGTCATCCGCAAGAACGGCACGGTGGACAGCGTCCAACTGGTGCGCGGCGTGGATTCGCGGCTGGATGCCAACGCCATGGCCGCGCTCAGCGAATGGAGATTCGAACCGGCCACGCGCGACGGCCAACCTGTGGACCTCGAGGCCATCGTGCATATCCCGTTCCACGCTCCAACTCGTGAGTAATCTTTCGAGATTTACTGGAACTTCGATTCCTGGAGTTTAACCAGAGCATAGAGCGTGTGATTCACGGGCGTAGGTACGCCCAATTCCGTCCCCTGCCGCGCAATGTAGCCGTTCAACGAATCGATCTCCGTCCGTTTGCCGCGCGCCATGTCCTGCGCGGTGGAGGAATACGTTCCACCCATCTGCTGGCCAATTTTGTAAGCCCCCGCAAGCGCAATCTTCGGATCTTCGAGTCCTGGCGGCTGAATGCCTTTTTTCTTCGCGACCGCGAGCACCTCATAGACCGCTGCTTCCACCACGCGCCTTGCATCTTCATTCGCGATAATCTCGCCGTAGTTTGCGCGACCAAGCCCCGAGACCGCATTCAAGGCGCAGTTCCAGATCAGCTTGGTCCACAATTCGCCTTCAATATTGTCGGAAACGCGGCAGGGCAGCTTCGCTTGTTCAAAAAATCCCGCTGTCTTATCCACTTTTGGCGAGTGCGGTCCGATCACCAGATCCCCGCGACCCAGGTGTTTGACCGTTCCCGGCGAGGGCACGGCAGCGGCGACGTAAACCACCGTGGGCAGCGCCTCGATTCCGGAAGCTATGCGAATCTCTTCCACATTGTTGACCCCGTTCTGCAGGCTCAGCACGGTGCAGCCCGGCGAGACATACTGTGCTAGTTCCTTGGCAGTTGCGGCCGTGTCCGTGGTCTTCACACAGAAAAACAGGTAGTCGGCGCCGGCGGCGGCTTGTAACTGCGTGCTGGCGTAGGGATACACAGTTTCCTGAAATTGCGTGGTCTCCAGGCGCAGGCCGTTCTTCTGCACGGCTTCCACAAAGGCAGGCCGCCCGATCATCGTCACGGGTACGCCGGCTTGCGCCAGCAACCCGCCGAAATATCCGCCGACGGCGCCCGCCCCCACTACCGCCACTTTCGGCCAGCTTGTTCCGACGCTCATGAGAAGTTCACCCGATGGGAAGTGCGGCCGGTTGGATGCCGCAAATACTAAAAATGATTCCGCAATTCGCGAAAGGCGGGAAGAATCACGAGCTTTCCGTTGCCCGCGACGACGGCCTCATGTTCGAGTTGCCAGGTATTCACATGCGGGATGTAGACGGCGTTCAGTCCGGCTTCCATTGCCGGATTGATGTCGCTGCGCGGGCTGTTTCCAATCATCCAGCCGTGCGTCTTGACGATTTTGTGCTTGTTCACAAGCACGTGATACGTCTTTGTATCCTTTTCGCTGACGATTTCAATCGCTTCGAAAAATCCTTGCAAACCGGAGCGCTCCACCTTGGCGGCCTGCTCGGCGGGTTCGCCCTTGGTGAAGAGAATCAACCGGTGCCGGGTGGTGAGGTATGCCAGGGTCTCCGGCACGCCATCGAGGATCTTCGGCGGGGTGCGTTCGAGTTCCACCACGCGAACATGAATCTGCGCCAGCGTCTCCCGCTTGGCCATCTGGTCGGCGAGCTTTAGGTACGTCTCTTCCAGCGAGCGGCCGAAGCTGCGCACCCCATAGCCGTATTGGCGGATATTTTTGCGCTCGGTTTCGTTCAGAATATGCCGGATGTAGGCGCGGCTGTAACCGGAAGATTCCACCAGCGTGATGAAATCCTCGATCAGCTTCTCGAAGAAGACATTGTTCTCCCAGAGCGTGTCGTCCGCGTCAATCAACAGCGTGTGGCGTCTCATAATCTCGAAGGGGCCGCTTGCGTTTGCGTTCGTTCAGGGATCGTAAATCTTAGTGTAACAGTTCAAGCGCGTCGCGCGCGATCACGCGGGCGGCATCGGGTTTGGCCATGCGGTGCGCGGCGCGTTTCATTGCCAGCAGCTTCTCCGGTTGATCCGCCAGGTTGGCGATTTTCCAAGCGGCGGCGGGAAGATTGTTGCAGCGAATGGCCGCTCCGGCTTCCAGCAGATGATCCGCGTTGCGTTCCTCTTGGCCGGGAATCGGTTCCACCAACACCATCGGCAGTTCGCGCGCCAGCGCCTCCGAAGTGGTGAGTCCACCGGCTTTGCCGATCAGCAAATCCGCCGCGGCCATGTACTGATCCATTTCCGTCGTGAATCCGACGGTAAGCAGCCTCGGTTGCCCTGAGGGAGTCTTGCCCGCGGATCTTGCCAGTGAATCCAGACGTTTCTTGAGCGGTTCCGACTTGCCCGCGATCGCCACGATTTGCCAGGGCTTCTTCACTTCCACCAGGTCGGTTACCAATTGTTCGACCGGTCCCACGCCGTAACCCCCGGCGGATAGCAACACCACGAATTCGCTGGTGCTCAGGCCGAGCTTGCGCCGCACTTCAGCGGAATTGGCGGGTTGCTCAAACAGCGGATCGATGGGAATCCCAGCGATGCAAAGCTTTTCGCGGGGCACGCCAATCCGCGCCAAATATTCCGCTGATTCCTGGATCGCCACGTAGTAGCGGTCTACGGTACGGCACAGCCACGAGGCGTGCACATCGTAATCCGTCACCGCAATCACATGCCGCGCTCGCAATTGTTTCTTCGCAATCAGCCATGCCAGGATCTCTGCAGGCAAAAAGTGCGTCGCTACGCAAAGATCGGGTTGCACCTTCTTGAGCATACGAATCATCGGCCCGGTGTTTAATCGGTCCATGCCCAGGCGTTTGCGCAGATGCTTCCAGGGCTTGTCGGTCTGCTGATACAGAAGACCCATCAGGTCCGGCGCGCGATTCACCATGTGAATGTACGCTTTGTCGTAGATGCGTTGGAACAATTTGCTGACGTATTGGAGCGAGTCAATGTGAGCCACTTCGCATTGACCTTGCGCGCGAAACGCCTTTTCCAACGCCTGTCCTGCCCGGACATGACCCGCGCCGGAAGACGCCGAGAGGATCAGCACACGAGGTTGCCGGTTCAGGAGAAGGGAAGAGTTCATGGAGCGGCAGCTGCTAGGCCGTTTTCCGCTGCCCGGTGGCGAGCCGGTCCAGGATCACGCGCGCAAGTTTCTGCAGTTCCCCGAAGCGAGTCAGATATTCCTGGAAATCGTGATTGAGGAGTTGTGCTTCCTGAGGTCCCAGCTGGTTCCGCAGGATCATATCGCGCAGCTTTACCGGATGCGGTAGCAGCGCATCTTCCTGCAGTTCCTCCAAGGCAATTTGTGGGTTGTAGTGATACATGCTTTCCCCCTCGCAGGGATACCCCTGCTTCCTGCCGACAATTCCATTCTACGCAGAAACCGGCCGGGTTTTTCCAGTTCAATGCGGGTTGACGGAGTCAGGCGGCGGAGGCGCGCACGGGGATGAATTCGTATTTGTCGATCTTGGCGGCGATGCCTGTCTTGCCGCTTTCGTTAGGCTCCACGCGGACCACGTGGCCGTGGCAGCGAATGTTCACATCGCCGGCAGAAATGATCTGTTGCGGTAGAGTCAGAATAAAGTCGATTTCGCTGCCTGTTTCGAATCGCGCATCGCTCAGAAAATAGAGGCCGCGATAGCTGACGTCTCTTGTATTGGCCTTTAATTCTGGGCCATTGGCGTCTTGCGCTAGTACACGCACAGGCAAATTCATCGCGAAGCGCCGGGCTTCGCGCCGATCCGATAGATCGCCCATCGGGCCCCCCGAGAAATGTCGGACGTGTGGAAATTATCATCGGGGATAACAAACCGCAATGTAAAATTGCGGAATTTTAGCTCTAGTACGAGCAAAAACGCGTAGTGGGCGGACTAGAACTCTCACTGCTCCGTAATTTCGGCCTTTCTGGACCTTTCAGGTACACTTCTGTTGACCAATCTTGCAATGGAGATCCATCACGATTCGCAATCCCTCTTTCTGAATGGCACCGCAGGTCGCCTCGAAGCGATTCTGTGGACCCCCACGCGCCACGAGGTTACGCCTCTCGCCGCGGTGGTTTGTCATCCACATCCACTGTTTGGCGGCACGATGCACAATAAGGTCGTTTACAACGCCGCGAAAACCCTGGACGCCCTCGGCATTCCTGTTCTTCGTTTCAATTTTCGCGGCACGGGCTTAAGCGCCGGGGAACACGACAAGGGGCGCGGCGAGCAGGACGACGCACGCGTCGCACTGGATTTTCTCGCTTCTCAATTTCCGGGTGTTCCGCTGCTGATGGCGGGCTTCAGTTTCGGCAGCGTGGTGGGACTTCGCGTGGGTTGCCGCGATGCGCGGGTGACCGAACTCATCGGCTTTGGCCTTCCCGTGAACTCCACCGATGTTTCATTTTTGCAGGAGTGCCGCAAACCCAAATTATTTGTCCACGGTGGCGAAGATCAATTCGGCAAGCGGCAAAAATTGGAAGAAATCGTCGCCGCGCTCCCCGGCGAGAACCGCCTCGTTGTCGTCGAGCATGCCGATCACTTTTTCGTAGGCCGCCTCGACGAATTTAACGCGGCTATTTCCGATTGGCTTAAGAAACGCCATCCCGCCCTGCACACCCTTTAAGCAGAGTTGCCCCGTTCGAACAGCTTGGTGAACTCCTCAATCCCCGCCGGCTTCACGCCCACCAATTTCGCGTTCGCTTCCACGTGCGCGGCGCGAGACATCCCTACCAATGCTGTGGTGATCCCGGGGGACGAACGCGCAAACTGCAACGCTCGCTCCAGGTCGCTCTGTAGCCCCAGCGCCTCCGCCACAAACGGCGGCAGATTCTGCGACAGTTGTCCTTGCAGCAGCGCGGCGCTCCCGACCAGTGTTATTCCCAGGTCTGCGGTGGCCTCCATCATCGTGCGTGTCTTGCCGTTGATGCTCTGATTGCCCAGGGTCAGCGCTTCCGTCATCGCCAGATTGTAAGGCAGCTGCACGAAGCGGAAATGATGCTTGTCGCCGCCAAGCTCGCGCGCAATCTTTTCAATCTCGCCGACCAGCAATACATCGGCCGCCTTGGATTCTTGCCGGAAGCCGTTCCAGGTGGCCAGCCCGTAAAACTGGATTTTCCCTGCCGCTGCCGCTCCTTCCAGAAATTCGAATGCCTTGCGAACTCGGATCAGGAATTCGGGGCGAGAGACTTCTCCAAGTTGCGTCTCGGGATTGTGCAGATAATAAACGTCAATACAGCTCATCCCAAGATTCTTCAAACTGCGGGTCAACTGGTTCTCGATGTATCGCGGCGTTATGCAATGGCATCCTGCGGCAATCTCTTTCGCCGTGAATACTCCCCGTTGAATGTACTCCTCGAAAAAATATTTGTTGGGATCGGCCGGCATGGAACCGTCTGGCGTGAGGTAGCCTCCCTTGGTGCAAACGACAAATTCGTCGCGTGCGAATCCTTTGTTCGCCAGCACCTTCAGCGCAGTGCCGACGTTGCGCTCGCTGCGCTGAAAGCGATAGTTAATCGCCGTGTCGAATAGATTGATGCCCGCGAGCCCCGCCTCCACCAGCGCCGCCGCATAACTCGCATCCGTGCCGTCGTTAGGCTGGCCCAGGTAGGTGCCAATACCAATCGAAGAGACAGTAAATCCCTGGGCCGGCCGGAAATGCCCTTCGGCGGCGAGTTCCTTGAATCTTTCGGCGTACCGTTGTGTGCCTTCCGCGGTTGCTCCTTGACTCATCGCACGTTCCTCGCTCTCTAGGGTTTGGTCTCGCTGGTTTCTTCCTTCGGCGGAGCCAGCAGGCGCGCGCACGCCCGCAGAATCCGCCGGTAGGGCCAATCCTTTTCCCGGAAGAAAATCTCGCCCTCGCGCGGGTTGCTATAGAACCAGCGTGCCACCAGGCGGAGATGTTCGCCTAATTCGATGGCTGATTGACGCGTATTGCCGTTGGCGGGGGCCGCGTTCATCATCGTTTCCAGGTAGTCCCGCACCGCCTCTTCCGCGGAACGCGGCTGGCCCGTATCTCCGAATCGCAAGGCGAACGGCTCCGCCAAGCGGCCGCCGCGCACGCCAAAAATCCCGATAGTCTGTTCCTCGGCCAGGCGCTGCAGAATCACGGCGCTTAAATCCTGTACGCGCCGCGCAATTTCCGGGCCGGCACGCAGCGCGTCATCCAGTTTTTCCAGCTTTTTGTGTACGGTCGCAGCGCGTTCAAAATCGAGCTCCTCGCTGGCGCGTTCCCGTTCTAGCTCATAAGAAGACCGCAACGATCCGCCGCTGGTTTCCAGGAATTCCACCAGGCGATTCACTTCTGCGTCGTATTCTTCTTTCGTGCAGCCCGCAAAACACGGCGCCAAACACATCTTCATCTCCGAATAGAGGCAGCCCGGAAAGCTGGGGTCCCGGCGTATCTTGATCTGGCATCGCCGCACCTTGAAAAAATCCAGCACACTGTCAGCATACGTCTGCGCCGCCTTCCGCGAGGCGAACGGTCCGAAGTAGATTCCGCCGGAGGGCTCTCCGCGATCGTTCACGCTGATGTGCCGCGTGACGTAGCAGCGCGGATAAGCATTCTTCAGGTTAATCTTGAGCACCGACGACGGCCGCAACCGCATCAAGTCCTTATAGCGTTTCGGAAAATACTGGCGCGCGATGCGGTAATAGGTGAACGACTGTTCGAACGCGGAATTCGTGACGCGATAGCGCAACTGCCGTGCAAACTCCCTCAGGTTGAGGCGCTTGCTCGTAGGATCGGCGGGTCCCAGTAGTCGCTGCAACCGGCGGCGCAGGTTGGCGGTGCGGATCAGGTGGGGCTCGGCTTTTTCCTCGCGAGGCTCGATCAGGCAGACGGCCGGAAGTTCCGGCAGGAGAGCGAAAAAGTCCGTGTCGTTTTCCGGATGAAATTCAAGGCCCGCGTTGAGTTCCAGCACTCCGTCAGGATACTACGGAGCCTTTTTGCGTGCTGAATGCGTGTGGTCTTATGCCTTCTGCAGCGCTGTGACCCCGCGCACTTCTAGGGAGCGGAGTTCCGCACGCATTGCCTGGCCGTAGAACCACTGCCGCACCATCGAGGTCGGCCAAAGTCTCTTCCAGGCCATGAGGATCGCGCCTTTCCAGGTCAATTGGTAGGACTCGGAGCCAGCGACAAGTTTCATGTAGCCCGTTTGGGCGTGGCGTGGGCCGTAATTTTCCGCGGCCCGCACCCAGCGCTGGATTTCCTGGCCTCTTGCTTCGGGCTTGGCCCAAGCGCCCTCGGCGTGCTTTTCGATGAGTTGGCGATGGAGGCAATAAAGCGCGCAAGGTTCCTCGATCTCTGGAAACCGGAAAACGCGCATGTTTTTGGGATCCGGGGTAAGCGGCAAAACGCCGTTATTGTTGGTTTCCAGCCGCAAGCCGGAAGAAAACTCCGTGGAAAACTCCAGGTAGCTGTCGGTCAGGTGCGCCGCCGACGACACGATGAAACTCGCATAATCATGCGTGTCCGGATGATTGAAAACCGCCACGACCGTGTCTGTGTGGACGCCAAGTTCACCAAGGTCATAGCACCCCGAGAATTCGAACCCCAGGTTTCTCAATTGCAGGGTCAGGGTTCGCAGATGTTCGGTGACTTCCGCGGGCCATTCCTGGGCGGCGAGAAGCTGCGGCCGGCAATGGGCCGAAAACCGGAACGTGTTGCGCAGCGCGAGCGGCGTCGCAAGGTGCAGGATTCCGAGGCCTGTCAGCGCTCCAAATAGCAAGGATTCGACCACGGTTTGTTTGCGCGGGCGGCGCGGCTTCTCCGTCTGAATGGAATGACTACTTGCTTTGATTATTAAGGAGGCCCGCCGGAAAAAGGGACGCGTGTAGCCGGTTGGTCAATAATTCATTCGAAGGGAACTAGCTGCGTTCTAACGATGGCCGAGACTATCGGCTGGTTCCAGAAAAAATCAGGACTTCAGCAGCCAGCCCGCAATCACCAGGCGCTGGATTTCGCTGGTGCCTTCGTAGATTTCCGTGATGCGCGCGTCGCGGTAGGCGCGCTCGACCGGATATTCCTTGCTGTATCCGTAGCCACCGTGAATCTGGATGGCTTTGTGCGCCACGCGTGTGGCCATTTCGCTGGCAAAGAGCTTGGCCGTCGCCGCTTCCTGGCTGAAGCGCCCGCCGGAATCCTGCTTCCACGCTGCCTTGCGCACCAGCAGGCGCGCGGCGTCGATCTCCGTGTCCATATCGGCCAGCATGAACTGGATCGCCTGAAACTGGGCGATAGGATGCCCGAACGCCATGCGTTCCTGCGACCATTTCAGCGCAGCCTCAAACGCGCCCTGTGCGATGCCCACCGCTTGCGAAGCGATGCCGATGCGCCCGCCATCGAGCGTGGAAAGCGCCACCTTGTAGCCTTCGCCTTCGTTGCCGATGCGGTTGCTTACCGGTACGACGCAATCGGCGAAGACCAGTTCGCTGCACGCCGTCGCATTGATGCCCAGTTTCTTTTCTTCCTTGCCCACTTTGAAACCCGGCGTACCTTTTTCCACCACGATCGCGGTAATGCCTTTTTCGCCTTTGGCCGGATCGGTATTGGTGTAAACGATCGCCGCGTCGGCTACGCCGCCGTTGGTGATCCACGCCTTGGTGCCGTTGATGATGTAGGAGTCGCCTTTTTTCACCGCCTTGGTTTGCAGCGCGGCGGCATTCGAACCCGCCTGCGGCTCGGTCAGCGCGTAGCAGCCGATCTTTTCTCCACGCGTGAAAGGCAGCAGGAATTTCTTCTTTTGTTCCTCCGTGCCATAGCGGTGAATGGGATCGCAGAACAGGGAATTCTGCACGCTCAGGATGACACCAGTCGAAGCGCAGCAGCGGGAAACCTCCTCGATGACGATCGTGTACGCGGTGTGATCGAAGCCCGCCCCGCCTTCCGCCTCCGGAAACGCCACGCCCGTCAGCCCGAGTTCCGCCGCTTTGTTGAAAAGCGCCCGCGGAAATTCGCCCGTTTCATCGTTGTGCTTGGCCATCGGCCGCACTTCGGATTCGGCAAATTCCCGCACGCTTTTTTGCAGCAGCTTTTGTTCTTCGGTTAGCTCCAATTGCACGACTGGCTCCAAGCAGTAAATTCAGTTAGTCCTTGGAATTGTAATGTTCGCTTTTGCGGTTGTCACTTATTCGGAGCTGTTAACGTATGACATGATGGAAGGGGAATTCGCGTCATGCATCTCCCCGATTGGCTGAAGAGTCCATTAATCGTCTTTGTCTGCGCCTGGGCGATTTTCCTCTTTGGTGTACTGTCATTGGTTTTAGCGTGGAACCGGTTTCATTCGTCTCATCATTTCGACGGAGGGTTTGTTTTGGAGCCCTGTTTGTGGTTTGGGGCCTGTGGGCGCTGCTTTTTCACAAGTGGGAGGAGTGAATTACCCCCAGCTATACCAGGGCCTTCTTCAGTCGATCGTATGTGGTTTTTAAGTCCTCGGGATGGACACGGGTTTCGCCGGTGACGGTCATGAAATTGGAATCGCCGAACCAGCGCGGAAGCATGTGCAGGTGCAAATGCCCGGCGACGCCGGCGCCCGCCGCGCGCCCGAGGTTCATCCCCAAATTCATGCCGTCGGGCTTGTAGTTCGCACGAAACACGCCCTCAACGTGCTGCGCCAGTTGCATCATTTCGCTCAACGCTTCCGGCTCGCACAGCTTCAACTCCGCCACATGCGCGTAAGGCACTATCATCACGTGGCCGGAGGTGTAAGGAAACCTGTTCAGGATGACAAAAGTTTTCTTTCCGCGGTAAACGATCAGCGTCTCGGCGTCATCTTTGCGCGCGACCGTATCGCAAAAAATGCATTCCGGCTGTTTGCCGGAAGCCGCTTCAGCCATGTACTGGTAACGCCAGGGAGTCCAGAGGTAGTCCATTGTCCGTTGTCCTCAATCTGCCTCAAGAGCATAGCTCATAAACGGATAACAGATAGCAGCGAACAGCGAGCAGGAACCATAGACGACGCGAGCGCATCCTGCTTGCTGCTCGCCCACACCAAAAAGCAAAACGCCCCGGAGACCGGGGCGTCCGCACATCCGAATTCAAAAATGTGCGCCCTACGAGGCCGCCTCGCTTTGGGGCTGCGCCGTGTTGACGAAATCCTTGAGTTCCTTGCTGGGCTTGAAAAACGGAATCTTCTTCGCCGGGACTTCCACTTTCTCGCCCGTTTTCGGATTCCGTCCTATGCGGCCGCGGCGTTGCCGCGTGCGAAAACTGCCGAAGCCGCGAATTTCGATCTTGTCGCCCTTCTGCAGCGCGTCAATGATGCTCTCGAAGATCGTCTCGACAATCGTCTCCGATTCCTTGCGGGGAAGCTCGGTGACGCGAAGCACTTCCTCGATCAAGTCGGCTTTCGTCAATGTCGGTTGCTTTGTCATCGGTTTGAGCCTCGTACCTCGGTACTGCCCAACTCCATGCGGCAATGCGACTTAGAGGGATATCCCCCTGCTGGGTTATCCCCCTTCCTATCATTAAAATGACCCGCAGGTAAATGAATTTATCCGATCAATCCCCTGGGCGGTGGAAATGGGTCTCGGTGCCTAGCGCGAAGCCAGCTTCTGCTTCAGGGCATCGCCGATTGTGGCGGTAGCCGATGACTTCGCCGACTTGTACTGCTCGATCTCCCTGCGCTCCTGCTGCCGCACGGCCGCGCGGTAGCTCAGGCCAATGCGCCGAGTCTCCGGACTGATCTTGATGATTTTGAAATCGTATTCCTTGCCGGGTTCCAGCGGGCCCGCGCTCTTCAGCGGACCGGTGGTCGGGCGGAAGCTGCCCGGCCCTTCGTCGCGGCGGCGGCGGTCTTCGATTTCCGTGTTGTGGCACAAGCCTTCGATGTTTTCTCCGAACTCGACGAATGCGCCGAAGGTAGCAATACGCGAAACTTTCCCGCGCACGATATCTCCGACCTTGTGCTGCTTGAACCAGTCCCCCCAGATGTCGTTGACCTGCTTGATGCCCAGGGACACGCGGCGATTCTCCGGATCGATCCGCAGCACCTTCGCCGTAACCGGCTCACCCTTCTTGAACACCTCGTGCGGGTTCTTGACGCGGCCGGTCCAGCTGACGTCGCCGACGTGCACCAGTCCGTCAAAGCCCTCTTCGATCTCCACGAACGCGCCAAATTCGGCGATGTTGCGAACCTTGCCGGTGACCACCGTGCCGACCGGATACTTCTCCGCGACCAGCAGCCATGGATCGGGCTGCGCCTGCTTCATACCCAGCGAAACGCGCCGGTCGCTTGGCTTGATGTCCAGCACCACCACGTCCACTTCTTCGCCGGCTTTCACGACCTTGGAAGGATGCGTGGGCTTTTTGGACCAGGACATCTCCGTGACATGGACCAGGCCTTCGATGCCCTGTTCGAGCTCGACGAACGCGCCGTAATCCACCACGCCGACCACCTTGCCCTTATATTTTCCGCCCGCCGGGTAGCGCTCGGCGGCGTCTACCCACGGATCCTTGGTCAGTTGCTTCAGACCCAGGGAAACGCGCTGCTTTTCCTTGTCGAATTTCAGGATGATGACGTCGAGTTCCTGCTCCGGCTTCACCACGTCGCTGGGATGCCGCACACGGCCCCAGCTCAGGTCGGTGAGGTGCAGCAGGCCGTCAATGCCGCCCAGATCCACGAACGCGCCGTATTCGGTCACGTTCTTCACCGTGCCATGTACCACCTGGCCTTCGCTCAGCTTCTCCATCAACTCGGCGCGCTTGGCGTGCAGTTCTTCCTCAAGCAGCGCGCGGCGGCTGACCACTACATTGCCGCGGCGGCGGTTCAGCTTGGTGATGCGGACTTGTACTTCCTGGCCGAGCAACCCGTCGAGATTGGCCGTGGGGCGCAGGTCGTACTGCGAACCCGGCAGGAATGCGCGCACGCCGATGTCCACCACCAGGCCGCCCTTGATGCGGTCCACAACCTTCGCGGTGATGGTTTCCTTGGCTTTGAACTGCGCGTCAATCTTTTCCCAGGTGCGGCGGCGCAGGACCTTCTGGTACGAGACGATGACGAAGTTGTCCTTATGCTCGCCAGTGCGCTGCACTTCGATGGTCGCGTTCGGGTCGGGGCGGGGAATCTCCGTGTCGGTAAATTCCGCTGCGGGGATCAGGCCCTCGGTCTTTCCGCCGAGGTCCACAACGACGCCCTGTTCCGTGTAGGCGACCACCTTCACTTCAATAATTTCGTTTTGTGCGGCCGACGATTCCTGCGGCTCGCTGTACTGGTCGATGAGCTTGCTCATCTCCTCCGCGCTGGCGGCCTCTTCGGCGGCAGCCGCGGCTTCCGCATCGGCAGCGGCGTTCTGCGCCTGGGCTTCGGCATGGGCATGCACCTCTTCGGGCTTCACGTGCTCCATGGGCGCAGGGGCAGCCTCGGCGGCCTGGACGGCAGGCGTCATTTCCTCAGGTTTGGGAGTTTCGTTTTCCTGGGCAGGTGCGGCGGCTGCGGAAGATACGGGGTTATCGTGGTCTGAAAACATGTTCTATTCGCCTCCGGGATGTATATCCCTGTTTTTTGTCGAGTCAATCCTTGCTGATTCCCAACCGGGGGATGGCAAGGAGGGGTTACAACGGGGCAGTGAGGACAAGCAACTGCTCGATGTAACTCGGTCTCAATCTACGGTTAGCTGCAAACGTCGTCTTGGGCGCTACAGCCTTCCAAGAATACTCGCCGCAAGAACACCATGTCAATGAAGGGGCCTTCGCAAGACTCCCGTTCTACGGGTGCGGACCCGAGAGACCTTCCGGAGGTTTTGTCAGCCGCAGATTTTGCAGTTGAAGCATCACCAGGGGTTGCGGCCAGGTCTCCAGCCCCAGGACATGCGGCAAAACGGGCATGATGCTGGTCTTCACCGTGTGATCGTAGCCCGGAAGCAGCATCCACCCTTCCATCTCCAGGCTCTTGTCGAGATTGTTGACCGTGGCCAGGGTCATCATCGTGTGGGACCCGATCTTGCGCACGCTGAACGCAAAATCCACATCCGCTTTCTTCGCATCGGGTTGATAGCGGACTTCGACGATTTCGTTTCCCTCGCGTTTTATGTTGATGCCGAAGTCTTCGCCGGGATACAGGTAGACGGTACTATCCAGGACGTAAGGAGTGCGCTCAACTTTCTGTTCCACAGTCTTCTTGTCGAATTTGAATTTCACGGTAAACGGTTCACGGAAGGCCGGCGGCAGAGGCTGTTCCTGGGAAAGAGTTCCGGCACAAATCCCATGTATCGCTAGAAGAGGACTCAGCCAAAGCAGAAATCCGATATAGCGTTTCAGCATTGGCTCACCCCCGATCGATCGATTACGCCTTCCTCGGCGGGACGAACAAACTCGAGAAAAAACGTTCCGCTCCGCATTTTTCCACGAGGTCTTTGAGGGGAAAAATTTGCGTACGCATTGTAAATCCGGGCGGCCCGTCCGTCCAGATCAAGGTCACCCGATGCGCCGGCGGATAGACCCGCAGCAGCCATTCCATTACTAAATCCACGCGCGGTTTATCCTCCGGCACGCGTTTTGCCTCAATCTGGCAGACCAGCAGGTTTAGTTTCGTCGTGAATCGCCCCGTTTCCAGATGCGTCCAGGGCAAAACGATCTGCAAGCCTTCCTCGAAGTCCAGATTCAACCGCGACAACGCCTCTTCGACAAAGCTCAGTCCGTGTACGATTCGCACGGTGGCATCGGCAGCTTTGCCGCTCTCTCGCAGCTGGCGCGTGGTGTCTTCGAGAAATACCGGACTTCCGGGCAGCGCAAACGTCACCTTGCCGCTCAGCTCTAACTCCTTCAGCAGCGCGCTCACCATGAACTCGTATACTTCACCCGGATTTTTCCAGGGCGATTCATACAGCTTGTCGAACGACACCACATGCTTCCCCTGCTGCTTCAGCCAGTCATAAACAGGATGCGCGCCCGTGCGAAAGAAAACCTTCTCGGCGGCCAGCAGCTCGCTCTCCGCCTCTTTGGTCAATAGAGGGAGTGGCCCGGGCCCCAGGCCCACAATTGTGATCGTTTTCATCGTGGACTTCGAGCAAAGGACATGGTGCCGGCTTTACGCTCTTGCCTGCCCGGCTTGCCGCGCCTCGCGCCGGAAATCTGGTGCGTGCACTTCCACCGTGCGGCACATCTCATATAGCCGCGAACGCATCCGCGCGCCAATCCGGTCGGCCAGCGTGTCTTCTTTCACCACCACTCGTTGTCCACCCGGCAAACGCGCTCCCGGTTCGACTCCGGCGGTTTCATCCAGATAATTCGTCGTCAGAATGGTCATGCGCTTTTCGTTGTAGCGCGCGTTCAGCACCAGCCCAATGATGTCCAGCACCCACGCGGAAGGCTTGCTCGCACCCAGATCGTCGAGCACCAGAATCTCCGCCGTACGAATCGGCTCGAGTACTCCCATTTCCGTTGATCCGCTCGACGGGTTGTAACTCGCCTGAATCTCTTTCAGCAACTCGCGATAATCGCAAAAGAGCCCCTGATGTCCCCTGCGAATCAGCTCTTTTAGCGCCGCCACCGCCAGATGCGTTTTCCCCACGCCGGAAGGACCCATCAGCAACAATCCTTTTTCCGTTCCCGGATAATCCCGCACAAATCCCTGCGTGAGCAGCTTTGCTTGCTTCAGCGCGTGCTCGTGCTGTGTAGTCCACGTCTTGCCGTCGGCCAAATCCGTCGCATAACTCTCAAAATCGCAGTGTTCGTAGCGCTTTGGCACTCTGGCACGCTCCATCACAATTTCCGCGCGCTCTTCCATGCCGCATTCGCAGGCCACCGCGATCTGTCCCGGCGTCCCATCCTTCCGCGGCACCAATCTCCAGCCTGTTCCTTTGCAGTGCGGGCAATCTTCGCGCGCCATGTGCTCCCCTGAACCTCAAGCCATCATACGTCCCAATCTCACGCGCAACAATCCGGCCGATCTGCGGAAATCTGTGGAGAAAAGTAAGCGAGCAGCGAACAGGAACCTTTCAGCTCTACGATTCTGCCCTCAAACAAAAAGCCTCGACTTCGTCGAGGCTCTGTCTTGCTTCCTGTTATCTGCTCGCTGCTATCTGTTATCTCGCTGACTTCACGTCCTCACAATCCTTGGGCCCGCGCGCACAATCGCATGCTTGGGTGTGCGTTCATCCGGTTGAGCAGCCATGCGCGACAACTCCTGCTGCACTACTTTGGCAAAATCGTTCATCTGCCGCTCCATCTCGATCATTTTCTCCCGCATGTTCAGGATGATCTCGATGCCCGCCAGGTTTACGCCCATGTCCCGCGCCAGCGTCAGAATCACGTCCAGGCGTTCCAGGTCCGCGTCCGTGTACAGCCGTGTGTTTCCTTGCGAGCGCGAGGGTTTCAGCAAGCCGACGCGCTCATACAATCGCAACGTTTGCGGATGCAGCTTATATAGTTCCGCGACTGCGCTGATCATGTATCCAGCTTTTGCCCTTTTTCTCGTCTTCGGCGGCATTTCTAAACTCCAGCCTTGGCAAACAAATCCTTCCGCGGGTCGGCCGGCGCGATCTCTTCGAGTTCCTTCATCACGTTGCGCACGCGCTCATCGGTGGGCTCCGGCACCACCACCTGAATCTCCACATACTGGTCGCCGCGCTCGCCGTTCCGCGCGCTTGGCACGCCCTTTTCCTTCAATCGCAGTGTCTTTCCGCTGCTTGTGCCCGGTGGAATGCGCACCAGTGATCGGCCATCAATCGTCGGCACTTCTACCTTCGCGCCCAACGAAGCTTCTGGCACCGTCACCGGCACCTTCGTATACAAATCGTTCCCGCGCCGTTCGAAAAACTCGTGCGGCTTCACCACTACGCGCAAATACAAGTCACCCGCGTGCGCGCCCATGGTTCCCGCGTTGCCTTTTCCCGGCACGCGCACGCGGCCGCCGTTGGCGACACCCGCTGGAATGCGCACGTCAATCGTTTCCGTGCGACGCACGCGCCCTTCGCCGCCGCAATTCTTGCACGCGGTGCGGAGCTTTCCCGTACCGCCGCAGCGATTGCACGGCACATTGAAGCGCATTTTGCCGGCGGTCTGCTGGATCTGGCCCGTGCCGTTGCACGTCGGGCAGGTCTGTGGCGTTCCGACCGCACCGGTGCCGTGGCAGACCTCGCAGGTATCCAGCCGCGTGATCTGCAGCTTCTTCACCGCGCCGCGCACCGCATCCCAGAAATCTATCTCGATCTGGTATTCCAGATCGCCGCCGGGTTCCTGTTCCGGCTCCATTGCGCCGCCGCGCCCGCCGCCAAAAAATTGGCTAAACAGATCGCGGAAACTTCCGCTGCCGGCCGCACCAGGAGCGCCGCCGCCAAAATCGAAACCACCAAAATCAAAATTGACATTACCGTGGTCCGCGTCGGCTCCGCCGCCATAGCCCGGGGGTGGCACGTTGTCGCTATAGAATCCGTACTGATCGTACATCTGCCGCTTTTTTGCGTCGGAGAGAACGTCGTAGGCTTCCTGCAATTGCTTGAACTTCTCCTCCGCAGCTTTGTCCCCGGGATTCAGGTCGGGGTGATACTTGCGCGCGAGCTTTCGAAACGAGGCGCGAATGTCCTTTGCCGTGGCCTTCTTCGAAACGCCCAGCAGTTCGTAATAATCCTGTTTTGTGCCCGTCGCCATGCTCGCTATTGTAGCGGCGAATCTTCTTTTTGCGCCGCCCACTCCACAAAGAAAATGGGTCCAACACACTTTGCATTGCCATGCCGCGTGCTGAACCCAATTTTTCTCATTATCGCTTCATTGGAAAGAGTCCACGAACTCTTTCTGATTACGGATCACTGATTACTTGCCTTAATTCGGCTTCTTGCTGTCGTCCACGTCCACGTACTCGGCGTCAATCACGTCGCCGGGTTTTTGACCGCCCTGCGCGCTCCCGCTCGAGGTCGACCCCCCGCCAGCACCGGCGCCCGCCGCTCCGGCTTGTCCTGCACCGGCCGCTTGCGCCGACTTGTACAGCTCTTCGGCCATCTTGTGCAGGGCCTTCTCGACATTTTCTGTCGCGCCGCGCAGCCGCGCCACGCCGCCTTCGTTGACCGCCTTCTTGGCGTCTTCGATGGCCGCTTCGGCCTGCTTCACGTCGGCTTCGTTCAGCTTTTCGCGGTTCTCGCGGATGGTCTTTTCGGCCTGGTACACGATGCCGTCCAGCCGGTTGCGCGCTTCCACCTCTTCCATCCGCTTACGGTCGTCTTCCGCGTGGGATTCGGCTTCCGTGCGCATCTTCTCGGCCTCTTCCTTGGTCAAGCCGGTCGAAGCCGTGATGGTGATCTTCTGCTCCTTGTTCGTGGCCTTGTCCTTCGCGGTCACGTTCAGGATGCCGTTGGCGTCGATGTCAAAGGTGACCTCGATCTGCGGCGTCCCGCGCGGAGCCGGCGGAATGCCGTCGAGCTTGAACGTGCCCAGCGAACGGTTGTCCTTGGCGAACTTCCGCTCGCCTTGCAGGACGTGAATCTCCACGCCCGGCTGGTTGTCGGAAGCCGTGGAATAGGTTTCCACCTTGCGCGTCGGAATCGTGGTGTTGCGCGGGATCTGCACGGTCATCACACCACCCAGCGTCTCCACGCCCAGCGACAGCGGCGTCACGTCGAGCAGCAGGATGTCCTTCACCTCGCCCGCCAGCACCGCGCCCTGGATGGCCGCGCCTACGGCAACCACTTCATCGGGGTTCACACCCTTGTGAAGTTCCTTGCCGCCGAAGAAAGTGCTCACCAGCGATTGCACCTTGGGGATACGCGTCGAACCGCCCACCAGCACCACTTCCTGGATGTCTGTCGGCGACATCTTCGCGTCTTCCAGAGCCTGCTTCACCGGCTTCATGGAGCGGTCGAGCAAATCGGCCATCAGTTGTTCCAGGCGCATGCGCGTCAGCTTCTGCTGCATGTGGATCGGGCCGCTCGCGCCCGCGGTGATAAAGGGGAGATTGATCTCCGTTTCCATCATCTGCGAAAGCTCGATCTTGGCCTTCTCCGCCGCTTCCTTCAGGCGTTGCAGGGCCATGCGGTCCTTGCCCAGATCGATGCCGTGCTCTTTCTTGAATTCGTCAATCAGCCAATCCACGATGCGCTGGTCCACGTCGTCGCCACCCAGGTGAGTGTCGCCGTTGGTGGACTTTACTTCCACAACGCCACTGCCGACCTCGAGCACCGAGATGTCGAACGTGCCGCCGCCCAGGTCGTAGACAGCGATCGTTTCGTCGCTCTTCTTTTCCAAGCCATACGCAAGCGCGGCCGCCGTCGGCTCGTTGATGATGCGGACCACTTCCATGCCCGCGATTTCGCCGGCCTGCTTGGTGGCCTGGCGCTGCGCGTCGTTGAAGTACGCGGGGACGGTGATGACCGCCTTGGTCACCTTCTCGCCCAGAAAATCTTCCGCGGCGTTCTTCAACTTGGTGAGAATCATGGCGGAAATCTCCGGCGGGCTGTACACCTTGCCGGCCACTTCCACACGGGCATCATCGTGATTGCCCTTCACCACCTTGTACGGCACGCGCTTCATCTCCTCGCCGACTTCGTCGTAGCGCCGGCCCATGAAGCGCTTGATCGAATACACGGTGTTTTCCGGATTCGTCACCGCCTGCCGCTTGGCTACCTGTCCCACCAGCCGTTCCCCGGCCTTGGTGATAGCCACGACGGAAGGCGTAGTGCGCGTGCCTTCCTGGTTGGGAATCACCACCGGTTCGCCGCCTTGCATGACGGCGACAACGGAGTTGGTGGTGCCCAGGTCGATTCCAATGATCTTGCTCATTGCTTCAGTCTCCTTCTGCTAACTTCCAAAAACTCTTCATTCCGGTACCCTCCGGAGTGCCGCCAGACCTTCCTTTTATGTAATGTTGGCAATTAAGCCAGCCCTCCAGGATGCCCGGGTTTTGGCCGAGCCCAGAGGGGGAGGGCGGTTCAGCCGGCTCAAACGAAGTTTACTATACAGGTTGAGTGAGATGTTGTCAAGTTATTTGATACTGTCTGTACACTATTATAAATACAAGAGTTAATTTGGGTGTAGCGAAGTCTCCTATGCCTTCCGTCGGCGGCCCTTTTCTGGGACAACGTCTTAGTCCCTCGACGCAACCAATACCTTGTCCCCGCTGGGAGGGGGCGGTTCTCACCGCCCTCTGCCATTCCAAGTCCGGGACTAATGATGGGGGTGTCGCCGGTCCGTCCATGGCCCCTTTTCAACCTGTGATACTCTGGAGCCCGACTAACCTAACTTGGAGGAATCTGTGACCCGCCGTCCGTGCTTTGTGTCCGCCAGTCTCTTGACCTTGCTTGCCTTTGGCTCGCTCCTGCTGGCCGCTCCTTCCACGCAGAAATCCCAGACTGGCGCTTCGGCCAAGAAGACTGCCGCCCACAAGGAATCTGCGGCGCCCACCGTCTCCACCACTACGATCAGCGTGGACGGCGTTAACGATATCGATCCGGCCAAGGCGTTTGGTGCCAAGTCGGCTACCGTCGTCGTTGAAATTTTCAGCGATTTTCAGTGCCCGGCCTGCCGGGCGCTCTTCCTGAACACGACGCAGAAGGTGATGGACAACTACGTCAACACCGGGAAGATCTATCTGGTCCACCGGGATTTCCCTCTGCCCATGCACGCTTATTCGCGAGTAGCCGCCAGTTACGCCCGTGCCGCCGCGCACATCGGCAAGTGCGAGCCTGTCGAGATGGCCCTGTTCCAGAATCAGGACAAGTGGGAAGCCAGCGGCGACGTGAAGGGCACGGTCGCCAGCGTTCTCTCCGCCTCCGAAATGAAAAAGGTCGAAGCCATCGTGGAATCCAAGGAGCTTGAGCCGCTGATCGAGAAGGACAAAGCCATTGGCATGACCTTCCCGGTCTCGCAAACCCCCACCACCGTGTTCCATGCCAACGGACAGACCTACCCGTATGCTGGTTCGCTCAACTACGATGTGCTGAAGGATTTCCTGGACCAGTTGATTAAGAAGTAGCCATCGCGATTCCCATTCGTTCCAGATGCAAGGAGAGACTGCTACCTCGTCATGATGGAATCCGCACCGTTCAACTACCGCCGCCTCATTATCTGGTTCGGACGTTTGGTCCTCGGCGCAATCTTCATCTACGCCGGAATCGCCAAGCTGACCATGCCGAACACCCACCTGTGGCCGTGGTTTGTTCTGAAGTTTTCCGTTTCCACGAATCTCTCCATGTTTCAGCAACAGGTGGAGTCCTACAAAATGCTGTCGCCGGAAATGGCCGGCCAGCTCGCGCATACGTTGCCATTCATTGAGATCTTTGTCGGCTTGATGCTGTTCATCGGCTGGCGACTGAAGATCTGGGCCACGCTGGTCACCCTGATCATGCTGGGTTTCCTCGGGGTGGTCACGCGCGCCTATCTGCTGCATATGGACATCAACTGCGGCTGCTTCGGCACACCGGAAAAGCTCACGGGCTGGACCATTGTGCGCGATGCATCGATTTCCGCGCTCGCCCTGCTGATGACGTACTTCGTTTTCACGGAAGCACGCCAGCCGCATCCGTGGGCGGCCGCGCCGGAGAAGACGGCGTAGCGTTATAGGCAAGCGAGCAGCGAACAGATAATAGCGAGCGGGAAACAAGCGGTCCACCATCCATTGGTGAGTCCTGGCACGGTCCGTTCCTGCTCTCCACTCGCTGTTATCTGTTATCCTTACTACCCGTTTGCAAACATCAAATATGCGGAAACCATGAAGACGCTTCCCGAATACCTCGAACTCGCCGCCGTAGCCCATGGGCACATCTGCGCCGGGCAAGTCTTGGGCGTGCGTCTCGCCATGCTGGGCATCCGTGAACTCGGCGTCGACCCCATCGCCGAGCGCAAGCGCATCATCACCTACGTCGAGATCGATCGTTGCGTCACCGACGCCGTCGCGCTGGTCGCCAACTGCCGCCTCGGCAAACGCGCCCTGAAATTCCGCGATTGGGGTAAGGTGGCTGCCACCTTCTGCGATCTCCAGACCGGCCGCGCCGTCCGCATCGCCGCCAAAGAATCCTCCAAGCAAGCCGCGAAGGAACTCTACCCCGACCTGCCCAAAGAAGAAGGCCAGCAAAAGGCCTATGCGCACCTTCCCGATGAGGTTCTCTTTTCGAAGGAATGGGTGAAGGTCGAAATTGGCCCCGAAGACCTCCCCGGCTTCAAAGGCCCCCGCGTGGTCTGCGCCGAATGCGGCGAAGGCATCAACTTCAAGCGCGAAGTCGTCCAGAACGGCCGCACCCTCTGCCGTGCCTGCGCCGGCGAACGCTACTACTCCCCCTCCTAGAATGATGGAAACTCTTGTGCTGACCTTTCACAACACTCGCGGAATTCTGCGCTAGAATTTTCCTTCGATGCTTTCGCTTCCCCCGATCACCCTGCGTCTTCGCGGTTGGAAACTGATTGACCGCGTCGCGCTTGCGTTTCTTCTTCTTTGTTCCGTCGCGCTGGGCGCCGCCGCGGGGCTTCTCTTCGTCTACGAAAGCGACCTCCCCGAAATTCGCGCGCTCGAAACCTACCGGCCCAACGTGGTCACCGAGATTTACGCCGACGACGGCCAGCTCGTCGGCAGCTTCGCCTTGCAACGCCGCATCCTGATGACCTGGGAGCAGGTCCCCAAGGTCCTCTACAACGCCGTCACCGCCATCGAAGACCAGCACTTCGAAGATCACTGGGGCGTGGACTTCCCACGCGTCGTCGGCGCCGCCTACCGCAATATTCTGAAACACCGCAAAGCCGAAGGCGCCAGCACCATCACCATGCAGCTTGCCGGCAACCTTTTTCTCGACCGCAGCGACCGCAGCTTCCGCCGCAAAGCCCAGGAAATGCTCCTTGCGCTGCAAATCGAGCGCCGCTACACCAAGCCGCAAATCTTCACCATGTACGCCAACCAGGTTTACCTGGCCCACGGCAACTACGGCTTCGCCGCCGCCGCACAATTTTATTTCGGCAAAAACGTCACGGACCTGAATCTCCAGCAAGCCGCGCTGCTTGCCGGGATGATCCGCGGCCCCGTCTATTCGCCGCTCGTCGATCCGCCCCGCGCCCTGGCCCGCCGCAATCTGGTCCTCTACCAAATGATGGAAGAGGGAAAAATCACTCCCGCCGAAGAAGAGGCTGCCAAGAAAACGCCGCTCGGCCTGCACCTGCAATATCCGCGCAACGACCTCGCGCCCTACTTCTTCGAAGACATCCGCAAATATCTCGAAGCCACCTACGGCACCGAAGCCGTCCACGAGCGCGGCCTCCGCGTCTACACCACGCTGAACATCGCCATGCAAAAAGCCGCCAACCAGTCTATTCGCGACGGCCTGCACCTTTACGATCGCCGCCACGGCTGGCGCGACAAGCTCCCTAACATTTTGAAGGACAATCTCGGGAAGCTCGACGCGTACGAAGACGACGACTGGCACCATCCCATCGAGAAGGGAAGCTACGTCACCGGCCTGGTTCTTGCCGTCGACGACAAAAGCGCCACCATCAAAATCGGGAACTACCGCGCCATTCTTTCCCCAAGTGATATCGCCTGGACCGGCCACAGGAAGCCCAGTGAACTCCTCGCCGTCGGCGACCTGGCACAATTCTCGATTCAGGATTTGCGCGAAACCACCGCGCGCGTCCAGGTTGAACAGCAGCCCGCACCGCAAGCCGCCATGATTGCTATTGAGAACGCCACCGGCGAAATCAAGGCCTTGGTCGGCGGCTATAGCTTTGAAGATTCCAAATTCAATCGCGTCACCCAGGCCGTGCGTCAGGTGGGCAGTTCCTTTAAGCCTTACGTCTACACCACTGCCATCGAACAAGGAATGTCCCCATTCGACACCATCCTCGATGCGCCGTTCTCCGTCATGAGCGGCGGCCAGGTCTATGCTCCGCACAACTATGACGAGAAATTCGAAGGAGTGATCACCCTGCGCCGGGCATTGGCCGGCTCGCGAAACGTTCCGGCGGTAAAAATCGCGTCCAAGGTTGGCATCAACAATGTGGTGGATATGGCCCGGCGTTTCGGGATCACAACGCCATTACCTCCTTATCTCCCGCTGGCCCTCGGCGCCGCAGACATGCGCCTCATCGAGCATGCTTCCGCCTTTACCGTGTTTCCCAATGAGGGGATCCGCATCGATCCGCACATGATTCGCCGCGTTACCAGCTACGACGGTGCGCTGCTTGAAGAAGCCCACCCCGAGGTCCACGACGTAATCTCCCCGGACGTGGCGCACACGATGACAGCCATGCTCGAGGAAGTAGTTCAGTTCGGCACGGCCATGAAGGCCAAAGCACTTGGGCGTCCGGCCGCCGGAAAAACCGGCACCACCCAGGATTTCACCGACGCCTGGTTCATGGGGTTCACGCCGCAGATCACTGCCGGAGTGTGGATGGGCTACGACGACAAACAGATTTCGCTTGGCAAGCGCGAGACGGGCGCACAGGCCGCTTTGCCGATCTGGATGGAATTCATGGGAAAGGCCATGGTGGGGGTTCCTCCTACCGATTTCCCAAATGTGATTACGCTCGAGCAACAGGCCGAAGAGCACCACGTCCACACGGATGTCCCCGATACTGCTCCCGAGGAAGAACTTCCACTTCCAGCTCTGAAACCCAAACCCGAAACCCCGCCGCCCCCAACCACGCCAACGACTGCCCCTGGCACGGTGGCAACTCCAAATCCGCAGTAGTTATTTTCGAAATGGATCCCAGCCAGAGGGCTGGAGAGGCACGAGAGACGCATCAGCCTTCAGCAACACGATCTTTTTTTCCCGCGTGATGACGCCGATAGCGGTGAGAGGCAAGCCGTGAAATCGCCGGGGCAATCGCCTCACCTGTTTTGGGCTGGCCGTGAACAGAAGTTCGTAATCATCTCCGCCATGAAGCCCCAGCCGGAGCGCCTCGTGCCTCGGTACCCCTTCGGCGAGCGGCACCGCGCGTTCCTCGACGAGTGCGCCCACGTTGCTCGCCTCGCATAGGCGGGTCAGATCCGTCGAGAGCCCATCTGATAAATCCATCATCGCGGTTGCCAACCGGTGTTTTGCCAGCCAACTCCCCAGCGCAATTCTTGGCTCCGGATAAAGGTGCTTGCGCAGCGTTGTGCTCAAAGGGCGCGCATGCGCTTTTCCTTCCCGCAGCTTTCTCAATCCCCATTCCGCTTCGCCGAGCGTTCCGCTTACAAATAGCAAGTCCCCATCCCTGGCTTCTGACCTGAGGATGGCCCGGCCTTTTGCCAGTTCGCCCACGACTGTCACATTGATCAGAATCCGCTCATTCCGCGTGGTGTCGCCCCCTGCCATCGAACACCGCAGGAATTTCGCCGCCCTCCGCAGCCCCTCAAGAAACTCATCCAGCCATCTCCCAGTATGTGAAGCCGGAATCGCCAGATTCAGCAGAAAACACCGGGGCGCCCCGCCCATCGCGGCGATATCGCTGGCGGCCCGCGCCAGGCATTTCCATCCGACGCTCTCCGCCGGATGCTTTTCGCGCAAGAAATGGGATCCTTCCAGAAACCAATCGCTGGTCAAAACGGTTTCGTAGCCAGGCAGCGGCTGCCACAAGGCTGCGTCATCGCCACTGCCTAATCGCAATCCAGCTTCACGCAGAGCCGGAAATCCTCGCGAAATTCGCGCAACCAGCTGATCTTCTGGAGAACGCTTCGCCATCGGTGGCTCTCATCCTACTGCAGACTGTCCCTTCGTACAGTTAGGCAGTCCTTCGGTTACTGTCCCAAATATAGAAGATACAGGCTTGACCAAGGCACCCTACAAAATTTAATATTTGGAGTGTCGCGAACCAAGGCTCACGGTTCAGAATCGTTAGCTCGAAGTGGCGTGCGGCAATCAGGGAAGACGGAAGAAACGCCGCACCCAAAATTACAATACGGCAAGGCCTGAGGGGCCTAGAGTGATCAGCAGCAAGAACTATACGTTTTATATTGCTTCCACGCCCGGCAAGATGAGGAAACTCATCGTGCCCGCGTACGTTTTGCATGGCCTGGCAGCCTTGGCCATCATCGGAAGCGTCACGGTCCTTGCTGCCGTCGGTTCCTACAGCCGCATGCTTCTCAAAGTCGGCAATTACAACGCGGTCCGCCAGGAACGCGACGTCTGGAAGAAGCAGGTTCGCGAACTCCAGAGCACCGTGAAAGACACCAACCAGCGCCTCGACGCGGTGCAATCCTTGGCCACCGACGTGGCTATGACTTTCGGCGTAATGAAGTATCATCCGGCCGCATTTGAGCAGACCGACGCGCCTTCCTCGCCCGAAGAAGTTTTTGACCGCTCGGTCGAACAGTTCACCTTCCTGAAGCGCAATGCCGCTGCGATCGCTGTTTCTGCGGAAGGCATGCGCATGATGCCTTCCATGGCCTTCGCCGATTCGAATTACACTCCTTCCATCTGGCCGGTGCTCGGTCACATCACAGATGCTTTTGGCGAGCGGTTGGATCCATTTTCTGGTGAAGGCGCGTTTCACACGGGTGTGGATGTTGGCGCGGATTATGGCGCCCCGGTCTATGCCACGGCTGACGGTATTGTTCAGGATGCAGGGCAGCACACCGGTTATGGTCGGGTCGTGATCGTGGATCACGGCTTCGGCATCACCACCTGGTATGCCCACCTCTCTGCCTTTGCGGTCGTGCCGGGCACGCGCGTGAAGCGCGGCGAGGTTATCGGCTACACCGGCATCAGTGGCCGTTCCACCGGTCCACACGTGCACTACGAAGTCCGGGTCAACAACGCCCCGGTCAATCCCTGGCGCTACATGCGCAGCAACCCCTCCGGCGACTAATCGGGCGCTTTTATTCCTTTCCGCACTCTTCTCGGTAGCGCTGGCTTTTAAGCCAGCCTTTCTTCCGCTCCCTATTTTCTGACTGGCGCTGGCGGATCCGCCGCTATGGCCCCGTGTGCTGACTCCAGCAACTGCGGTGAAATCTCCAAGATCAGCCGCACCGATTGCGTGGTTCCCCGGTCTTGTTTCTGCACTTCTGCCGTCTTCAGCAGCGTTCGGTACGCCTCGCGCAGGTCTGGATCCAGCTGCTTGCTCGCCTTCGGATCGTCCAAACCAGTTTGCGCCAGGATCAACAGTCCGCCCAGCATGTCGTTCAATTGACGAATTATGGTTTCGTTGGAACTTTCTCCCTCCACCACCACGCGCAACTGATCGCCGTCCGGTTTCGCGCCCATGGAAACCCATTGCAACTGGCCGAGTAAACCTGCCAGTTGCGGCGATCGCCATCCGCCGGCGCTGTGCTGCGAAAACTCGGAAAGCAGCGCCGAATCCTGCCGCATCACGCAAAACAGCGGCGTCCCGGCCATGCGCAGAAAATGTTCGCGCCACTCCTCGGCGCTTAGACTCTTTCCCGAGGGCTGAAAAAAGCAGGAGGCATCATTGCAAATCGCCACCAGATCGTTTCGCAAGAACGTAAAGTATGCGGTGCGCGTGGAATTGCTCAGCGCGACCGCGTAAATGGTCCTTCCATTGGCGGTTTTCAGCGTCCCGAAGTGCGCGCTGTACGCTTCAATTTTTTTCTGGTCAAATCTTCCTTGCGCGATCGCCATGGTCTTCGGATTTTGCGGCGTTCCGCTGAACGAAATTCCCACACGGTTGAGATCGCGCTCATAGTCAAACCCCGTTGCTTGCACGAATTTTGTGTACTCCTCGTCCGCCGCAGGCTTAGGCACCCAGGCCAGAATCTTGGCGAGAAACGCCGAACTTCGCAGTTCGCTCAAATCCAGGTACAGCACCGAAGTTGAATCGCCTGGGAGCCGCGCCAGCAGTTCCTCCCGCATGCGCTCCGGATCGTTGCCGGGTCCGCGAAAATAGAACCACGCTGCAAGCAACAGCGCCGCTGTTAGCAAGATTCCACCGACAATTTTTTTGCGATTCACGATGAAGTTCGTCCGTCTAGTCGGTCATTCCCCGAACGGAGTATTTTGGCATTGCTGCGCCTTTCTCCGCAGAAAAACCAATAGAGAAGCTGGCCTGGAAAGCATTCTGAAACGGCGCTTTGA
>Ga0335069_10002392_pt1 | contig 28964 bp, 23 predicted proteins | sample Lox_Sample_11_FD_206714 | JGI IMG/M metagenome (GOLD analysis project Ga0335069, IMG submission 206714) | Soil microbial communities from Loxahatchee National Wildlife Refuge, Florida, United States - Lox_Sample_1.1 | ecosystem: Environmental > Terrestrial > Soil > Wetlands | place: USA...
GTCGGCAGGTCGTAGTCGTCGGTGAAGCCCTCGTTGTGCGCGGAGGAGCCCAGCCCGCCGGTGAGGAACATCCGCCGACCGACCGCGTTCGCCCAGACGCGCTCGACGGCCGAGAGCAGCGTCTCGTCGTTGGCGCGGCCGGCGACGTCCAGCGCGCCGCAGAACAGGTAGAGGGCGCGCACCGCGTGGCCGGAGATCACCTGGTGCTCGCGGATCCTCACGTCGTCGAGCCAGTAGGTGCCGTCGTACCTGTCCTCCGGCGTCTGGTGCTCCCTGGCGAAGAAGTGCTCGCCGCGGTGCTCGAGGAAGTGCCGGGCCAGGCGGAAGTAGCGCTGGTCGGAGGTGGCGCCGCTCAGCCTCACCAGCGCCAGCTCCAGCTCGGGGTGGCCCGGGTATCCCTCCCGGCGGCCCGCGCCCTGCCCGAAGGTCCGCTCGAGGAGGTCGGCGCAGCGGACGGCGACGTCCAGCAGGGTGCGCCGGCCGGTCGCCTCGGCGTGGGCCACCCCGGCCTCGATCAGGTGGCCCGCGCAGTACAGCTCGTGGTCGTCGCGCAGGTTGGAGAAGCGCTCCTTCTTCCCGAGCTGGTAGGCGGTGTCGAGGTAGCCGTCCTTGCGCTGGGCACGGCGAAGGACGTCGATGAGCGCGTCCGTCTCCCTGGCGATCGCGGGCGCGGGACCGGCCCCCAGGCAGTAGGCCGCGGCCTCCAGCGTCTTGTGCACGTCGGAGTCGGCAAAGACGTAGCCCTGGTGGCCCTCCTTCTGCCCCTCCGCCGCCAGCTCGAAGTTGCCGGCCGTTCCCACCTCGCGCAGCTTCCTGAACAGGTGCGGCACCGTGGTCTCGCGGTTCGCCTTCTGCCGCGGTGCCCAGAAGGGGTCGGCGAAGCGGACGCGGCGGTAGTCGGCGGCGCGCAGCGGGCTGGCGAGCGAGGGCCCCTCGCCGCCGGCGGCCGCCGCCGGCGAGGGGGCTCGACCCGCGTCCTGGCCGCGCGCGAGGAGCGGTACAGCGAGCAGGGAGCCGCCCCCCGTGGCGAGGAAGCGGCGTCGGCTGAGCGGGTGGGTCATGCAGGCCTCCCCCGGGCGTCCGCGCCCGAGACCCGTCGATTGTCGCCTACCGCGGCCAGAGCCAGCCGAGGACACCCCCGGTCAGGAGCGCGTAGACGAGGCCGTCGACCGTCGCCTTCAGCGTCGTCCCCCAGGCGCGGCGGTACCAGATCGACATCTGCCACAGGGCCGCCGAGTAGCCGAGCCAGGCGATGGTGGACACCATGCGGAACACGGCCAGGTAGTGAGCGCCGGGCGGCAGGGCTCGGCCGGTGACGTAGGCCCCGAAGGCGCCGACCACCAGCGAGTAGACGAACCAGAGGGCGAGGCTCGATCCCATCGCCGGCGGCCCGGCGGGAATGACGGTCAGCACCATGACGGGGCCCTTCTTCATCCTCTCCGCGAACTCGCCCGAGCTCAGCTCCTCCCGGCTCTTTGGCTTGGGAACCATGTAGTCGCCCGGCGGGATGGCGAGGGCGCGCAGCGCCTCCATGGTGTGGTCCTGGTCGGGCAGCTGGGCGTAGTCGTCCTTGTGCCAGGGCGTCAGCAGGTGGAGGAGCGAGCTCGCCACGAAGACGGCCACCGCCGACAGCAGGATCGGCAGCCACAGCGAGTGCAGCGGCGTCATGGCGACCTCCTTGAAGGACGAGGCTGGATGATACGCCAGGGCGGGGCTCCCGACGGCAGGACGCCGAGCGGGGCCGGAGAGGACTGGAACCGGAGGTGGACAGGGCAGGGACGAATCCTCTCGAGCCTGCGCCCGGCCTTGACACCCGGCCGCCGCCGAAGTATCTTTCAACCATCTGGTTGATTAAACCAACCGGTTGAGACAATGATCGCCGGCGCGAACCGCAGCGGCAACCGCCCCCAGGCCCCGGCCCGGCACCGGGAAAGGCGCGACCCCGAGGCCACCCGCCGGGCGCTGCTGGCGGCGGGGGCGGCGCTCTTCTCCGAGCGGGGCTACGACGCGGTGCCGATCGAGGCGGTGGCCGACCGCGCCGGCGTGAACAAGGCGCTGATCAGCTACCACTTCCAGGGCAAGCGCGGGCTGTACGCGACCATCCTGGCCAGCGCCTTCCAGCAGATCGCCGGCCGGCTCGACGCCGCGGAGCGGGAGGCGGAGGACGCGCCGGCGGCGCTGCGGGCGGTGCTCGACGTCTTCGCCGCCTTCCGCGGCGAGCACCCCGAGTTCCCCAGCCTGTTCCTGCGCGAGGTGCTCTCCAGCGGCGTGGAGCCGGCGGTGGTCCCCCACCTGGCCGCCATCGTGGGCGTGGTGAGGCGGATCGCGCTGCGCGGCGCCCGCGAGGGCACGCTGCGTCGCGTCGACCCGCTGCTCATGCACTTCGCCCTGATGGGCGCGCTCGTCTTCTTCGCCGCGACGGAGCCGGCCCGCAGCCGGGCCGCCGCCGAGGGCCGCCTGGAGTTCGCCATGCCGGACTTCGCCGACTTCCGCCGCTACCTCGAGGAGCTGACGCTGCGCGGGCTGAGGCCTGATCCCCTGCCCGGGGCCGGCCGCCGCGCGCGGCGCTGCCCGCGCCTTCCGCCGGTCAAGTCCAAAGGAGCGCGCTCATGAAGCGCAGCCGCGTCGTCTCGCTCGCCGCCTCCGCCCTCGCCCTCCTCGCCGTCGCCTGCCACCGCGGCGACCAGGACGGCCTGATCGTCGCCTCCGGGCACGTCGAGGCGACGGAGGTGACGGTGTCGACCAAGGTGCCCGGGCACCTGGAACGGCTGGCCGTCGACGAGGGCACGGTGGTGCAGGCCGGCCAGGAGATCGCGCGCGTCGACACCACCGACACCCGCCTGGCGCTGCAGGCGGCGCGCGCCGAGCTGGCGGCCGCCCAGGCCGACCTGCGGCTGCGCGTCAACGGCTCGCGGATCGAGGACATCCGCGAGGCCGAGGCGGAGGTGGCGCGCTCGCGGGCTGACCTGCAGGGCGCCCAGGAGGACCTCGACCGCATGGAGGGGCTGCTGGCGTCCGGCTCCGGCACCGGCAAGACCCGCGACGACGCGCGCACGCGGCGTGACGTGGCGAAGGCGGCGCTGGCCGCGGTCGCCGAGCGCGAGCGACGCCTGAAGGCCGGCTCGCGTCCCGAGGAGATCGACGCCGCGCGCGCCCGCGTCGCGGCTGCCCAGGCGCAGATCGCGCAGCTCCAGCAGCAGCTCGAGGACGCCGTGATCGCCAGCCCGGTGGCGGGGGTGGTCACCGAGAAGCTGGCGGAGGCGGGCGAGCTGCTGGCCCGCGGCACCGGCATCGTGGTGGTCACGGACCTGCCCGACGCCTGGCTCAACGCCTACGTGTCCGAGCCCGACCTCGGCCGCCTGCGGCTGGGACAGGACGCCCTGGTGGTGACGGACGACGGCCAGTCCCGTCACGGCCGGCTCTCCTTCCTGGCGAAGGTGGCCGAGTTCACGCCGAAGAACGTGCAGACGCGGGACGAACGGGTGAAGCTCGTGTTCCGCATCAAGGTCGCGCTCGACAACGGCGACGGCCTCTTCAAGCCGGGGATGCCGGCCACCGCGCGGCTTTCGCCGGCAGGGGGCCGGTCGTGAGCACGACCGCGATCGCGTCGCCGCGGGCCGCGGGGGGGGAGCCGCCCGTCCGGGTCACCGACCTGTCGCGCCGCTTCGGCGCCGTCCCGGCCGTCGACGGCGTCAGCTTCGAGGTCCGCGAAGGCGAGATGCTCGGCCTGATCGGGCCCGACGGGGCGGGCAAGACCACGACGCTGCGTACGGTCCTGGGCCTGCTCCGGCCGGACGCCGGCACCGTGCGGACCTGCGGCCTCGACCCGGTCCACGACCGGCGCCGCCTGTCGCACCGGGTCGGCTACCTCTCGCAGCGCTTCTCGCTGTACGGCGACCTCAGCGTGGACGAGAACATCGCCTTCTTCGCCGAGATCCACGATGTCGCCTCCTACCGGGAGCGGCGCGACGCGCTGCTGGAGATGGTGCGCATGACCCCGTTCCGCGGCCGGCTGGCCGACCGGCTCTCCGGCGGCATGAAGCAGAAGCTGGCGCTCGTCTGCACGCTGGTGCACACCCCGCAGCTGCTGGTGCTCGACGAGCCGACCACCGGCGTCGACCCGGTCTCCCGCCGCGACTTCTGGAAGCTGCTGGGGCGGCTGCAGCGCGAGGGGCTCACCATCCTGCTGACCACTCCCTACCTCGACGAGGCGGAGCGCTGCACGCGGGTGGCTCTCATCGACCACGGCCGCCTGCTGACGGTCGACGCGCCCGACGCGCTGCGCGCCGGCGAGCCCGGGGTGATGGTGGAGCTGGTGGTCGAGCCGCGGCGTGAGGCGCTCTCTGCCCTGCGCGCCGCGACGGGCGTCGCCGAGGTGGAGGTCTTCGGCGAGCGGCTCCACGCCACGCTGCCCGGCGCCCGGGCCGAGCAGGGCCGCGCCGAAGCCGAGCGGCTGGCAGCGGGCCTGCGCGCGGCGGGGCTGCGCGTGCAGTCCGCGCGGGCGAGCCTGCCCTCTCTCGAGGACGTCTTCATCGGCCGCATCCGCGCCCGCGAGGGCCAGGGCCAGGTCGAGGTGAACCCATGAGCCGTACGGCACTGCTCGTCTGCGTGATACCCGTCTGCCTGGCGCTCGCCGCCACCTCCGCACGCGCCCAGCGGGCCGCTCCTCCCGCGGCGGAGCCGGACGAGACGCAGGCGCCGGCCGTCGTCCGCCTGACCGCGGAGGAGGCCGTGGCAGGGGCCATCGCCGCCTCGCCGCGCCTGGCGCGGCTGGCCGCGCTCGAGACCGCGGCCGAGGCGCAGCGCCGCGGGGCGCGTGCCGAGCGCTGGCCCCAGCTGGACCTCTCCGCCGGCTACCAGTACCGCTCGAACATACCGGAGCTGGCGATCTTCGCGCCCACCGGCGACCCCACGGTGCCGGTGCAGCGGATCGTGGTCTTCCCCAACATCAACGACAACTGGAGCACGCGGGTGGGCCTGGCCCAGCCGGTCTACACCGGGGGCCGCATCCGCAGCGGCATCGAGGCGGCGGAGCAGGGCAGGCGCGCCGCCGAGCAGGACCTGCGGGCCGGGCGCGCCGACCTGGTGCTGGAGACCCGGACCGCCTACTGGTCGCTGGTCACCGCGCGCGAGAGCCTGCGGGTGATCCAGGAGTCGATCAAGGCCTACGACGCCCACCTGGGGGACGCCCGCAACCGCGAGCGCTTCGGGATGGCCGCCCGCAACGAGGTGCTGGCCGTCCAGGTGGAGCGCGACCGCGCGGAGCTGGAGCAGATCAGCGCTGCCGCCGGGAGCGAGCTGGCGCAGGCGAACCTGCAGCGCCTGCTCGACCTGCCGGCGGCCACGCGCATCGAGACCGCCCAGGCGCTGGCGGCGCCCGCGCCGCCGCCGGCGGACGTCGAGGCGCTGGTGGCGGAGGCCGTCGGCGCCCGCCCCGAGCGCCAGGCGCTGGCGGCCCGGGTGGCGGCGGCGGAGGCCACGGCCGGCGGCGAGCGGGCGGCGCGGCTGCCGCAGCTGGCGATCAACGGCACCTACAACTACGCGAACCCCAACCGCGACATCGTCCCGCCCACGACCGACTGGAAGCAGACCTGGTACGTGGGCATGGGTGTCTCCTGGAACGCGCTGGACTTCGGCCGCCGCGCCGCGAACGAGGCCCGCGCCCGCGCCCAGGCCGACGCCGCCCGCGCCCAGCTTCGCGAGCTGGACCGGTCGATCCGCCTGGAGGTGACGCAGCGCGCGCTCGACCTGCGCACTGCGCAGGCCCGCCTGGCGGTGGCGGAGCGCAGCGTGGAGTCGGCCCTCGAGAACCGCCGGGTCGCCGGCGAGCGCTACCGCGCCGGCGTGATCCCTTCCTCGGAGCTGCTCGACGCCGAGATCGCGCACGAGCGCGCCGCGCTGTCGCAGACTGAGGCCATGGCGGCGCTGCGCCTGGCCGGGGCCGGCCTGGACCGGGCGGTCGGCCGCTAGCACGGCGATGGCCACCGCGGTCGAGATCCGGGACCTCGGCAAGCGCTTCGGCGCCTTCCGCGCCGTGGACGGCGTCTCGCTCACGGTGGCGGAGGGCGAGATCTTCGGCTTCCTCGGCGCGAACGGGGCCGGCAAGTCCACCACCATCCGCATGCTGTGCGGCCTGCTGCGGCCCAGCTCCGGCACCGCGGTGGTGCAGGGCATCGACGTGGCGAAGGACCCCGAGGGGGTCAAGCGGCGCATCGGCTACATGAGCCAGCGCTTCAGCCTCTACGACGACCTCACCGTGGCCCAGAACCTCCGCTTCTTCGGCGGTGTCTACGGCCTGCGCGGCCCGCAGGCGCGGGAGCGCGAGGCCTGGGCGCTGCACATGGCCGACCTCGACGGCAGGCAGGACCGGCTGACCGGCGAGCTGCCCGGCGGCTGGAAGCAGCGGCTGGCCCTGGCCTGCGCGGTCCTCCACCAGCCGCGTGTCGTCTTCCTCGACGAGCCGACCAGCGGCGTCGACCCCATCTCGCGCCGGCGGTTCTGGCGGCTGATCGACGACATGGCGGGCTCGGGCGTCACGGTGTTCGTGACCACGCACTACCTCGACGAGGCCGAGTACTGCCACCGCCTGGCCCTGATCCACGCCGGCCGTCTGGTCGCCCTGGGGACGGTGTCGGAGCTGAAGCAGGTCTTCGCCGGCGACGCGGTGCTGGAGGTGACCGCCCCGCGCCCGGGCGAGGCCCTGGAGGCGATCGACGGCCAGCCCTGGGCGCTGGAGACCTCGGTCTTCGGGACCCGCGTCCACGTGGTCGTCGAGGACGCCACCCTTGGCCGCCGCCGCGTCGAGCAGCTGCTGGCCGCCCAGGGCAATCCCGCGATCTCCGTCGAGCGCATCCTGCCCTCGCTGGAGGACGTGTTCATCCACCACGTGGAGGAGGCCGAGGCGGGGAGGTCCCGGCCATGAGGCGGTTCCGCGCGGTGGTGCTGAAGGAGCTGCGCCAGATCCGGCGCGACCCCTTCTCGCTCCTGATCCTGATCGCCTTTCCCGCGTTCATGCTGGTCGTCTACGGGTTCGCCCTCAACTTCGACGTCCGGCACGTGAAGCTGGCGGTGCAGGACCGCGACCGCAGCGCGCGCAGCCGCGAGCTGATCGCCTCCTTCACCCACTCCACCTACTTCGACCTGGTGGCCGCCCCGGCGCCGGGCGAGGACCTGGCGCGGCTCACCGAGCGCGGGGTGGCGCGCGCGGTGCTGGTGATCCCGGAAGGCTTCGGCCGGGAGGTGGCCGCCGGCCGGACGGCGGTCGTCCAGCTGCTGCTGGACGGCGCCGACTCGACCACCGCCGCCACCGTGCTCGGCTACGCCCGCTCGCTGGTGGCCGAGGCGAACGCGACCCTGGTGGCCGACGCCTCCGCCCGCGCCGGCGGCCGGCCGCGGCCGCCGCTCGACCTCGCGCCTCGCGTCCTCTACAACCCGGAGCTGCAGTCGACGCAGTTCCTGGTCCCCGGCCTGATCGGGCTGCTGCTGATGCTCACGGCGGTCCTCTCCACCGCGCTGTCCGTGGTGCGGGAGAAGGAGCGCGGCACCATGGAGCAGCTGCGGGTGGCCCCGCTGCGCACGCCCGAGCTGATCCTGGGGAAGACCTTTCCCTACCTGGGCATCTCGCTGCTGGGGACCCTGATCGTGCTGGTGACGGCCCGCCTGCTCTTCGGCGTCGAGATCCGCGGTCCGCGGCTCGATCTGCTGGCGGTGGTCCTGCTCTACCTGTTCGGGGCGCTGGGCTTCGGGCTGCTGATCTCCACCATCGCCAACAGCCAGACCCTCGCCTTCCAGCTGGCGCTGCTGACCTCGCTGCTGCCGTCGCTGCTGCTCTCCGGCTTCGTGTTCCAGATCCGGATCATGCCCGCCTGGCTGCAGGCGATCACCTACCTGGTGCCCGCCCGCTACTTCCTGGTGGTGCTGCGCGGCATCATCCTCAAGGGCGAGGGGCTCGCCACCTACTGGGACGACGTGGCGGCGCTCGTCGTCTACGGGCTGGTGGTCGTCGCCCTCGCTTCGCTGCGCCTGGTCCGGCGGGAGGCCTGAGGTCGATGCGGGTGCTGTGGCAGGTGATCGTCAAGGAGTTCCTGCAGATCCGACGCGACGTGCGGATGATCCCCATCATCTTCGTCGCGCCCGTGGTGCAGCTCACCGTCTTCGGCTTCGCCGTGAACACCGACGTCACCCGGGTGCCCACGGTGCTGGTGGACGAGGACCGCAGCGCCAGGAGCCGCGACTTCGTCAGCCGGTTCGTGGACTCCGGCTACTTCGAGCTGGTGGCCTCCTTCGACCAGGCCGACGCGGCGGAGCGGTGGCTGGTCACCGGCCGCGCCCAGCTCGGCCTGGTGGTCGCGCCCGGGTTCGGCTCCGCCGTCGGCTCGGGGCGCACCGCCGCCGTGCAGGTGATCGTGGACGGCAGCGACGCGGCCTCCGCGAACATCGCCCTGGGGTACGCCTCGGCCGCCGCCCAGGGCTACGCGGTCGCGGTGCAGCAGATGCGCGCGCAGGCCGGCCCCTCGCCGGCCGCCCGGCCGGGGCAGGTCGGCCTCGAGCCGCGTGTCTTCTACAACCCCGACCTGCGCAGCCGCTGGTACTACGTCCCCGCGGTGCTGGCCATGATCCTGATGGTGATGACGCAGCTCCTCTCGGCCATGGGCGTGGTGCGCGAGAAGGAGATCGGCACCATGGAGCAGCTCATCGTCACGCCGATCCGGCCCTGGCAGCTGCTGGTCGGCAAGCTGGCCCCCTTCGCGATCATCGGGATGGTCCAGGTGTTCCTGGTCACCGGGGTGGCCGTGTTCGGCTTCGGCGTCCCGCTGCGGGGCTCGTTCCTGGTGCTGCTGGGGCTGAGCGGGCTCTTCCTGCTCAGCACGCTGGGGCTGGGCCTGCTCATCTCGACCGTGGTCCAGAACCAGCAGCAGGCCATGATGACCGCGGGCCTGGGGCTGATGATGCCGATGATCCTGCTCTCGGGACTGATCTTCCCGATCGAGAACATGCCGCCCGCCATCCAGCTGGCGACCTACGCCATCCCGCTGCGCTACTACGCCGAGGTCATCCGCGGGGTGTTCCTGCGCGGCTCCGGTCTCGACGTGCTGTGGCCGCAGGCGCTGGCACTGCTCGGCCTCGGCCTCGCCATCATGTCGGTCGCCTCCCTGCGCTTCCGCAAGCGGCTCGACTGAGCCGGCCTCAGCGCAGCAGGCCGCGGTCCAGCAGGGCGTGCGCGATCGCCTCGCCCAGGCGGCGCGACATGGCGGCGGTGTAGTGGATCTGGTCGACGTAGAGCGGCTCCCGGAGGCCCACCTGCAGGTCGGCGGCCCACAGGAAGTCGGCGCCCGGCGCCTCGCGCAGGACGCGCGCCGCCATGCGCGGGTAGCCGAAGCGGGAGTAGTTGTTCGCCCCCAGGTCGAAGTCGCCGAAGAGGTGATAGCGCGTGTCGTACCGGTAGGTGGGGACCGGCTGCCACACGAACAGCGGCCGCACTCCGTAGGCGGCGGCAATCGCCTGGATCAGCCGCCGGTTGGCCAGGTAGCGCTCGATGCGGCCGTCGAGCAGCGCAGGGTCGTCGTAGGCTTTGCGCACCTCCTCGTCCGTGCCGGGCCGCGACTTCTTCGCCTTCCAGCGGGCGACCAGGCGCGTGAGCGGCAGCTGCTCGTCGAGGACGCCGAAGGCGTAGGCGACCGGGCTGCGCACGGCGCTGCGCAGCCGGGGCGTGAGGTAGGGAGCGTCGAAGGCGAACTCGTTGACGCCGTCGACGAACACCGCCACCCGGGGGACGACATCCCTCGTCAGCAGCAGCTCGAACAGCGCGCGCTCTCCGGTCGAGAGGTCGCCGGCGCGCCCGAAGTTGTAGCAGGAGGCGCGGCCCGCTCCCAGGCTCCGGTCGAGCGCGTCCTGGAGCCCGGAGACGATCGTCTCCTCGTCGGCGACCCCGTAGCCGAAGGTGGTCGAGCCGCCGAAGACGAAGACGCCCGCCCGCGCGGGATCCGGCGGCCAGGGCGCCTGGCCGTGCGAGAGCCGGAAGCCGGCCTGGTGCACGTTCACGAAGCGGCCGTGGAACGGGCGCTCGCGCAGCCCCGTGTACGGCTCCCAGCCCGGGGGCCGGTTCCAGGTCTCCTGCAGCAGCTGCCGCAGGTCGGCACGGCTCTTCCCGGGGTACACGGCCTCGAGGTGGCGGCTGCCGTAGGAGAGCACGATGGGATCGGCCGGGAAAGCCGCCAGCCAGCCCCAGGCCAGCAGGTTGAGCACGGCGAAGAGCACGACGGCGTGAAACAGGGTCATCACGCCGACCGCGTACAGGCGGGTGAAGCGGGGCACGGGCCGGATAGTCTAGCATCGCGCCTTGACCCTGCCACCCCCGCGTGCTGTATTGGCGCGCATGCAACGGCCTCGCCCGCGAGCCCTCCTGCCGCCGGCGCACGCGCTCGGGCTGGTGGCGCTGCTGGCGGCGCCCGCCACCCTGGCAGGCGCGCCGCTGCCCCCCCGCGGCGCGGCGCGGGCGACGTCTTCGCCTGCGCCCTCGGCCACGCCGGAGCCGGTGGCCGAGGCAGCCGACTCGCCGCGCGCGTCCGTGCGCGCCTTCCTCGACCTCACCCACCGCGGCGACTACACGATGGCGGCCCGCCACCTCGTGCTCACGGCGGGCGACGAGCGCCTCGGGCCCGAGCTCGCCCGACGGCTGCGGGCCGTGCTCGACCGCCACCTGGACCTCGACCTCGACACCGTCTCCCCCGCCTCCGAGGGCGACCTGCAGGACGGGCTGCCGAACGTGGACGTGATCGGCCACGTGCCGGACGGCCGCGGCGGCCAGGACAACGTCACCGTGGTGCGCACCCACGACTCGGCGATGTGGCGCTTCTCCAGCCAGACCGTGTCCCGCATCGACGGCTGGTACGACGAGCTGCCGGACCGCTGGGCGCGTGACTGGATTCCCCGGCCCCTGCAGCGGTACGGACCGGGCTGGCTGATGTGGTGGCAGTGGCTGGCCCTGCCGCTGCTCGCCGTGCTGGCGCTCGCCGCCGGACGGCTGCTCGGCCTGCTCAGCGGGCGCCTCCTGCACCGGCTGGCGCAGCGCACGCCCACGCCCTGGGACGATCGCCTCCTCGACCGGGCGCGGCCGGCGCTGACGCTGCTCTGGGCGGCCGCGGTGGCGGCGCTGCTGCTGCCGCGGCTGGCGCTGCTGCCGGAGGCCAGCGGCCTCGCCCGCTCGCTGCTGGGCGCGGCCGCCACCTTCGCCGTCTTCTGGGCGCTGTGGCGCTCGGTCGACGTCTGGATGCAGTTCCTGGGCGAACGCCGCTGGGCGGCCGAGAGCGCCTCCGCGCGTTCCCTGCTGTCGGTCACCGGCAACCTGGTGAAGGTCGTGGTGGTGGTGGGCGGCGTCGTCGCCACCCTGGCCGCCTTCGGCTACCCGGTGGTGACGGTGCTCGCCGGCCTCGGCATCGGGGGCATCGCCCTCGCCTTCGGCGCCCAGAAGACGATCGAGAACCTGTTCGGGTCCATCTCCATCGCCGCCGACCAGCCGTTCCGGGTCGGCGACTACGTCCGGGTCGAGAACCTGTTCGGCGGCACCGTCGAGAGGATCGGGATGCGCTCCACCCAGATCCGCACCGACGACCGCACGCTGGTCTCGCTGCCGAACGGCCGGCTGGCCGACATGCGGGTGGAGGACTTCGCCCCGCGCGACCGCATCCGCTTCGCGCAGACGGTGAGCCTCGTGTACGGCACCAGCGAGGCGCAGGCGCGCGACGTCGTGCGGGAGACCGAGCGGTTCCTGCGCTCGCTGCCGAAGGTCTGGCCGGACGCCGTGGTCGCAAAGCTGCTGGCCTTCGCTGCCTCCTCGATCGAGGTCGAGGTCCTCTGCTGGTTCCGGACCACGGACTACGACGAGTTCCGCAACCTGAGGCAGGAAGCTCTGCTCGGGATCCTGCGGGTGGTCGAAAAGGCCGGCACCCGCCTGGCCTTCCCCACCCAGACGGTGCAGCTGGCCGGCGGCGGGCCGGCTCAGCGCGCCGAGTAGAGCGCGGACTCCGGCGTCGGGCCGGGGCGGCGGACCACCCCGCGGCCGGGGTTGGCCGAGAGCCGCTCGAGCAGCAGGAAGACGGTCTCGACCTCGTCGGGCGAGCCGGCGGCTCGGGCCAGCTCCTCGGCGCTCGCGGCCTTCCCCTGACGGGCGGCGAGAGCCTCCAGGAGCCGGCGCTGCAGGTCGAGGACGGCGGCGGCGGCCTTCTTGCCCGCCTCCACCCCCGGCTGGTGATAGGCGTTGATGCCGACTAGGCTCGCGTAGAGGCCGACGGCGCGCTCGTAGAGGGCGATCAGCGTGCCCAGGCTGCGCGGCGAGACGTCGGGCAGGGTCAGGGTCAGCGAGGGTCGGCCGCTCTCGAACAGCGCCCGCCGGGTGCCCAGCATCAGGCCGTCGAGGTAGTCGCCGCTGGTGACGCCGGGCTCGACCTCGATGCCCTTCGCCACCCGCTCCCGGAGCACGCGGACGAAGGTGACGAAGAAGTCGGGCGTGCCGTCGCGGAGCTGCTGCAGGTAGGCGTGCTGGTCGGTGGTGCCCTTGTTGCCGTACACGGTGAGCCCCTGGTGCACGACGCGGCCCTCCCGGTCCTTCTCCTTGCCCAGGGACTCCATCACCAGCTGCTGCAGGTAGCGGCTGAACAGCAGCAGGCGGTCCTTGTACGGCAGCACGACCATGCGCTTGCTGCCACGGCCCTCGCCGACGACGTGCCAGGCGAGCGCCAGGAGGGCCGCCGGGTTCTGCCGGGTGACCGGCCGCCGGGTCACCGCGTCCATGGCCGCCGCGCCTTCGAGCAGCGCGCCCACGTCGATGCCCTGCAGCGCCGCCGGCACCAGGCCGACCGCGCTGGTCACCGAGGTGCGACCGCCCACCCAGTCCCACATCGGAAAGCGCTCCAGGAACCCCTGCTCCCCGGCCTGCCGGTCGAGGGCGCTGCCCTGCTGGGTGACGGCGACCGCCTGCGGGCCGAAGGCGAGCCCGCGGGCGGTCCACGCCGCCGCCGCCTCCAGCATGCCGTTGCGGGTCTCGGGGGTGCCGCCGGACTTCGAGATCACCACCACCAGCGTCTCGGCCAGGGCCTCGCCGAGGCCGCCGAGGACGCGGTCGATGCCGTCGGGGTCGGTGTTGTCGAGGAAGTGCGGGCGCAGGCGGTCACCGGGGCCGGAGAGGGCGTCGGCCACCAGCTGAGGGCCGAGGGCGGAGCCGCCGATGCCGACCACCAGCAGGTGGCGGAAGCGCTCGGCGCGGGGCGGCGAGACCCGGCCGTCGTGCACGCGGGAGGCGAAGTCCAGCGTCCGCTCCTGCGTCGAGCGGATCTCGTCGGCGATCTCCGGCGTCGGCGCGAGCTGCGGCGCCCGCAGCCAGTAGTGGCCGACCATCCGCTTCTCGTCGGGGTTGGCGATCTCGCCCTTCTCCAGCGCGGCCATGGCCTGGTACGCCTTCTGCAGCGCCGGCTCCAGGCGCACGAGCGCCGCGTCGTCGATGCCCATGCGGCTCAGGTCGAGGCGGACCCCGAGAGCCGGGTCGTCGAAGAGCAGGGCCCGGTAGCGTTCCCACAGCTCGCGCGTGTTCATGGTCTCTCCTCGGCCGATGCTACTCGAACTCGTCCGGAGGGAGGGCTCGCCGGCGGGGAGGACGACGGCCGTCTGCGGGTCGAACGCGTGGTGCTACTTGTTGAGGGCCTCGTGCACCTTCCCGACCATCTGGGCGCCGGGGTTGACCAGCGTCTTGTCGCCCTCGTCCTTCCACTTCGAGGGGCAGGCCTCGCTGGGCTTCCTGGCCAGGTACATGCTGGCCTTGAACCTGCGCATCAGCTCGTCGATGTTGCGGCCGTAGTTGTACCAGTTGGTCTCGCTGCCGAGCAGCACGCCCTCGGCATTGACGAGGAAGGTGCCGCGCAGGGCGTGGCCCGTGTCCTCGTCGTACACGCCGAACAGGCGCGCCAGCCTGCCGGTGCGGTCGGAGCCCATCAGGTACTTGACGTTGGCCAGCTCCTTCTCGCTCTTCTTCCAGGCGAGGTGCACGAACTCGGTGTCCGTGCTGACCGTGACGACGTCACACCCCATCTTCGCGAACCGCTCGTGCTGCTCTGCCAGAGCAGCGAACTCGGTCGCTCAGACGAAGGTGAAGTCGGCCGGGTAGAAGAAGAGGATCGTCCAGCGCTTCCTGGCGATCTGCTGGGCGAGAGAGAACTTGCCGAAGTCGTCCTTGACCGGGTCGTACACGGTGAGCTCGAACTCGGGGACCTTCTTCCCGAGCCTCACCTCGAGGGCGTCGGCCATCGGTTCGTCTCCTTCTGTGGTTTCCGGGTCTCAGTGGACGGCGAGCGCCGGGCGGGCGCCTCGGAGAGATGCTACCCGTGACGGGCGAAAGGCGCCAGCTTCGCCCTCACCAGCTGCGCTGGCGCAGCCCCAGGGCCGAGAGCCGCTGCTCGAGCGGCTTCACCTGCTGCCGGTCGGCCTCGCCGACCGGCGCGAAGTAGTCGGAAGCGTGGAACAGGCGCGCCTGCAGCATGACCTCGGGAGCGAAGCCCGTCTCCGGCCGCAGCCGGTCCGCGGCCTCGAACGGCTCCACCTCGATGCGCGCGCCGGGCGCCAGTACCGCCGGCAGCGACTCCGCGATCCCGCACAGCCGCTGCCACAACGCCTCCATCGGGCTCTCCTCCTCGGAGGAGAGGTCCGGCAGGCGCGCGTAGAGCTCCAGCTCGAAGCCGACCTGCACCCGCTGCCCCTCGTGCATCTCCACCAGGGGTCGCAGCTCCCAGCTCGCCCTGGTCGTCCTCGCCCACTGCTGCGTCTCGACGTCGGTCGGCATGCACGCCTCCGTTCGTGTCAGCGGCCGGGCGGCGGCAGCTCGACGCCCAGCTCGGCCGCCAGCGCCTGCGCGCCCGGGTCGCCGGGCGCCGTCTCCAGCAGGCGGCGGGCCCACTCGGCGGCCTCGCGCAGGGCGCCGCGGTCGCGGTAGATGGTCACCAGCAGCAGCAGCAGCTGGCGGGCCGCCGGCATGCGCTTCTGGGCCGCCCGCAGCGCCGCCAGGGCCTCCTCGACGCGGCCCGTCGAGTGCAGGGCGATCGCCTGGGCGTAGGCGAAGCCGGGGTCGTGCGGCGCCAGCTCGGCGGCGCGGGCGAGCTCGGCCAGGGCCTCCGCGGTGCGCTGGCGGCGGACCAGCAGCAGCCCCAGCGCGTGGTGCACGGCCGCGCTCCTGGGGTCCACCTGCAGCGCCCGCCGCAGCAGACGCTCGCCCTCCTCGTCCTTGCCCTGCGCGCGCAGCAGGTCCGCGAGGTTGACGTAGGCGGGCAGGAACCAGGGCGCCAGCTTCAGCGCCGCCTCGTAGGCCCGCCGCGCCTCCTCCGGCCGGCCGCGTCTGGTGTAGAGGATGCCCAGGTTGACGTGCGACTCCGGCCGCTCGGCGTTCGTGCGCTGGGCCAGCAGGAAATCGTCGAGGGCGCGGTCGAAGGCGGCGCGCTGCTCGCTGGCGAGCGCCCGGTCGGGCACCTCGGCGAAGGCCGACACCGCCTCCACCCGCACCGCCCGCACCGGGTCCCACAGCAGCGAGACCCCCACCCGGACCCGCTCCTTCACCGGCAGCGCGTCGAGCACCTCGGCGGCCCCCAGGCGCACCAGCGGCTCCCGGTCGGAGGCGGCCTTCTGCACGATGGGGATGGAGTCGGGCGAGAGATAGGAGGCCAGCAGCGAGACGGCGGTGCCGCGCACGATCGCGGGCTGCTTGTCGTCGCGGACCAGGTCGACCAGGGCCCGCTCGGCGCCCGGCGCGAAGCTGCGGCCGGCCTGGATCGCCTCCGCGTAGTGCGGCTTGCCGCTGCGGCCCTCGGGGAACCAGCGACGCACCGCCCGGGCCGCCCACTGCGCGCTGCGGTCGCGGTGGCAGTCGTTGCAGGTGTTGGGGGCGTTCCCGGCTCCCAGCTCCGCCGTCAGGTCCGGCCTCGGCACGCGGATGGCGTGGTCATGGCGGCGGTCGACCACCATGTAGGTCTCGGTGCGCATGTGGCAGGCCACGCAGGAGGCGCCCTTGCCGTTCTCCCGGTGGAAGTGGTGGCGACGGGTGGCGAAGCGCTCGGGCTGGTGGCAGGACGAGCACACCTCGTCGCGGCTCACCTTCACCTTGAGGTCGTGGGCATCGTGGCAGTCGGCACAGGTGACGCCCACCGCGTACATCCGGCTCTGCAGGAACGAGCCCCAGTTGTAGACCTCGTCCCGCATCTGGCCGTCGGCGTAGTAGAGGCCTTCCTCGAGCAGCGCGGGCCGGTGGGTCTGCGCGAGCAGCCGGCCGGGCTGGTACTCCTCGGTCAGCAGCCCGCGGCGGGCGTGGCAGCGGGCGCAGGTCTCCACCTCGAAGCGGTCCTCCAGGAACTTCGTGGGCCGGGCGATACCGCGCGAGCGGTCCATCTCCCACTTGCGGCTGCGCCGCTCCAGGAAGCGCACCGTCAGGCCGGGGTCGCCCACCGGGGTGCGGCCGCGCGAGCGCGCCGTCTCCGCCCACTCCACGTGCCGGGAGCCGGGACCGTGGCAGGCCTCGCAGGCGACGTCGATCTCGGAGAAGGAGGTGGTGAAGCGGTCCTCCGGCCAGCGGTAGCCCTTGCGCAGGTTGGTGGAGTGGCACTCCGCGCACTGCGAGTTCCAGTTCTGGGAGGGCTTCGTCCAGTGCAGCACGTCGCGGTGGTCGGCCCCGGGGTTGAGCGCGAACCAGTGCTGGCCGCCCTCCGCCTTCGGGCGGCTGTCCCAGGCCAGGCCCAGCGCCTGCAGCCGCCCGCCGGCCAGCGGCAGCAGGTACTGCTGCAGCGGGAACACGCCGAAGGTGTAGACGACCGGGTACTCGGCGCTGCGCCCGTCGGGGCCCTCGGTGCGGACGCGGTAGCCGCCGTCCTTGCGGTAGAAGCGGGTGCTGACCGCGCCGTCGGTGAAACGCGCGTCGGCGAAGTCGCCGAGCACCGTCTTCGCCGACGGAGGCTGCATGGCCTGGTGGTGCTGCGACGCCTGCCAGCGGCGGGTCTCCTCGGCGTGGCAGTCCTCGCAGCTGCGCCCCCCCACGTAGCGCAGCGGCGCCGGGCCGGTGGCCGCGCCCTGGCCGGGAGGCGGCAGCAGCACGATCACCACCGCCGCCACCGCCATCAGCACCAGGGCGAGGACCCACAGCAGGCGGCGGCGGGCCTTCGGCGTCACGTCGAGCTCCTCCCGGCCCGCATTATACGAGGCCGCCCCGGAGCTAACGCTTGCGCATGCGGATCTCGGCGCCGGCGCGGGCGAACGTCACCTCGTCCATCAGCTGCCGGATCAGGTACAGCCCGCGCCCGTGGTGGCGGTAGACGTTCGGCCCGACGGTCGGGCTGGGCACCTGCGCCGGGTCGAAGCCGCGGCCGGGGTCGCTGACGACGATCAGCACGCCCGGCTCCGCGTCACAGGTGACGGTGACGTCGACGCTCTTGCCCGGGTCTTCCCGGCAGCCGTGACGCACGGCGTTGGAGAGCGCTTCGCGCAGCGCGGTCTCGATCTCGAACTCTCGCCCGTGCACCCGCCGCACGGCCCGCAGCGTGGTCATCACCCGCTCCACCGCCGGGGTGATGGCGGAAACCCGCCCGGGGACCTGGATGTGGAGCCGGAACTCGGAGCTCCCGGGCTCGAGATCGCGGCGGGGCGGCGCGGGCGCGCTCATGAAGCCGCGGAAGCATACCCAAAAAGGCGCCGCCCCGCCGCACCACGGACGAGGCCGCTGTCGTCAGCCCGCCGCTCGCGGCTTCATCAGCCGCGGGGCGAGCGTCAGCACCACGCCGTAGAAGGCGAGGCTCGCCACCAGGGTGGCGGGCCGACCCTCGCGCAGGTCCTGGAGCAGCAGCTTCATCCCGCCCAGGACGACCAGCGGGTACACCAGCCAGCCGAGCTCCGGCAGCGAGCCCCGGCGGGCGATCGCCGCCAACAGCAGGGCGAGCGCGCCGAGGACCGCGGTCCGCACCACGGCGGAGACGCCGGCGTCCTGCGGCAGCACACCGCCCAGCAGGCCCCAGACTGCGGCCTGGGCGGCCCGCACGGCCGCCAGCAGCGCCAGCAGCGCGAGCAGCAGGTGCGGCAGGCGCGTCGACGCCGCGCGTGTCGAAGGATCGGTCGCCAGCAGCAGCCAGGCCGCGACGGCAGCCAGCGCCGTCGTCCAGGCCAGGGGGCCGTCCGGGGGCACCGGCCCTCCCAGGGCACGGGCGCAGGACAGGAGGAGCCCGCTCTGCGCGACGGCCGCGGCGACGTAGAGCGCGCCGTGCACGCGCAGCATCGTGCGGTCGCGGTGGCGGCCGAGGGCCACCGCCGCGAGCCCGAGGGCCGTCCAGACGATCGGCAGCGACCAGGCGGGTGCCAGCAGGCCGGTGCCGGCGGCGGTCAGCAGGCCGCCAGCCGTCGAGTAGAGGTAGAGGTTGCGGGCCGGGCCCAGCCGTCGCTGCGCGCGGGCTTCGGCGGCGCCGTAGCCCAGGAACCCGAGCAGCAGCGCGACGACCCCGGGCGCCAGCGTGCCCAGACCGTGGGCCGAGAGCGTCCGCGCCGCGCCCGCGATGCCGAGGGCCAGCGCAGCCGATCCCTGCACCATCTCGAAAGCGGTGACCGCCCGCCGGGCGCGCAGCGTGCGCGCGGCGATGCTGCCGACGTAGACGGCAGGGATCACCAGCAGCGCCGCGGCCGCGACGGCCGGCGCGAGCGGGGCGTAGCCCTCGGGCAGCTGCGGACGGCTCACGACGGCGATCGTCAACAGGGCCACCGCGTCGAGGGTCGCCGCCACCGGCCAGCGCAGGCCGAGCCAGGACTCGCGCCAGGCCAGCCACTCCACGCCGCAGGCGATGGCGAGCAGAGCGAGGAGGGCCGCCAGCAGGTCGCGCGTGGAGACGAGGAGGGCGAGCGCGGTCAGCAGCGCGAGGGCGGTGGTGAGCGCGGCGTTCGTGGCCAGCCGACGGTGCCAGGCGACGGCGAGGCCGAGGCCGTAGAAGGCGACCAGCGCCACCGAGGCCACCGGGCTCGGCAGCAGCTCGAAACGGGCCGTCGCCTCCCACACCAGCGGGAAGGCGATCAGGCTGCTGGCGAGGTCGTGGAACGCCGCGCTGTGGATGCGCCCGGCCAGCGCCTCGCGGTCGGCGCGCAGCTGCCAGAACGCCGCGTAGGTGACGCCGAGCCCGACCCCGAGCGCCGGCGGCAGCAGGTGGCCGTCGGTCAGGGCGCGCACCAGGTACGCCCCCGCCAGCACCAGCAGCGTGCGGCCGAGCAGGGCGAGGCTCCCTTGCGGCAGCGCGGGCGCCGTCGGCTGCACGTCCTCGCCGTCCTGCAGTGCGGGCCGGGCCCCGGCCGCCGCCTCGAGCGCGCCCACCCGCCGCTCCAGGCGCTCGAGCCGCTCGGCCAGCCGGCTCTGCGCCCGGTGCAGCTCCTCCAGGCGATCCCCCATGGAGCCCCTCCTGGCCGCGCGGACGCCACGGCGGCGTCAGGCCGCCGTGCGCGCCTCCGCGGCGTGACCGCTGCCGGCCCACGGCGGCAGCAGCCGCACCAGCCCCCACAGGATCAGGAAAGGCAGGACCAGCAGCCCCACGGCGACCAGCAGCCCCTCCTGGGTGGCGAACTCGAGCTTGTAGGTGGTGTAGCCGAGGTAGCTCTTGGAGAAGAGCTGGCCGCCGATCACCACGTTCCAGCGCATGGCGAAGATGCCGACCAGGGTCAGCAGGCCGGCCGTCGCGTACACGCCGCGGCGCGCCTGCTCGGTGAGAACCACCAGCTGGGTCATCGCCAGCAGGCCCAGCGGCAGCAGCGTGCCCAGGATGATCTGCACCACGATGTGCGGCAGGTAGAGCTGCGTCTTCACCATGAAGTCGAGGGTGCGGAACGACTCGTCGGCCTCGTAGATGCGGTGGATGAGGTCCAGCATCTCCAGCGAGAAGTCGACCACGAAGGTGTAGAAGAGGTAGCGGGCGATGGTGTCGACGCAGCGCATGTCGATCTCGCGTCCGCGCAGCCGGGTGGCCGCCATGTAGAGCAGCATCACCGCCGCGATGCCGGAGACGATGGCGGAGAACAGGAAGACGATGGGCATCATGGGCGTCGACCACCAGGGGTTCGCCTTCACCGAGCCGAAGATGAAGCCGACGTAGCCGTGGAGCAGGAAGGCAGAGGGAATGCCGATCACGGTGACGACGAAGCTCGCCCGCTCGTCCGCCTGCAGCGCCTCCGGGCTGACGTCGTAGGAGCCGAGCGTCAGGACCTTGTAGACGAGCCCCAGCGGGCCGCCGGTCGTCCGCGCCCGCTCCACGATCTCGCGCCGGTAGTCGAGCCAGATCTCCAGCAGCAGCACCGCCATCAGGTACCAGAGGTAGACGAACCCGAACATGGCCATGGCCGAGGAGGTGTGCGGCGTGAGGTACATCTCCAGCGAACGCTCGGGGTGGCCCAGGTGCAGCTGCAGCGGCAGCGGGGCGACCAGCAGGAAGGCGAGCGCGGTGAGCAGCGCCAGCCGGTAGGTCGGCTTCACCGCCTCCACCCGGAACACCCGCTCCAGCGAGGCCAGGATGAAGGCGCCGGCCACCAGGCCGGTGATGAACGGGTAGAGCACGATGAGGATGCTCCACTGCAGCTCCACCTCGTTCGGGTAGATGTAGCCCTGCACGCCCTGAAGCACGCTCTCCATCGCCTACCTCACCGACCCGTCGAGGCCGTTGTAGAAGGTCTTCGACCGCGTGGCCATCTGCGGCTTCAGCACCTGGACCTTGTGCGTGCGCAGGAACTCGTGGATGGGGTCCTTCGGGTTCTTGAGGTCGCCCAGCGTGCGGGCGCCGGTCGGGCAGGTCTCGCAGCAGGCGGTGGTGAGCCCCCTGGTGATCCGGTGGTAGCACAGCGAGCACTTGTCGACCGTCTTCGTGCGCGGGTCGATGAAGCGGCAGCCGTAGGGGCAGGCCTGCACGCAGTAGCGGCAGCCGAGGCAGTACGTCTTGTCCACCAGCACCACCCCGTCCGGGGTCTCGAAGGTCGCGCCCACCGGGCAGACCTGGACGCAGGGCGAGTCGGCGCAGTGGTTGCACATCTTCGGCACGAAGAAGCTCTTGGAGCCGTCGTCCTTCCGGTACTTCTCCGGGAAGCCGTCGTAGCCGCCGTTGGGGGAGTCGACCTGCGGGTGCTCGATGTCGCCGTTCGGGACGTGGTAGCGCTCGACCCAGGTGCGGAAGTACAGGGGCTCGCGGGGGACGTCGTTCTCCTCCTTGCAGGCCCGCACGCAGTTGCCGCAGCCGATGCACTTCTCGACGTCGATCGCCATCGCCCACCAGTGGTCGGTGGTGCGGTAGTTCGGCGCCTTCTCGGGCTCGCCGCTGGCGACGGCGTCCCAGGCGATGCCGGCGGCGCCCGTCAGCAGCAGGAAGGAGCCGGAGCGGAAGAGGAACTCGCGGCGGCCGGTCCGGTCGTCGCTCACTTCGAGGCTCCCTTCTCCGCCGTCGGCGGGGGCGAGGCCGGCTGCGCGGCCTGGTCCAGCGGGTCGTGGGCCTGGTGGCAGGAGGTGCAGACCTCCCCACCGGAGTGGCCGGCCACGTCCACCTGCGGGAAGCTCGCGGGCCGGGCCACGTTCTCCTGGTGGCAGCGGGCGCAGAGGACCTTCGGGTCCGGCCTCACCACCTTGCCGACGGTCGGATCCTCGGCGTGGCGCGCCAGCGGCCCGTGGCAGGCCTCGCAACGCACGTGGGCGTGCTTGCCCTTGTGCAGCGCCTCCCACACGTCCGAGTGGCACTCGACGCAGGCGTCGCGTCCGGCGTGGCCCAGCGGCCGGGTGCGGTTGTCGGCGATCGCGCCGGGACGGTAGTGGCCGTAGGCGCCGAAACCCTTCGGCACCATCAGCGCCTGCAGGACCAGGAACACCGCGACGCCGGCCAGGAAGAGAGCCCCGACCCGCACCAGGTGCTCCTTGTGGCCGAAGAGACCCTTCATCGCGCCCACCTCCGGTCGACGGCGGCGGCCGGCCCCGCAGGTCTTCTGGTTGTTCGGACGGCTCGGAGGGGTCGAACCGAGCGCCATGTTTGGAAGAAACGGATCGTCGTGCCAGAGGCAAACGGCTCATGCCGGACAGATCAAAGGAGCCAAGTCGCCCAGCGCGGGTTGGCGGCCGGGATACGCTACCCTAGGCCGACTCCGACGAGCCTGACCGGAACCACTGGAGAGGGGCACCGATGAAGAACGTCCTCGGCGCGTTCACGCGCTTCCTGGCCCACATCACGCGGAACCCGTTCGGCATGGTGGGTGCGGTGATCACCACGATCGCCGCCATCCTGTTCGTGACGCTGTTCGCGTTCGAGGCGGTGGGGATGAGCCACGGGCCCTACCTGGGGATCCTGGCCTTCCTGATCCTGCCCGGCTTCTTCCTGCTCGGCCTGCTGCTCATCCCGATCGGGCTGTGGCGCGAGCGCGGCCGGCACCGCCGGTCCCCCGCCGCCGGCGGGGAGCAGGCCGAGCGCCTGCCGGTCTGGGACCTCAATGTCGACCGCGTCCGCCGCAACTTCCTGGTCTTCCTGGCGCTGACGGCCATCAACCTGGTGATCCTCTCCACCGCCATGTACAAAGGGGTCGAGGTGATGGACTCGACCCCGTTCTGCGGGGCCGCCTGCCACTCCGTGATGCGCCCCGAGTACACGACCTACCAGCGCTCGCCGCACGCACGGGTGAAGTGCGTGGAGTGCCACATCGGCGCCGGGGCGAACTGGTTCGTCAAGTCGAAGCTGTCCGGCTCCTGGCAGCTGGTGGCGGTGACCTTCGACCTCTACCCGCGGCCGATCCCGGTGCCGGTCCACAACCTGCGCCCCGCGCGCGAGACCTGCGAGCAGTGCCACTGGCCGCAGAAGTTCGTGGGCGACCGCTTCCAGGTGAACACCCACTACCAGGAGGACGAGGCCAACACCGAGGTGAAGACGGTGCTGGTGGTGAAGGTCGGCGGGCGCCAGTCCGGCCGCAGCCACGGCATCCACTGGCACGTGGACCCCGATCACGTGGTGCGCTACCGCTCGGACGAGAAGCGCCAGACGATCTACGAGGTCGAGATGAGCGCGAAGGACGGCACCGTGCGCCGGTTCACGGCGCCCTCGGCGGACACGCCCGAGGGCAAGGCCGCGACGGAGTGGCGGACGATGGACTGTGTCGACTGCCACAACCGCCCGACGCACATCTACCGCCCGCCCGAGCTCGAGCTCGACAACGCCCTCTTCGACAGGCGGATCGACGTCTCGCTGCCCTACATCCGCCGGGAGGGCCTGAAGGCGCTGCGGGTCGAGTACACCGGTGCCGAGGCGGCGCGGGCCGGCATCGCGAAGGCGATCTCCGGCTTCTACCAGCAGTCCTACCCGCAGGTGGCGAAGGACAAGGCAGAGCAGGTGGAGGCGGCGGGCCGCGCGCTCGGCGACATCTGGAGCTGGAACGTGTTCCCCTCGATGAACATCAAGTGGGGCACCTACCGCAACCACCTCGGCCACACCGCGGACATGGCCGGCGACGTGGGATGCTTCCGCTGCCACGACGAGCAGCACAGGACGCACGACGGCAAGACCATCTCCCAGGACTGCGGCACCTGCCACTCGCTGCTGGCCCAGGAGGAGAGGGACCCGCCCATCCTGAAGACGATCAGCCAGTAGTCGGAGGGGTCAGGTCTTGACCCGTAGTGCAGGTGTCACCTTGTGGGGACGCTACGCGACAACACAAGACCTGACCCCCTAATTGAGCGTCAGCGCCACCGTCGGGTCGAGCGGGTACCGGCCGCTCGACTCACCATAGACGGCCAGCCCGCCCGGTAGCGCGCCGTCGACCTGCAGGCGGATGACGATCGCACCCTCGCGAGCGGCGGCCTCGAGCGCGGCCGCCGGCAACGCCGTCGTCACCAGGTAGCCGTAGGAGCCGGCCTCGCTGAGGTGCGGCCTCTCCTCCCGCTTCTGCGACCACCAGGACAGCACCCCCCGGTGGTCGGCCGGGTCGTCCGGCAGGTCGAAGACGCCGGCGGGAACGTCGTTGACGCTGACGCGGACGGCGCTCGGCCAGGTCTTCGTATCGGTCATCGGGTACGCGTTCGGGTTGAGGCCCGGGTCGACGGTGCCCTGGCCGCGCATGAAGTCGCCCTCCACCTTGGCCCCTTGCGGGCGGTCCTTGGCGAAGAGCTGCTTGGCGCCGAGCTCGGCCAGGAAGGAGGCGGAGGCCACGTCCTCCGGCCGCAGGTCCTTCGGCCACGGCAGGCGGTACTCGAACCAGCCGGCGCCGGCACCGTCGCGCTTGCGGCCGTCCATCGCCGTCCAGTCGCGGAGGCTCCACCGCGCGGCGGAGACGGCGTTCGGCGCCGCGCGCAGCACCCGCAGACGGCGGCCGTCGACGTTCACGGCCTCCTCCCGCGCCGAGGCGCCTTCGCCGACCACGAAGGTGGTGAAGTTGCGCTGGAGCAACCGCCCCGCCGCGTCCTCGAGGCTCGCCCGCAGGACCGCCACCGCGCGTCGTTCCGGCATGGTGACGGCCACCGGCTCGAGCGCGTGAGACGCCCATGGCGCAAACGGGACCTTCCTCTCCCCCGTCCACCAGGTGCGCTCGCGGCCGAGGTCGTCGACACCGACGAGAGCCAGCCTGAGCGTGAGCTCGGGGCCCGGCGAGACGTCGGTCAGGAACGAGGCCCACAGCGGCACCGAGACCGTCTCGCCCGGGTTCGCCGGCGTCGCCGGATAGGAGCCGACAGCCACGTAGAAGGGCGCGTGCAGGTCGCGCAGCGTCATGCCCGGCATCAGCTCGCCGAGGCCGGTGTCCTTCGGCGTGCGGTCCGCGCGCACGTAGCCGTTCCACTCGTTGATGACGTCGTGGTGCTCGGTGTAGAGCCAGCCGGCGACCTTCGGGTGGCGGCGGAACTCGTCGATCATCGCGTGGTACTCGAAGCTCCAGTCCACGTCGCCGGTGGAGCCCTCGTACCCCCAGACGTCGCCGCACTCGCTGTTGAGCATGGGCGCGCCGTCCTGCCGGTGCCCGCCCAGGTAGTTCCAGGTCGAGCCCGGGAAGGTCTTCGCCTCGGCCTCGTCGAGGGTCTCCTTCCAGCGCCAGCCGGGCAGGTACATGTGCCAGGAGTTGAGGTCGGTCGTCACGTGGCCGCCGCCACAGCACGGCGAGTCGTCCTCCGCCAGTCGCGTCGGGTCGAGCTGCTTCGCCAGCTCGTATCGGCTCGCGACCCAGGCCTGCGTCTCAGGCAGGTACACCTCCCTGCCGGCCGGATCCTTCGACAGCAGCCCCCACTGCTCGTTGAACAGCACCCAGGAGAAGATCGCCGGGTGGTTGAAGTCGCGGCGGACCATGCCGCGCAGCGCCGTCTCCCACTCCTGCTTCATGGCCGCGTCGGGCGGGCCCCAGCTGTTGGGGACGTCGCTCATCACCAGCATGCCGAGCCGGTCGGCCCAGTAGAGCTTGCGCGGCAGCTCGACCTTCACGTGCGTGCGGATGGCGTTGAGGCCGAGCCGGCGGGCGATCAGGATCTCCTCGCGCATCGCGGCGTCCGACGGCCACGTGTAGTAGCCCTGCGGGTGCCAGCCCTGGTCGAGGGTCATCTGCAGGTAGACGGGCCTTCCATTGAGCGCCACGTACGGGTGTCCCAGCCCCGGCAGCGGCGCTCTCCCGATCGAACGGAAGCCGAAGTAGGTCTTGACCACGTCCTCCGTCCCGCCGGTGGTGAGCGTGAGCGTGGCGTCGTAGAGAAACGGGTCCTCGAGCGACCACAGGCGCGGGTGCTCACCCAGCGGCAGCGTCAGCCGGACCTCGCGGCCTCCCTTCGGTACGGCGACGCGCCCTTCGCTCCCCTCCGCCTCGAGGTGGAAGGTAGCGTCGGCAGACGCCGGGTCGGAGAGGCGGACGACCGCCTCGACCCGCTTGCCCGGGAGGTCGGGGTGGAACTCGAAGGAGTCCACGTAGACGGCCGGCCGCGCCTCGAGGTACACCGTCTGCCAGAACCCGCGCGCCTTGCCGTAGCCCTGCTTGCCCTCCAGCTTGAACGGGTGCGGCGTGTCGTCCACGCGGAGCACCAGCCGTTGCTCCTCCCCGGGGCGGGCGAGCTTCGTCAGCTCCAGCTCGAACGGAGTGTAGCCGCCCTGGAACGAGCCGATCGGCTGGCCGTCGAGCCAGCCGGTGGTCCTCCAGTCCGAGGCACCGACCACCAGGAAGACGCGCCGGCCCTTCCACCCGGCGGGGACGCGGACCCTGCGCGCGTACCAGCCGATGTCGGCGTCGTCGCGGACGCCAGAGAGCGGCGATCCCCAGGAGTAGGGGACGGTGATCCGCAGCGGGAAGCCGGACGGCGCCGTGTCGAACCAGCGCGCGCTCTCGCCGGCGCCGGCGGAATCGAAGCGGAACGCCCAGGTGCCGTTGAGGTTCACCCAGTCGGCACGCCGCAGGTCGGGGCGCGGGTGCTCGGGGAGAGGGATCGCCGTCGCCTGGTCGACGACGGCGGCCGACGGCACCTCGGCGGCGGTGACGACGGCGACCGCACCGAGGCAGCAGGCCGTGACGAGACCCGCGAGCAGACTCTTCATCGATGCACCTCCGGGGGGCGAGGCTCGGCCGTCAGCGAATCACGTCGGTGTGGATGGCGCGTCCGTTCAGCGGCTGGATCGGGCGGTTGTCGTGCCGCATGAGGGTACGGAAGGCCTCGATCTGCGCCGCCGAGGCGGTGGCGTGCGCCTCCAGCACCAGCCAGCTGACGCCCTCGCTGCAGGGCGGCGTCGTCAGCGAGCCGGCGTAGCGATAGACCTCGCGGCGGGCGGGCAGCAGGGCACCGATCTGGACGCCCCCCCGGCCGAGGTCGACCGGCTTGCCCGGCGATTCCGGCATCCGCTGCCAGAACGGCTCCAGCGCCGCGTCCGCAGGGCCCTCCTCGAACAGGAGGGCGATCACCGCCAGCTTCCCCCCCGCGGTCTTGTGGACGAAGTGGGCTTCGAGGGGATACGAGCGGCCGTCGATCGTGTGCTCGCTGGGGGTGTGGAAGTGGAACTGCTGGAGGACGTAGCGCTCGTCGCCGATCACGAGCGTGCTGGAGCCGACGGTGTCCACCTGGACCGTGTGGCCGTTGTTCACGATGTCGACGGGCACCGTCTCGACGCCGACCAGACCGAACCGAGCCGGAGCGAAGCCTCCCGTCCCGGACCGCAGCGGCGTGGCGGCCGAGGTGACGACGTCGATCGGCGACTGCTGGTGACCGGACCCGCACCGCGCGAAGTCGGGGGAGAGCGCGGCCCAGTGGGCCGGGTCTTCCGCTCCCTCGTACGACCAGTGTGGCGGGTGCGCAGGTGGCGCGGGCGCCGGGGCCTGGGCCGCCACGGCCGCGGGTTGCTGGAGCGCGAGGCCGAGCACGATGAGCGCCAGCGGGACGGTGGCTCTCCACCAGTGGCCAGAGTCGAGGATGTGTTTCGACATCCGCAGCCTCCTCGGGAGAAGACATCGTATACGATTCGTCGACCCGCTCCGGCTTCATCACACTGGGATGCGTCCGCTTTCGGGCCTCCCCGGGTGACCGCTTCTCTCGAGGAGGACTCGATGTCTCTCGCTTCGCCGCGCGCGCGATGGTGCGGGGTGGCTGCCTTCGCCATGGCGCTGGCCGTCGCCGCCACCGGCTTCGCCGACGGCGTCTACTACGAGGAGATCGCCAGGGACGGTCGGATCTACGTCTTCGCCGACGCCAGGGCCGCCGGTGCCTTCCAGAAGAGCGGTGAGGTCGCCAGCCACGCGATCACTCGTCCGGGTTACGGTCCTGGCAAGGAGACGGTCGTCTTCGACACGGACGACGCCGTCAGGTTGTACGACGCCAGGCACGGCCGTCCCGACGAGCCGGCGGCGAAGCCAAAGGACGGCTCCGGCGCGCCGGAGTCGCCCCTGCAGCTGCACGTGGGCAGCGCCGCCATCACCCCCCTCGGGTTCATGGACTTCATGGGGGTCTGGCGCAGCCACACGGTCGGCAGCGGGATCGGGACGAACTTCGCCGCCATCCCCTACGGCGACACCTACCAGACCAACCTCAGCGAGTTCCGCTTCAGCATGCAGAACTCGAGGATCGGCTTCCGCGTGGACGCGGACGTGAAGAGCTCCCACGTGATCGGCTACATGGAGGCCGACTTCCTGGGCAATGCCCCGGGCAACCTGGCGGTGAGCACCAACAGCAACACCCTGCGCTCGCGGCTGTACTGGGTCGACGCGCGGATGCGCAGGTGGGAGCTGCTCGCAGGCCAGACCTGGAGCCTGGTGATGCCGGGACGCAGCGGCATCTCGCCGCTTCCGGGCAACCTCTTCTTCACCCAGGTCATCGACCCCAACTACCAGCTCGGGCTCTACTGGGGGCGCATCCCGGAGCTGCGGGTCGTCTATCACGCCTCGAGCAAGGCCGCTTTCGCCGTGGCGCTCGGCAGCCCCGAGCAGTACATCGGCGGATCGGCAGGAGGGCCGCTCGTCACCTTGCCGGCCGCGCTCGCGAGCACGTACTCGGCCGAGCTGAACAACGGGACCAACAACCTGGGCGTGCCGAACCGCGGGCCCGACCTGATCGCGAAGGCCGCGCTCGATCCGTCCGGCAGGCTCCACCTCGAGGCGGGCGGCCTCCTGCGCTGGTTCCAGCTCTACGACCCGACGGACGCGACCCACCACTCGGCGACCGGTGGCGGCGGTTTCGCCAGCCTGCACTTCGAGCTGTTCAAGGGCTTCCGCGTGCTCGCCAACGGCTTCCTGAGCAGCGGCGGCGGCCGGTACATCTTCGGTCAGGCCCCGGACCTGATCGCCAGGGCCGACGGCAGCCCGTCCGTCGTCAAGTCCCGCTCGACCGTCGCCGGTCTCGAGTACACGAAGGGGAACACGCTGCTGTACGGCTATTACGGCGGGCTTTGGGTCGACAGGAACGTCGCGGCCGACACCGACGGCAAGCCGATCGGGTACGGGTACGACGGCTCACCGTC
>Ga0335069_10002393_pt1 | contig 28957 bp, 13 predicted proteins | sample Lox_Sample_11_FD_206714 | JGI IMG/M metagenome (GOLD analysis project Ga0335069, IMG submission 206714) | Soil microbial communities from Loxahatchee National Wildlife Refuge, Florida, United States - Lox_Sample_1.1 | ecosystem: Environmental > Terrestrial > Soil > Wetlands | place: USA...
TGACCTGATGGCCAGGTACGCGCGGACGCACGGCCCGTTCACCGCCGACGCGCTGGCCGCGCGGTACGGGCTGGGGGTCGCGGTGGTGACCCTGGCCCTGCGGCGGCTCGCGGCGGGCGGGCGCGTGGTGGAGGGCGAGTTCCTGCGGGCTGGCCTCGCCACGGCCGCACGCACGGAGTGGTGCGACGCCGAGGTGCTGCGGCTGCTGCGGCGGCGGTGCCTGGCCCGGCTGCGCAAGGAGGCGGAGCCGGTACCGCCCGAGGTGCTGGCCCGGTTCCTGCCCGCCTGGCACGGGATCGGCGGTACGCAAGGGTCAGGGCGCAGACGGGCCGACGCGGGCACCGTCCTGGAAGTCATCGAGCGGTTGAGCGGGGCGCCGGTGCCGGCCTCCGCACTGGAGACGCTGGTGCTGCCCGGGCGGGTGCCCGGCTACTCCCCCGCCCTGCTCGACGAGCTGACCTCGGCGGGAGAGATCGTCTGGTCCGGGGCCGGGGCGCTGCCCGGGGGTGACGGCTGGCTGGTGCTCGCACCCGCCGACGGCGCACCCCTGCTGCTGCCCGAACCGGCCGAGGTGAGCATGACCCCGCTGCATTCGGCCGTGCTCGAGGCGCTCGGCGGAGGCGGCGCGCTGTTCTTCCGGATGCTCAGCGACCGGGTCGGCGGACTGCTGGACGGCCCGCTGCCCACCGACGCGGAGCTCACGGACGCCATCTGGGACCTGGTGTGGGCCGGTCTGCTCACCAACGACACCCTCGGCCCGCTGCGGGTGCTGCTCGGCGGCGGCCAGCAGCGGCGCGCGGCCGCGGCCGCGCGGGCTGTCCCGCGCCCGCGCCCCGGCCGGGGAGGCCGCTACAGTTTCGGCCGGCCGTCCATGCCGGCGCGCACCGGGCCGCCCACAGTCAGCGGGCGGTGGTCGCTGCTGCCCGGCCGTGAGGACGCCGATCCCACCCTGCGGGCGCACGCGCTCGCGCTGACGCTGCTCGAGCGGCACGGCGTGCTGACCAGGGGCGCGGTGGCCGCCGAGCGTATCGCGGGCGGCTTCGGCGCGGTATATCCGGTGCTGCGGGCGATGGAGGAGGCCGGCCAGTGCCGCCGCGGCTATTTCGTCGAAGGGCTCGGCGGGGCGCAGTTCGCGCTGCCCGGGGCGGTGGACCGGATGCGGGCGCTGGCCGAGCCGAGGCGGGGCCAGGGGGATAAATCTCCCGAACGGGCGGTGGTTCTCGCGGCCGCGGACCCGGCTCAGCCCTACGGGGCGGCGCTGCCCTGGCCGGAGCGCCCGGGCGAGACACCCTCCTCGCACCGGCCCGGCCGCAAGGCCGGCGCGCTGACCGTGCTGCTGGACGGGACGCTGGTCCTGTACGTCGAGCGCGGCGGCCGGACCCTGCTGTCCTGGACCGACGACCCCGGGCGGCTGGCACCCAGCGCGGTGGCGCTGGCCGCCGCCGTACGGGACGGCGCGCTCGGGCGGCTGACTGTGGAACGCGCGGACGGCGAGCGGGCGGGCAGCGACTCGCCGCTGACGCAGGCGCTCGAGGCGGCCGGGTTCCGGCCCACGCCCCGCGGGCTCCGGCTGCGAGCCGGGTGAATCCCAGCCGGTCAGCCGGCGTTGATATCCCGCGACGGGCCCAGTCAGGCGGGTAGGGTGGCGCAGGTACGACGGAACTCCCTTGTTTGGGGGGATGATGACAGAGCAATCGCCGAGCCAGGACCGGCCCGACGAATGGAGCCTCGGCAGTTACCTTCCCGGCGAGCAGTACGCCGGCGAGCAGTACGCCGGCGAGCAGTACTACGGCGGAGGCGCGCCCGGTTCCTCCAGGCCAGGCTCCGGCTACGGGTCGCCCGGCTCGGGCTACGGATCATCTGGCACTGGCGGCTCGGGCTACGAGTCGGGTGGCCCGGGCTACGGGTCGTCCGGCTCGGGTTACGGGGCATCCGGCCAGGGCGCCGCACGGCCCAATCCGGGGACGGCCGGCCAGGGAGCCACGGGCCCAGGGGCCGTGGGCCCAGGCATGCCCACCACCCCGATCTGGCAGGCCCCGCCCGGTCAGGGCGGCTTGGGACAGGGCGGCTTGGGACAGGGCGGCTTGGGACAGGGCGGCTTGGGACAGGGCGCAGCAGGGCCGCCCGGGCTGGGGCTGGGTGCCCCGCCCCCGGGCGGGTCGCCCCCCATGGGGGCGCCGCCCATGGGAGCGCCGTCGATGGGGATGTCGCAGGCGGCGGACGCGCGAGGCTTCTTGAGCGCGCTGTTCGACTTCAGCTTCACGTCGTTCGTGACCACCAAGATCATTAAGGTCCTCTATGTCCTGATCCTGATCATGGTCTCGCTCGCCGCGTTGTTTTACACGATCATCGCGTTCCGGCTCAGCGCGGGGTTCGGCCTCCTGACGCTGGTCATCGGGGATCCGCTGTTCATCATCATCGTGATGGCGCTCTGGCGGCTGATCCTGGAGTCCTTCATAGTCAGGTTCCGGATCGCCGAGGACGTCCGGGCACTACGCGAGCGCGGCGGTCGCTGAGGAGAGCGGCTGAGGAGAGCCGGAGCGCTCCCATAGCATCGTCCGCAAGCCGGCTGATGTGGGCCGGCGCGGCCGCCCAGCTGGGCTGCCTGATCACCATCATCGTGACGGCCGGGACCGTCAAGGCGGCGGTCCTGCACGCCGACCCGGCCGCGGTGCCGACGGCGATGACCCATATCGCCGTCGGCAAGGCCGGCGCGCCGATCGTCATCGCCATGTGGCTGGCGCTGGCCTGGACGATCAACCGGAGACGCGACGCGGCCAGGTTCGGCTTCGCGTCATTCTTCTTGCTGATCACCATGAGCATGCTCCTCTCGCTGGCCCAAGGGGGCGCGGTGTACGCTCCGGCCGACTTCATCGCCGCCGCCGTCGAATGGTCCCTCTCGCTGGCGGCGGTGGTGCTGATCTTCCTCCCGGCGTCGGACCGGTATTACCGGCAGCAGGCACCAGCCCTGGTGTAGCCGCGGACGGGGCAGAAACGGGCGGCCTGGCCGCCCGTTTCTGCATGCGGAACAAGTCCTCGATGGCCGGGCCGCCGGCACCTAGGCTCGGTCCTGTGACAGCTGAGCAGGCCAGTGACCGGGAAGCCAAGGCCCGGCGGATGAAAGACGTCATCCACGGCTACTTCGACGCCTGCAACACGGGCGACGCGGACGCGGTAGCCAGGTTCTTCGCACCCGGCGCGGTGCACTACTTCCCGCCGGACATGTACGACGGGCCGTTCCGCGGCGGCGAGGCCATCGGCGCGAAGTGGTCCTGGGCGGTGCGGACGCTGGGCTCTCACTGGACCGTGGACCAGATCATCTGTGACCCGGACACCGACCGGGCGGTGATCGAGTGGACCCACGAGAAGACCAAGGCCGACGTGGTGCTGCGCGGCGACGAGTGGTACCACTTCGACCCGGACACCGGGCTGATCACCGAGATCCGCGCCTACTACGCCTCGCCGCAGGCGGCGGGGCTGGACCGGCTCGAGCTCGCCGGGTATCCCTACGCCGAGCGCGGCTATGCCGCCAGCAGCTGAGCCGGGCGGCCAGGCGGCAGCTGAGCCGGGCGGCCAGCCGGGCGGGCTGCTGCTCGATATCGGCGGCGTGGTGCACAGCACCGCCATGCACCTGGTCGGGCGGCTCGCCGAGCAAGAGCCCGCGATGCGGCCGGTCATCGAGCGGATCGGCGGGATCGCGAGCGACCGGGACGAGCTGTGGCAGCAGATGCTGCGCCGCCAGGTGACCGAGCGGGAGTACTGGGCGCGGCGCGCGGCTGAGTTCGGTGCCGCGGTGGGCGAGACCTGGGACACCCGGGCGATGATGCACCGGCTGTACGAACTGCCCCAGCATGAGTGGCTGCGCGCCGAGACGGTGGACCTGATGGCCGCGGCCAAGGCGGCCGGGCTCCGGCTCGGCGCGCTGACCAACGACATGACCGCGTTCCACGGCCCGGGCTGGGTGGAGCGGCAGGAGCACCTGAAGATGTTCGACGTCATCGTCGACGCCAGCCTGACCGGGGTGATGAAACCAGATCCGCGCGCGTTCCGCCAGGGCGCCGAGGCGCTCGGCCTGCCCGCGGAGCAGATCGTGTTCCTCGACGACATGCCGTGGAACGTCGAGGGCGCCCGCCAGGCCGGGATGATCGCGGTCCAGGTGCCGTGGGACGACCCCGGGCCGGCCATCGACACCGCCAGGAAGCTGCTCCGGCTGCCACCCAGGCCAAGCCGGCCGATCAACACCGGGCCGATCAACACCGGGCCGATCAACACCGGGCCGATCAACACCGAGGAGCAGGCATGCCGCTAGTCCGCATCGACATCATGGAGGGCCGCCCGCCGGAGAAGATCCGCGAGCTGCATACCCGGGTCGCCGCGCTGGTCGCGGAGATCCTGGACGCGCCGATCGAGCGGGTCCGCACCTACATCACCCAGTTCCCGCCGGAGGCCTGGGGCATCGGCGGCGTGCCGGCCGACGTGGCCCGCGCCGACGAGGTCGCGGCCCGGCGCGCGGCGGCCGCCGAACGCGCCAGCTCGTGACCGGGGAAGGGGAAATAACGGTCGTGGTGGGGGCCACGGGGGCCATCGGGCAGGCTGTCGTGAGGCGGCTCACCCGGCGCGGGCTGCCGGTGCTCGCGGTGGCGCGCGGGAAGGCTGACCTGGACGAGCTCGCGGCGGGCAGCGAGCTGATCACGCCCTGCCCGGCCGACATCGGGAGCAACGACGCGATCGGGGCCATCGGCTCGGCGCTGACCGGACTGGGCGGGGCCGCAGGGTCCGGCGGGTCCGGGATGACGGTACGGATGGCGGTGTTCGCGGCCGGACTGCCGGTCCGCGGCTCGGCGGACAGCATCGATCCGGACGCGCTCGCGGCCGGCAGCAACATCAAGGTCGGCGGCCTGCTGCGGCTGCTGCGCGCGGTCCGCGACCGGCTGGTCCCCGGGTCGCGGTTCGTGACGTTCGCCGGCTCGCTCGGCCTGGAGCCGCGGGCGCACGAGGCCGGCCCGGGCGCGGTCAACGCCGCCGTGTTCAACCTGATGCGTCAGATCAGCCTGCTCTACGGGCCGCGCGGGGTGACCACGCACACGCTCAGCCCAGGCCCGGCCGACACGCCCAGGCTGCGCCGGATCGTGGCCGCGGTCGCCGCCGAGCGGGGCGCCGCCGAGGAGGAGGTCTGGCAGGAGTACGTGACGCAGAACTCACTGGGCCGGCTGCCGACCGCCGACGAGCTGGCCTGGGCCGTGGAGCTGCTCCTCGACCCGGAGGCCGACCTGCTGCACGGCAGCGTGCTCTACCTGGACGCGGGCGGCCATCGCGGCATTCACTGATTCCCGGGGCCGTGCCTGGCCGCACAGCCCGCGCTGATCACGACTTCGAGCCCGGGAACGTTCAGGATCTAACTGCGGTATAGGTGATGACTGCGAATACCTCTTTGGTGAGATCGCGCGTCAGGACGATGGCATCCGCGGGCAGCGCCAGTGCCGTCGTCCGCGCGTCGTTCAGTTGCTGGCTCATGCCGGTGAGCGCGGCTGCGTTCGGGATGGCCGGTGTCACAGTAGCCACGCCCACGGCGGCGTCGGTGTACAAGGTGACCGATTTCAAGGTCAGACGCGTTCCTTGCACCGCGTAGGGGAAGAAGTCGGCAGTGAGCGCAGCCGTGAAGTCGTTGGTGCTGTTGACGAAGGTGTACCACTCCGCCGGGAAGTCGTGGCGGAGGCTGATCAGTAGCCCCAAGGTCGCGGCCGGGTCAGTACCTGACGGCGCCGGCGGCATCTGGCGCAGTTGCGCCGTCGAGAGGGCTGCGAGCGCGGCTCCGCCCTCTCGCGCGGTGTAGCGCACCTGCAGGATGACATCTGAGATAGAGGCGTAGTCGAAACTCGGCACGGCTGGCAGCCCGAGAGTCCAGGTGCTCACGGCACCCGCTCCCTCGAAGGGAAGGAATCGCTCGTCACGCAGATTCGTTTCGAACATGCCGCTGTCGGTCGCCGCACTGCTGGTCACGATCGATTGGACGGCGCCGTAGTAGTCGACGAATCGCGGGTCGTCGGTTGTGGTGTCGCGTGCGTACTTCCCGCCGGCCGGCAGCGGCGACACGCGGACGGTGCTGTGTTGCAGCGCCAGGGTGCAGTTGACGCTGGCGTAAGGACCGACCACCGAAGGTATCGACACCGCGACGCTCTTGAGCCGGCGCAGGTAGTGCCCTGGACAGTCGCGGTCGTACAGCCATTCGGGGATGCTGACAGTGCATGTCCCGCCGGCCTTCAGGTTCAGCAGCGCCAGAGGGTCGAGCTGCCGCAGCGAAACATGCCGGGTGAGTTCGAGTTCGCGGACGTTGTAGGCGTGATAGTCCAGTTCCATCCGCTTGAGGTCGAGGTACAGCGCCTCGCCGGCCAGCAGGCCATTGTGCCCGCTGTCGAAATAGTTCGGCTGGATGTAGCTGACCGCGTCCACCTCCGGCCGCATGAGTTGCCACTTCATCGTCGCTTCGGCCTTTCGGGCCGTATCGAGCGCGAAGCGGTAATACTGGTAGTAGAGGTTGGACAGCTGTCCCTGCATCCATCCGTAGAGGTCGGCGTTGGTGAACTTGGTCTGCAGGAATGTAAGGATCTCCTGGCTCTGACCCACTTGGGTCACCGCGGACTCGTACTCCTGCCGCGCCGCCTGCTCGGCGATGAGGGAGGTCAGCAGCTGCCGCCCGGTTGCGCTGAGTTCACGCGCCGCGAGATTCGCCTGCAACAACCAATCGGCCGCGCGGCGCTGGTAGCCGGCGGTACGCGCCGCCATGCCGCCCTGATCCTGTTCCCAGGCCGCCGTCGTGCGGAGGATCTCCGCACCGATCCTGCTGACCGCCGACAACTTATCGCCGCCGAAGACTAGTGAGTGCGCGCCCAACCCCCAGAAATGCAGGTCGACCTCGAAGTTGGGGATAAGGGCGAGCACCGAGGCGACGGTGTCGGTGACCGATGACAGCAGCCGTGCCGCTCGCGCGGCCGGCATGTGGATGTTGAGTTCGGCGTCCTCGTTGCTGTTGAGATAGAGCTGCCCGGTGCCGGATGCGCCCGACTGGGCGGCCGGGGAGCTGCTCTGCGCGAGTTGCAGAAGCGGGTACGGCAAGGCGTTGATCGTGGTGTCGTACTGGCCGACCAGTGCGGCGAAGGCATCGTTGAAGTTGTCCTCGGTGATCACGTTGCTATGGTCGATGCCAACCGCGGGCGGCGCCGCGCTCGGGTCCGGTTCCTGCCCTAGCAGGCGCAGGTAGAAGGCATAACGCTCGTAGGTCGTCGCCCGGGCTCGTGCAAGTGCATCGGTGGACGCCCTCGCCTGCTGCCACTGCAGGTATCGCACGCTCTGCGAGAGCTGCTGAAGCCGTATCTCGTTGTTCTGACGAAGCGAGGCGATGGTCTCCGCGTCGCGCTTCTCGATCGCCGCCAGCAGGCCGCCGCCGAGCGAGCGCACCTCGGCGCACAGTTCCAGTGCCTTCTGGATCAACAGCGGGCTGCGTGCCCCGCTGATTGGCTGGTTGAGGCCGCTGATGACACTGCCCAGGTCCAGTCCGGCGGCCGCGGCCTTGACGAGCATCCCCGGCTCTATCGGCGGATCGAACAGAGGCATCAGCTGCACCTGGCCGACGAGGTTCTCGCAACTGCGGATCTTGGTGAGGCGATCCTCGACGGTGTCCCAGTAGCCGAGCAGCGTAACGTTCTGCGGGATGCAGAAGTACAGCGAACGGCCCATCCCGAGCAGCGGGCCGCTAGCGGCCGAGGAGGTGACGGGAACGGAGGTCGTGATGTTGAACGGGAACTGCGCCTCGAGATCGACCAGCGCATCGCCCAGCTTGTCGAGGCCGGCGGCCTTCAGGTCGTTGTAGCTCTTGGCTGTCGTCGTGCCGAGGGCCGGTACCTGCTGCGGCCGTGGTCCAAGCAGGTTCGCCGCGAGCACGTAGCACAGCGTCGCCTCGTTCACCGTTTCGATGGTCATCTGGGAGAACAGGCTGTCGCCCCAGGCGATGAGGTTGTCGAGATACTTCATGACGACGTAGTACTGGAACGCGACCGGCCGCGGCCGCGCGACGGCGAACGGCTGGAACGGTGTGCTGATGCTGGCCTGGTAGCTGGTGAGAACGTCCTGCTGCTGGGCGGCTCGGGCCGGGTCGCTCGTGGGCGGCGAGCTGAGCAGCGTCAGCAGCGAGGCAAGATCGAGGGTCGGCGGGGCCGAGCGGAAGTACAGGAACTTCCAGAAACGTGCCGGCGCCGGGACGTTGAGGTCTTTCGATGTCGGATCGAAGACGTAGTGAAACCACTTCTGCGCCTCGGCGAAGCGCTGGTTCTGCGACAGGTGGACGGCAACGGCCACCGGGATGTGATAGAGCAACTCCCAGTTGTAGTTGGCGTAGGGCCGCTGGTGGTCGAGCTCGATAGCGCGGTTGTGGGACGTGAGACTGACGTCGGGGTTACCGGCCGAGTACTGGGTGCCGAAGAACGGCTGATCGAGCCCGGCCAGGAAGCCCGGATCCAGCAATGCCTCGATCGGGTCGCCGGTCGCGTTGTTGAGCTGGGTGATCAACGCGCCGACGAGCGGATGGAAGAAGTTCTCGAAATCGTACTGGTACTGCTCGAGATTCCAGCCACCCCACCTCAGTTGCTTGACCAGTTGGACGTCCGATTGACCGTGAAACCGGGTCGCCTGGGCGCCGAGCGCGACCATCACTGTTCCCCCGCCCTGTCATCCTGTTTGTCACTCGGCGCCGTGGACCGTCGCAGCGCGCCGAGGCCACCCGTGGCACCGATACTGACGCCTGCGAAGTCGACGACGGACGTGCTGCCGAGCACCGCGCGCATGCCGCTTGCCTGCCCGAGCGCCTGCTGGGCCAGCGCCGGGTCGCCCAGCCGGCCGGTGATCTCGACCGGCGCGCCGGGCTGCACCGGTGGCAGATCGACCACGACCGGCGGGATCGTCGCCGTCATGCCGCTGCGGAGGATCCGGCCCGCGTCGGCCAGCCCGTACCCGCCGAAGACGTTGAACCAGCGGTAGGTCACGCCCGTCGTCACGTAAAAGGAACTTCGCGCGTCCGATACGAAGAACGGCACCGACCACTGGTCGCCGACATCGGACTGCGCCTGCCGGACTGTCTGTGGCAGCGCCCCGGTCAGCACGTTGACGTCGGTCGCGGCCTGATAGCTCGGGCCGAAGATCGTGTCGGCGCCGCGGGCCGAGTAGCTGACCTGAAGCGATGTCCGGCCGCTGTTGCTGGCCGGCGGCAGCGATCTGAGCTTGTCCGGCTCGATCAGGCTGATCGGCGTCATCAGGTCAGACCATTGCACTGGTGAACTGTGCGTGTTGTGCATCACGAAACCCCTGTCGATCCCGCTGGCCCACGCCACGAGATGAAATGTGCCGACCCTGGTCACTGGGGGGCGGTCGCGGGTGGTCACCTGGACATAGAGCGCGCCATCGCCCGGGTCCGCCGAGGTCCACGGGCGCACGTCGAGGGTGGTTCGGTCGAAGGTGCCGGCCGGCGCCGTCGTGAAGTCCAGCGGGGTGTTGACGTCGGAGGTCTTCACCGGCTGCCAGGCGCCGTTGTAGTACTCGCTGAAGCAGAGCACGACGCTGATCTGCTCCCGGGTCGCCGCGTCGGCACTCTGGCCGACCCGGCCGGTGATGGACGACAACGTCGCCGACCCGAGCTCCGGTTCTCCGCTGAACGCCGCGGGGAGATTCTGCCCCGGGTGGCCCGGGTCGATCGCCGAACTGCGGTGCACCTGTAGCCAGAACAGCAACAGCCTGCCGTTCCAGACGTATGGCAGCACCGGGTTGTCTTCGATGGTGAGCTTCGTGTCCTGCCAAGCAGTCCAGGCGCCGCCCTCCGATCGCCGGTAGTAGTGCTTGCGATGGGTTCCCGAACTGCGGGCCACGACATGGACCACATCGTCGGCCGAGCCATCGCCGGCGGCGTCGTAGTAGAGACCGCAGGGCTCAAGCTTCGCGACCTGTTCGAGGTTGCTCAGGTAGTCGAGGTAAGCGCCGGCCGCGGTGTCGTCGGTGATGTCGCTCTGCAGGAGCTGACGCATCGCCGTCTTGAAGAACGGCGACTGGTCATCGCGCAGGCTCTCGTTCATCCAGTTCTCCGGCCAGAGGAAGACCTCGCGATTTGCCTGCCAAACGCGATATCGCTTACGCCAGGCCCATTGGGTGCCGTCGATGTCACCGGGATCGACGCGGGGCTCGAGGTTACGCAGGCATCGCTCGATAAAGAGCTGGACGGACGACAGAGCATGCCGGATCCGCGAGGTCTGCATGCAGGATCGCATCTCGACGTCCACCAGGAAGTAATTGAACAGGTCGTCCGCGGTCGGGAGCCGGTTCGGCGCGGCGGCGATCCCCAGCGCGCTCAAGACATCCGTACCGGATCGGAGCAGGACGCAGGCCACGAGCGCGTCGCGCTGCTCGGTTCGGATCTGGTCGTTGATGGTCTGCACCACCTGGAACCAGTCGGCTTCGGCATAGCGGGATCGGACGGCGGCCTGGAACGTCTCGACATGGCCCGCGCTCGGTGCGTTCGTCGCCGCCGCGATCAGGGTGGCCGCCGAGAGCTGGCAGGTCGAGATGGCGCCGAACGCATCCCGGATGCGGTCCAGTGCCGCCATCGGTCCCGGGACCGCCCCGAGATCCGCGGAGCCGAGCAGTCTATGGGAAAGCGCAGCCAGCGAGGTGGAATCCCAGCCCGTGACGGCGGACAGGTTGGTGGTTCCCGCCCCGCCGACGAGATCGAGGAGCGCGCTGAGCAGGCGATCGTCGGTCGGTGCGTGCGCCGACTTGAGCGCGGCGTACCCGAGCATCCCTCGCAGCGCGGATGTCAAGTCCCTGCGTGCCGACGGCGGCGCGACCCCCTCGACCGCCAACTGCGCGGTCCAGGCGGCACCATTGACCGTGAGTGCCGTCCGCGTGGCCAGGAAGGCGATGTCATCGGCCTTGAGGGCGAGGTCCGCCGACAGCGACGTGATCTTCAGGAAACGCAGGAAGGTCGTGCCCAGGTTGTCGACGGCGTCAGCCGCGTACAGGTTGCCCGCGGGAATCTCCTGCCACCCGCCTCCGGTCGATTCCCAGGTTACGTCGAACATGCCGGTCAGCCCGGCCGCGGTGATCGTGATCGAGGACGGCAGCCCGGCGCTGAGCGCGACTGGGTTCTGGTTGTACCAGTGCAACCCGTCGGTGCTGGTCATGGCGATGTCGGCCCCGGCGATCTCGATGCTCACGGTGGCGCCGGCGTCGGTCTGCGCGTGCAGGCCGTAGGCGCCGTCCTGTGCTGCGCTCAGGTAGCCGGTCCAGCGAGCGGCGATCCCGGCGGCGCCGCCTACGGGCGCGGGCAGCGGGTTCCGGGTGCCGTAGTCGAGCGTGGCCGGAGGCGAGGGCGGCACTGCTGGCGGCGACGCAAGGCTGTTGTCCGGGAAGAAGGCGACACTCAGCCCACCTCGCCCGATCGCCGTCAGGTCGGCCGATGCGGGGTTCGACGCGCCGCTCGCCGCGGCCAGGATGTCGCTGTCGACCAGCAGTGCGGTCGCGAAGGACGGGTCGCAGCCGGCCGCGGCGCTGGCCACGGAGAGGGACTGGACTTGTTTGCGCCTGCCGGCGAGTACGGGCAGCAGCCTGTTCAGCAGCGCTGGGATGCTGCCCTTGACCGTGGGATCCGCGGAACGGACGTAGTCGGTGAACAGTCCCCGCAGACCCAGGGTGCTGTCGTCATAGGTGCCGAAGAAGGTGTCGACGGTTTTCTGGCCGGCGCTTGCGAGCGCGTCGATGCCGGTGACCAAGGCGCTATCTGTGCCTGCGGCCGAGTGCAGCCCAGCCAGGGTAGCTGCGTCTAGGTATCCCGCGAAGGTCAGCTGCTTGCCGAGATCGTCGTAAGTCAGGCGTCCGACGCCGGCGCCGAGAACGGCCGCAGGCAGCGTTGATTGCGAATAGGCAAACGGCGTCGAGATCGAGAAGCTACCAGTGAGCAATCCGAAGAACAGGCCGGCCGGAGTAGGCCCGAGGACCAGCGACATCAGATTCTTGCCAGCGTCCGGGCTCGGGTTGGCGGTAACCGAGAACTGGGCATCGATCGCGGCGAACGCTGTGCGCAATTGCGCGGCGAGGGTGATCGCGATGCCCGCGGGCGGTGCTGACACGCCGCTGAGATCGGCGTTCCACAACAGGTACAGCGCCTGGACGGGCGCCAGCCCGGCGGCGCTCAACGCCTTGACCAGCTGGGCGAAGTCGAGCAGCGGTTCGGATACCGGCTGCTGGGACCGGAGAACCGGTGTCGCGAACGGATCGAGCCCGGTCAGATGGGCCAGACTCAGCAGTTCCAGAATGCTGATCCGCAACGTTCGGGCCAGCCAGGCGCGGCGGTAAAGCGCTGAGATGTTCTCCACGGTCAACGGCGTCGCGGTGTGATAGCCCAGCCCGAGGCCCGCCACCGGTGTCGTACTGGTGCCGGTCAGCAGGTCGAACTCCGCGCTCGTCAGGCCGAGCGCGGCGCACAGCGCCGGCTTCGCCGCGAGCAGAGACGGCGGGATGGCCGGCGGCGTCACGGTGAGGATGCGGCCCTGGATGTCGGGGGCGAACACCGGGTCCTGGTTCAGCACCGTCTTGTTGAGGAACAGCCTGGCATACAGCGAATCCGGCCCGTTGGTGCTGACCGGCCCCCAGCAGGTGAGGAGACTCTCGAGGTCGGTGTCCGGGTCGAGTCCGAGCAGGTCGATCGCACGGTAGGCCACGCCTGCGCGCAGCAGGACCGCCTGCAGCCCGGAGTCCAGCTGTTGCAGGCCGGTGTCCGTGTCCGGCCCGGCGGGCGCGTAGAAGGCCTGGACGAGATCGTCGGTTGTCGCGATGTCGAGGCCCAGCTTGCGCCAGAGCCTGATGAAGCGGAGCAACCGGTACAGGTCCAGGGCATCCAGCTGATCGCCGGGGGCGTCCGGGTTCAGGTGCTGCAATCGCATGGCGGTCGTGTCCGAGGGCGCTCCGCTGACATCGATCACGATGAGCTGCATCAGCCGGTCGTAGTTCGTCATCACCCACGTCGCGATGTCGGCGGGCTGCTGGCCGCCGAAGCGCGCCGGATCGAGCCCAGCGGGCAGCAGCGCCGCGAACCCGGCCGGGTCGAGCGTGCCCGCGTGCAGCTGCTGCAAGGCGGCGACCGGCACGTCGAGCGCCTGAAGCAACGGGAGCAGCGCGGACTGCGGATTCACGGTCCGCGTCTGGAGGATCGAGACGATGTCGTCGTAATCGACGCCGGTGCGGCGCGAGAATTCTTGCAGTACCGACACGGCCGCGGCGACATCGGTGGTCGCCGGGTAACCGTAGATCTGCTGAACGGACACCGAGCCGCTGTCGGTCAGCAATTGGTATTCCAGTCGCGACAAGCCGAGCCGCTCGATCAGGATGTCGCGCCAGCCGTAGAAGCTCGCATCGTCGCCTGGGCGCGGGTCGAGGCTGTCTCGCGGACGCAGCGCGCGCATCAGCTCGTACAGGCTCGAACCGAGCGAGCTCACGTGGGCCCGCAGCAGTTCGAGCTGCCGGTCGAACGGGAGCGGCGGGGGAAACCAGTTCTGCTTCAGCGTCTGGTACGCCGCCTGCGCCGAGGTGTCGTCGTCGTACTGCGGGCTCGCGATGAGCTCCGGCGATGTCGCCGTCCCGTCCGTGTTGTGACCTGGGTAGCCGGCGATCGAGTCGGAGTGGCCGGCGAAGTACTCCAGGATCTCGTTGACGAGGTCGATGTAGGGCAGCGCGATGTTGGTGTTCTCGCACGTGAGCGGCAGCGTGCCGATGTCGGGGCGACGCGCCAGCAACACGTCGCGTGGATTGAGATGGCCCGCGCTCGGCCTGGGATTGTTCAGGTAGTCGAGCAGGTCGACCAGGTACGCCGCTGGACTCGTGATCGAGCGGCAGTCGTCGCACGTGCAGTAATCGAGGTTGCCGAACAGGTCCTGCAGCGTCGCCTCGGCGAAGGTCGCGGTGCCCGGTAGCGGGCCGGCGAGCCCGGCGACGGGGTCGACGAGATTGCCGGTGCCGGCGGAGCCGAGCAGCGGGGCCTGCCTGCCGGTCAGGTAGGCCAGGGTGACTTGCAGGGTCGCGGAGTGCACGGTCAGGGCCCTGCTGTGGGTGAGCGCCGCGATGTCCGTGCCGCCCATGGACTCGGCGAAGGTGCTGACGAAGCGGCCGGCGCTCCACTGCGCGACCGCGTGTGCCGAATCGATCCCCGCCGCCGTCAGAGCCTCAAGCGCCCGCACATTGGGTGTTATCTGGCGCATCCGCTGGATCCTCGACACGTGGCTCACGATGTCGTCGCCGGCCTGCGTGCCAGTTCGCGCGAGGAACTGGACGACCGGCTCGGCGCCGATGTCGAACTCGGCCTGGTTGGCGCGGAGAAAGGCCGCCACCGACGCCTGCAGGTCCGAAGTCACGCCGAGGCCGCCGGTGCTCACCAGCTGGCCGACGCTGGCCGTGGGGAAGCTCAGCCTGACGTGCGCGGCGAGCGCTTCCGCGTAGTCTGCCTTCGCCTGGCCGGGAGTGACCGCGTTGAACTCGGGCGGCGGGTCGACGTCGGCCAGCAGGCCGAGCCAGGCTTTCGCGTCGTGATAGCCGGCGCTCACCAGGTCGAGCGGCGTCGAGATCGGCGTGCCCGCATTCCGATGCAGCGCGTCAAGCAGCGGACCGTTGTTGACGGTCAGGTACGCAAGCTGACCGTCGAGCTGCAGCTGGGCGGTGATGCCGGGGCCGAAGGCCTTCGCCGATTCCGCCCATAGCGTGGCCGGATCGGCCCGGTTGTTCACGAGCATGGTCGCGAACTCCTGCTGGCGAACCGGGTCCTGGCCGAAGCGTGAGCCGAGCAGGCGGCCGAGGGTAGACGTGCCGACCGTGGGCGGCGCGGCGACGGCGGTCGCCGCGCTGATGGCGGCGAACCGGCTCAGGGCGGTGTCGAGCTCGTCGCCGGCCGAGCTGGGCAGCACGTTCTGCGCGATGGCCTGTGACCAGACGGTCTTCACCGACTCAGCATCGGTCGCGTGCAGTTGATCGCGGTCAGTGGGCAGTCCGGCCCGCAGCAGCGCGTAGTAGAACGGTGCGGGCGGCGGAACCGCCTTGGCCGCGGTGACCGGCGCCTGGGCCAGTTGGGTGGCGATGCTGGCCATGGCGATGGCCCGCGCGTCCCAGCCGGTCTTGTTGGCGAGGAAGGTGATGTCCTGCTGCTGGCCGTTCTCCTGCAGCGTAGCCAGCGAGCCGCTGTAGGCAGCGGTGACCGCCGCCGTGAGGGCTTCGTACTCGCTGGCGAGAGGCAACTGCCCGGCTGCCAGCGCGATGTCGAGTTGCTCGCTGGTGCTGGCGTTGTAGCGGACGATCGAAGTCGCGGCTACGGTGCCGTTCTGCAGTGCCTGCGCCTGCAGGTCGGGCGCGGTCTTGCTGTGCTGCGCGAGGTAGCTCGCCGTTATGACGGCCTGGATGGTGAAGCTGCCGCCCGGAATCGTCTGACCCGATGCGAGAACGGTGTCGCCGCCCACGTTCTTGTCGACCAGTTGCACGGCGAGGCCGGTCACCGATGCCGACCCAGGGGCGGTTATCGTGCCCGTCACCACGTAGGTGACCGGAGGAAAGATCACAATTGACGGAGCGGGGATCGGCAGCGGCGGGACGACGGGGCTCGCCGGGATCGGGGCGGCCGGCGCGGCCTCTGCCCCGGCCCGCAGCGCATCTGCGGTGCGCTTAGTCAGCGTGCCCGTCGCGCGCAACTGGTGTCCGCGCTGAAACTGCTTGAGCGCCTCGACGGTCGCCGGGCCGAAGGTCCTGCTCCGACGCTCGGGTGCCGCGATCGGGAAGCCCAGGCCGCGCAGCGATTCGTGCAGTTGTGCGACGTCAGCTCCGCTACTGCCGCTGCTGAGTGTTCCGGCCATCTGGGTCTCCTTCTGTCCTGCCAGGATCGGTCGCTGCGTGGGCGGTCACGGTAGCGCGCCGAGACCGAAGGAAAGGGTCACCCCGGCGCGTACACCGAAGCCCTCCGCCCGACGACCGCCCGGGCCGGACGAGTCGACGGTAAGGAACGCACCGAGGATGAGGCCGGCTGTCAGCCGGGTGTTCCCCGGGCCGTGAGCCGCGTCGTACCGGCGCGAGGTGAGCGCACCGAAAACGTCGGCACCCACCGTGCCGGTTACGCCCCAGCTGCGCTCGTCTGTCGGCGACTTCAGCCGCCCGATACCGCCGGTGGCGTATGTATCCCATCCGTAACTGAGCCGTGGAACTTTGCTGGCCGCTCCGCTGTATCCGCTGGCGTGCAAGGCATCTGAGTAATAGCCCGACGACCACGTCCTGGAATAGGCGGCCGCGACGGTGCCGAGCCCCGTGAACGTGCTGTTCGCCGTCAAGGCGCCCGTATTCCGCGACCCGCCGCCGCTGACGTTGACGTCGGAGAGCAATTCGGGGTGATCCAGATCCAGGTGCTTGTCATCCCCGATCTTGGGTGCGCGAATGGTGTGCTCGCGGACGAACGTGACCGAGCCGCCGTAACTGGACGCGTCCGCGGTGTCGACGTAAGCGAGATTTCCCGCGATCACCACACCGCGGCTGACCTCGCTGGGGTCCTTCGAGAAGTTCAACTGCAGCTGACCGCTGAGCAAGGTGCCGCTCGTGCGGGGCGTCGTTCTCTGCCCGGACAGGAAGGGACCCGCCTGCAATTGGAGCTGTGTGGTGTCGGTGAGGCCGACGGCGATCCCTTCCTGGCCGGTGATACCCCCGCTGCTCTGGCGCGCGAGCGTGCCCGACGCGCCCACGGTCTGGGAAACCGTGACCACATGGGGTGAATTGATCGAGATCCCCGACACGCTTGACTGCGATGGTTGCACCGCCTCGTCCGGATCGTCGCCGTCGGTCCCCGCCGGGTCGGCGAGGCGAACCGGATTGGCACGGGCGTAGGTGTACACGCCTGTTCCGTCGACCAGGCCCGCCGGATCGCAGCTGGTCCACCGGCCGAGCCACGGCGCGTAGTAGCGCGCGCCGTGATAGGAGAACCCGTTCTCGTCGTCGCGTTCCCTGGCGGTGAAGCGGTACCGCTTGAGGCTCACCTCGGCCTGAGAACGCCCCGCCTGGAACGAGGTCGAACCGTACGGGTAGTACTCCTCGTAGGTGATGACGGCCGCGGCACCGTCGAGTTCGAGGCAGGACGAGCCGAGACGATCGGCGAGCTGGTAGCGGGTCGCGGTCACCGGTGCGGTCGGGGGCTTGGAGGAATCCACCGTCGTCGTCTCGACGAGCGCGAGATGCCGGGCGCCGTCCGGGACGATCAGCGTCTGACGTTCCAGGCTGACCGTGCCGTCTGCCGCGAACTCGCGGTACAGCTCGTATGCGCCGAGGTAGACCCGCTGACGGGCAACCGTGCCGTCGGCGCGAGTCGTCGACTTGCGCACCCGCGCGCCCGAGGAGTCGTAGCCATACCACGTGGCCGGCGCTGAGCCGGCGTTGACGGCCTGCTGCGCGGTGGACTGCAGCAGGTTGCGGTAGTCCCAGCTCATCACCGAGAGGTGGGGCATCGAGGTGATATTGCCGTTCGCGTCATGGCTGTAGGGCTCGACGGTCGCACCGACCCGGGTGCTGGTGAGGCGGTCGTTCGTGGCCGCCGGATTCGCCTCGTCATACCGGTAGCTGCGCGTCCAGCTGCCGCCCGCCGCGGCGTGGGCGACCGACGCGAAGTTCCCGACGACGTCATAGCTGTAGGTCTCGGTGTAGTTGCGCATCGCCTGGGGGTCGGTCGGCAGCGGTACCGCGCGTCGCGGCGAATCGTCAGCGCCGGCGGGCGCGGCGGTCGTCTGCCCGATGTGCTCGCGGCCGCTGGCGCGCAGCAGCCGGTACACGACGTCGTAGGTGAAGTCGGCGGCCGGCGCGACGAGCTGGTTGGCGAAGAAGATCGTCGACTGTGCGGCGTCGGCGACGCGGGTGACATTGCCGACCGGGTCGTAGGTGTAGGTCATGTCTTGCAGCGGATTTCCGCCTGCGGGCCTGGTGGTCACGAGGCGGCTCAGACGAAACGTCTCCGGCTCGTAGGTGTAGCTGGTCACCGCGCCATTGCCGCAGGCCAGCGTTTGCCGCTGCCCCTTCGGGTCGTAGCTGGCCGCGGTGACGAACGGCGTCGGCATGGTACTGCCCGGCGCGGTAACCGTAATCGCGGCGAGAAGCGAGCGCTCATTGAAGGCCGGGCGGGTGATCGAGGTATCCGGCGTGGTGACGCTGACGACGCGCCTCAGCGCGTCGTAGGCGGTGGTCGTGGCGAGCGCTTCGCCAGACAGGGCCGGCGGGTTCTTCCAGTCCACGATGGTCGTGGGATCGACGGTGAGCTGCCGGAGCGTGGTGACCGGGTCGCCGTGCAAGTCACGCGTCGCCGTCGTGGCGACACCGGCTCCGTCATGTTGCTGGTAGACGGCGCCGCGCAGGTTGCCTGCCACGTCGCCCGGCTGCCCTTCGCCGTATACGACCCGCACGCATAGTACTTCCGGGGCCGTCCCGGCGGTGAGGTACGTGTCCAGCGGGCGCCTCGCGGCGTCGTAGGTATGACGAAGCTGTTGATCTCTGCTGTCCCACTGGCGTAGCGGCCTGGCTCCTACATCATCGAGAGTCCAGCGTTCACCGGCGTCGATGCTGACGGTGTGGATGGTGTTGCCGGAGAGGTCGAATTCGCTCGCCATGGCCGCGCGGCCGAGCGAGTCAAGCACGATCCGGATGCGGGCCTGGATGTCGAGAACATGCCGGATGGCGAACTGGCCGGACTCGCCGTCGGCGACCGTGCGGAAGACGCGCCCGAGGGTGTCGAAATCGGACACGAGCGGGGTCCGGGCCTGGGCCGCGGCCTTGGTCGCCGCGTCCTGCTGTGCGGCTCCTAGGCCACCGCCTATGCGCGCGCTGTACCAGGCGCTCGCCAGGACGTTGTCGTTCTCATCCGAGGACAGCTGCCGCCATGGGCCGAAGTCGACGGCGGTGTACGTGCCGTCGGGCTTGTCGACCCGCACGACCCGGCTCAGCGGGTCATAACGGGTGATGGCGGTGACCCCCCATTGCACGAGGTCGATCTCGCTCTCGTACGCCGGCGTGCTGTCGAAGAACGGTTCGTATGACTTGACGGGATTCGCCTTGTTGTCGAAGACGACCCGGCCGGTTCCCACCCATCTCGATGCGGTGTCCGCGAAGACGAGCGCACCGGAACCATCGCGCACCAGATCGCCGTCCGCGTCGCGCTGTGGCGCCGCGCCGGGCTCGGCCTGCGCCTTGGTGAGCGCGATCCGGCTGAACCCGTCGGAGTAGCTGTAGCTTTCCAGCCACGGCGTGGAGGGATCCTGGTGCCGTACCCGTGAGCGGGTGCGCACGTACACCGGGGTCGGGTGGCCGGCATCGTGACTGGGGTCGGCGGCCCATGTGCGGAAGGCGTCGAGGTCGTAGTCGAGCGTCCGGGTCGGGTCGTCGCCCGCGGATGCCTCGGACGTGGTGAGGTCGAGGTGATCCGCCTCGTCGGTCCCGCCTGCCAGCGCCTTGCCCATCACGGCGTCAGCGACGACCATCCCGAGTTCGTCGAATCGGACGCCGGACCGGTTGCCGTTGGCGTCAGTGATCAGCCACGGCCGGAGCACCCGGTAGTTGACGGCGGCGGTCGTGACGTTGCCGACCGCGTCGGTCGACCGGACAGGCACGAGGTCGTGTTCCCACTCGACGCTGGTCAGCGCGCCGAACGCGTCCAGCTGGCCCTGCGGAAGGTAGAAATGCGCCGCGGCAAAGGCTTGATCCGGATGTGCGGGAACAGCGGAGAACACGGCCCGGGCAGACGGCGCCCACCATGATCCGTCCGCGTCCAGGTCGGCGTACCCGCCTTCCGCGGCGGCGATCGTGGCGCTCTGCGCGGCAGTAACCTTCGTGCCGTATACCGCGGTGGCGGCACCGGGAGTCATCGTCAGGCGATAGCTGCGATCGAGCAGCGCGAGCGACTGGACGTCACCCACCGCAAGGACGGTCATGAGGTCGTCGGAACGGTAGATCGAACGACTTCTCGAAATCAGCCGCTTTTCCGGTGCCGCGCCTGAGACCGGCTGCTCGGAGGGGATTTCGACCGCGGATGCGGCGAACGCGAGCACGGCCGCGGGGTCGACCAGCGGGTTGCCGACCGGAGCGGTCAACCCGCCCAGTTCGAAGCCACGGGACTCTACGTCGACGGCGATCCGGTACCAGGGCTTCTGTCCGGTGACATGGGTGACGTCATGTTCGGTATAGGTAGCCAGCAGGCGCGACTGCTCGTCGAACAGTGGCACGCGACGCGGATAGCCGATGCTCGCCGACTTGCGGACCGTCGCGAAGTCGTCGATCTCCAGCGTCAGGGTGTGGCTCACGCGCGGGTCGGACGGATTGCGCTCGTAATGGTAGGCGACCGATTCCTGGTCGCACGTGACGTAGCTTCCGTAACTGGCACTTAGCGCGGGCTGCAGAAGCAGTACCTGATAGCGATTTTCCGCGACCAGGTACGGCACGGTTGCCTCAGACGATCCGTCGTCAGCGTACGTCTCGCTGCGCAGGACCCGCCCGCGCAATGCCCGGCAGGCCTCGCGCATGTCTTCAGCGGTCATCGCGCCGGGGAAGACAGTTGAACCGAGATGACCGGCCTGCGCGTCGCCGGAGTAGTAATCACCAGCCAAGATCGCGGCGATGTCGCTGCCACCGACGTACGCGCCGGTGTGGAACCAGGTGCACGTTCGCGCCGGGGCGAGCGCGAGCTCGGCGCCGTCCGCGGCCGGCGCCTCGGTGAATGTGCCGGTGCCTGATGTGGTCGGCACGAAGTCGGCGTCGGACTGCTCCACCATGGCGAATCCGCGGAACTCGCGCTCGACGCCGTCGAAGTACCCGTGGTGGTAGGTATAGGCAGACACGTATCGACCGCCGCTGATCACGTCACGGGATTCCTTGCGCGTGACCACCTGGACCGGGAAGGCAAGCCGGGTAGCCCACGGCCTCCCGGCGAGCCGATCCCGCAGGTAGAACATGGTCGAGGGCTTGTACTCCAGCGTCGTCACCGCGCCGAGGTTGTTGACGACCGTGGTGAGCAGGTGGGGTTTCTTCCCGCCCATGAGGTCTATGTAGCGCAACTGCGCTCCGGCCGAGGCCGGTAGCGGCGACGACCAGACCAGGCATGTCGTTCCGCTGCCGAGCAGATCGATCACCGAAACGGTCGACGAGCTGTCGGCTCCGGGAAATCCGGACAGCGTGGTCGGTTCCGAATAGCCGTTGCCGGACTGGTTGAACCACAGCCGGGCGCTGCCGGTCCCCAGGTAGATCAGATCGGCTGTGCCGCTGCCGTCGACATCTGCCAGCTGGACGCGGCGCGCGGAGAACATGTCGGCTGTCTCGAACCATGGCGCGGCGTCCATGATCACCCTGGGACCGAATCGGCCGTAGCCGAGGTTAGGCCAGTAGCAGACCTCGCCGTTGCGGATCCGGACCAGGTCGGACAACCCGTCGCCGGTCATGTCCGCGAGGTGTACCGACGCGTCCTGCTGCGCGAGAACGAGCGCGGGCCCCGCGTCCTCATCGCAGGTCGTGACCACGCGACCGCCTGCGCCGAAGCCATTCTCGGCCCGCCAGGCGAACCAGGTGAACGCATCGTCCGCCGTCATCAGGACATCGGCCAGACCGTCGCCATCGAGATCGACGCGGCGGACGTTCGGGTCCGCGAAGTCGATGGCAGCCGTAGTGGGGAACGCGGTGAATGGCGTCCAGCTGCCGTCGCTCGACCTGGCGTGGTAGCCAGGGCTAGGCGGGTCGAAGTCGGCCGCGGCAAGCTGGCCGTCGCCGTGCAGGTCGACGAGCGACATCCGGCTGGCGGCCCTCGTGCCTGCGGGTTTGCCCGCGACGGTCTGGATCGGCTCGAACCTCGCCGAGGGCGGCGAACCGTCCGGCGAGAATGCGCTGACGTTGCGCAGGTAGTACCAGGCGCGATCGTCGGACGTCAGAACGCCCTGCAAGCCTTCACCGTCGAGGTCGGCCCATTGCCAGCGCGCGTTGTCGACCCCGGCGGGCAGGTTCGCGAGCGCGGTGGCGTCCGCCGTGTGGATGACGTGATCGACCACGGTGGCGCTGTACTGGAAGGCCAGCGGTGGCACCGACTTCGCGCGGTAGCCGCCCTGGTCATTGTGAAGGTATCCGGTCCGGGTGATCGACGTGAGCAGCGAGTAGACCGGGATCGACGGATCAGCGGGCGCATCGGTCGTGTACGCGAGATCGGTCGAGGCGACCAGGACCGGATCGGCTCCCATCTCGGCGGGGAACGCGTGGAACATCAGGATCCGCCGGCAGAGCCGCCGCGTCCGGACCTCGAATCCCGCGCGGTAGGTCGAGAAGGCGTCGGCTCGGCAGGGCCAGGCGACGACTTCTTCAGGCGTCGGATCGACGGGACCATGCTCCCCGTAGTCCAAGACCACCTCGAACGACCACGCGGCAGGCAGCGGCGTAGCGGCTGCGGCGTCGTACGGCGTGGTCGGGCCGTAGCGGATTCGCTTGAGATATCGGTTGGTCGCCAGCGTTCTGGACTGCTCCGATACGGAGGCGGCGACGTTCGCGCCGTCCTCGGGTTTGTACTCGTACGCGATTGCGTTGCCGAAGCCGTCGTAGCTGAACTCGAGCAGCCAGCTGAACACACGCTCGGGTCGTTCCGGATCGGCGATGCGGGCTGGCGGCGTGAGTCCGAAGACGCTGGTCACGTTGTCGCGGCTGGTGCACCGCCAATGTGTGTCGCCGCTGGTGTCGTCCGTCCAGCGCTCAATGCGGGTGAATGCCGCCTCCACCCGCGGGCGATAGCGTCGCACGGTAAAACGGTCAGAGCTGTACGAATCGGGCGTCCAGGCGTCGCCTTCGGGCACCAGGGCGGGAACCAGGTCCTCGGCGTCGGAGAGCACGAATATGTCCGAGTCTGCGGCGTCCTCGTAGCGTGGCAGCCCGCGCGTGGTCTTACGCGTAACTGCCGCCGGCGACAGGCGCCAGCCGAGCCCGAGGGGCCCGTTCCCCGAGCCTGAGTCGTACCGCAATGACAGATCGGGACCGAAACCGTGCCGACTCGGCGAGGTCGCCACGGGCACCGTCAGGCTGGCCGAGCCGGTGGCCAGAGCAACGGTGAGCTTTTCGTCGATCCCCCGGATCGCGCCACCGCCGGTGGGCAGGCTGATCGTCGGGACAGACGAGGAACCCTGTTTGGCTTGTTCGGGATCTCGTCCGCGGTCAGCCGGTGCGGGTTGGGGGAAAGCCACTTCGGGTGCACTCATCGGCTACCTACCTCGCAGTAACGCCGCAAGGTGCCCGTGCGCCTGTCTGCGGTGACGCGGACGAGGCGGTCATGTAAGGTCCAGTGCGCCATTTAAATACGTTAACACATTCTGGAAATAAATTACTAGTTTTTTAATGCCAACATCTCTGAGATCAGGCGCCGAATTTCACTGCGGACACCGGCCAGCTACCAGTGCGCCACCCGGCCTGCCCCCACCCGCCTGACGGGAGTCCCCGGAGGTATCGGGCGTCGTGGCCGCTGGCCTGGGCCGTGGAACTGCTCCTCGACCCCGAGGCCGACCTGTTGCACGGCAGCGTGCTCTACCTGGACGCAGGCGGCCATCGCGGGATCCACTGAGCCGGGATTCACTGGGAGCGGCGGGAGGGCGGACAGCCAGCTCGTTAGGTTCAAATTACCGGTCTAAGCCGGCGGGGAGCTGTAGCCGAGGCGGCGGGAGATGACCCGGGCCGACTCGACCACCAGCGCGGTGGCCCGGCGCATCATCGTGCGCATCCGGGCGCTGTCGCCGACGACGCTGACCGCGGCCATGACCTTGCCGTCCCGGCCGCGGATCGGCGCGCCCACCGAGACGATGCCCAGGTGGCCTTCCTCGTTGTTCTGCGCCCAGCCGCGCTTGGCCACCGCCGCCAGCTCGGCCAGCAGCCGGTTCTTGTCGGTGATGGTCCACGGCGTCTGGGCAGTTGGCCGCCAGTCCGCGAGCCGGCTGGTCAGCTCGTCGGGCGGCAGCGCGGCGAGCAGGATCTTCCCCGAGCTGGTCCAGTGAGCCGGCAGCCGGTGCCCGACCTGGCGGAAGATCGGCAGCAGGTTGTGGCTCTCGAGCCGCTCGACGTACACCACCTCGAGCCCGTCGAGCACGGCCACGTGCACCATCTCGCCGGTCTCGTGCCGCAGCGTGGTGAGCACCGGCAGCGCCGCCTGGTGCAGGTCCACGTGCTCGGTGACCCGGCTGCCCAGCTCGTACAGGACCAGGCCGAGCCGGTACCGGCCCGGGGTGCTGCCCCGCTCGAGCAGCCGCTCGGCGGTCAGCGTGGTCACCAGCCGGTGCACGGTGCTCTTGCCCAGGCCGAGCTGGCGGGACAGTTCGGTGATGCCGAGCTCCTGGCCGGCCCGGGAGAACGCGCGCAGCAGCCGGGCCGCGTTGCGCACCGAGGCCAGCGTGGACCGGTCCGGCTGAGCGCTGGCCGGGGACAGCGCGCTGGGCGTCATGGGCCTCACCGTAACTCTGTTCCGCTCTGCGGGACAACAGCATTGGTATGCCAGCCAGGCGCGTCGTACGGTCTGGGCAAATCGCGCGACCGGCGGCAGCGCCTGGGGGTCCTGTGGCACAGATCCTGTGGTTCGACAACTACCAGCCCGCGGACGCCCCCGTGCTCGGCGGCAAGAACACTTCCCTCGGCTCGCTCATGGCCGCGGGGCTGCCGGTGCCGCCGGGCTTCGCGGTCTCGGCCGACTGCTATCGCAAGGCGCTGGCCGACGGCGGGATCGGCGGGCAGCTCGACGCCCTGATCGCGGCGGTCGACCCGCACGAGCCGGCCTCGGTGGCGGCGGCCGGGGCCCGGGCGCGGGCGCTGATCGGGTCGCTGGAGATACCCGCCGGCCTGGCCGGCGCGATCCGGGCCGCGTACGCGGAGCTGTGCGCGCGATGCGGCGAGGCCGACCTGCCCGTCGCGGTCCGCTCCTCGGCGACCTGCGAGGACCAGCCGGACGCGAGCTTCGCGGGCGAGCACGACACCTACCTGTGGGTGCGCGGCGGTGATCCGGTCGTGAACGGCGTGCTGCGCTGCTGGGCGAGCCTGTTCACCGACCGCGGCATCGCCTACCGGATCGAGCGGGGCTACGGCCATGCCGCGGTGGCGATGAGCGTCGGCGTGCAGCAGATGGTGCGGCCGCGGGCCGCCGGGGTGGCGTTCACCCTCAACCCGCTCAACGGCGACCGGTCGCAGATCGCCATCGACGCGTCCTGGGGCTTCGGCGAGGCCGTGGTCAGCGGCGAGGTCACCCCGGACAACTTCCTGGTCGACAAGGTCATGGGCGCCATCACCAGGCGCACGATCTCGGCCAAGACCCTGGAGTACCGGCTGACCGATGCCGATGCCGTGGTCGCCGCGCCGGTCTCGGAGGACCGGCAGTCGGTGCCCTGCCTGACCGACGACGAGATCGCGGCCGTGGCCCGGCTGGCCCGGCGCGCGGAGAAGCACTACCGGTGCCCGCAGGACGTGGAGTGGGCGCTCGACGGGCCGCTGGGCGACGTGGTGCTGCTGCAGAGCCGCCCCGAGACGGTGTGGAGCCGCCGGCCCCGGCAGGCCGCCGCCTGCACCGCGGACCCGATCACCAGTATGGTGCAGACGTTGCTGCACCCCAGGCAGGGCGGCACCGGGCCCCACGGCCACGGATGACCCGCCCGCGCCTGGAATCCCATCAACCACCCGGCGGCCGTGCTGGCCGGCGGCAGCAAGTTCAGAGAGGAACACCATGGCCGACCGGTTCCCCAGCCCGTTCGAGATGCCGACGCCGCCCGGGGCGGAGGGATGGCAGGACCTGTACGCGTACTCCTCCGTGTTCAGCGAGGACCGCCGCGAGTACGAGGAGTCAGCGTTCTGGTTCATGGACGGCGTGCACTCCCCCGAGGTGATCCCGCCCTGGGACGCCACCATCGTGGAGTACGCGCTGATCGCGCTGTCCCAGTACAACACCAGGCACTACGTGATCCCGCCCGCCCGGGGCGTGGACATGCGCTTCCTGAACGGCTATATGTACCTCTCCCCCGTCGGCGTGACCGACCCGGCCGAGATCGAGGCCCGGATCCCGGAGTTCGCCGAGCGGGCCGGGTACTACTTCGCCAACTGGGACCGGCTGTACGCGGCGTGGATACCCAAGGTGCGCGCGCTCATCGACGAGCTCGAATCGATTCATTTTGAGTCGCTGCCCGAGCGCGAGGACATGGCGGTCATCACCGAGGGCCGCGGCACCGGCAGCGCGCTGGACCTGCTGACCACCTACCACCGGCTGGTCGACCTGACCCTGAAGCTGTGGCAGCACCATTTCGAGTTCCTCAACCTGGGCTACGCCGCGTACCTGGACTTCTTCGGCTGCTGCAAGCAGCTGTTCCCGTCCATCCCGGACCAGGCCATCGCCAAGATGGTGGCCGGAATCCAGGTCGACCTGTTCCAGCCGGACGAGGAGGTCAAGAAGCTGGCCCGGCTCGCGATGGAACTCGGGATCGCGGACCGGTTCGCCGGTTCTGCGCCGGCGGCCGAGGTCCTGGACGGGCTGCGCGGCGACCCGCAGGGTGACAAGTGGCTGGCGGCCTGGGAGGAGGCCAAGCAGCCCTGGTTCAACTTCTCGGCGGGCACCACCTTCTACCACACCGACAAGGTGTGGCTGGAGTACCCGGACATCCCGCTCGGCTTCCTGCGCGCCTACATCGCCAAGGTGCAGCGGGGCGAGACGCTGGAGCGGCCGATGGAGGCCGTCATCGCCGAGCGCGACCGGATCGTGGACGAGTACACCGAGCTGATCGACGCCGACGAGGACCGGGCCACGTTCCAGGCCAAGCTGGGGCTGGCCCGCACCGTGTTCCCGTACGTGGAGAACCACAACTTCTATGTGGAGCACTGGGCGCACTCGGTGATCTGGCGGAAGATGCGCGACCTGGGCCGGGTGCTGGTCGCCGCGGAATTCTTCTCCGATGCGGACGACGTTTTCCTGCTGTCCCGGCACGAGGTGTCCGAGGTGCTGTTCGACCTCTACCACGGCTGGGCGGTCGGCGCGCCGTCGCGCGGGCCGAAGTACTGGCCGCGGGAGATGGCCCGGCGCAACGGGATCATGAACGCGCTGCGGAAGTGGTCGCCGCCGCCGGCGCTGGGCGTGCCGCCCGAGGTCATCACCGAGCCGTTCACCGTCATGCTCTGGGGCATCACCTCGGACAGCGTCCGGCAGTGGCTCGGCGGTGCCTCGGAAACGGGCGGCCTGTCCGGCTTCGCGGCCTCGCCGGGGGTGGCCGAGGGCCCGGCGCGGGTCATCCTGTCCGCGGACGGCATCGGCGACCTGCGCGACGGAGAGGTGCTGGTCGCGCCGCTGACCGCGCCGAGCTGGGCGCCGGTCTTCGGCAAGATCGCGGCGACGGTGACCGACGTGGGCGGGATCATGAGCCACGCCGCCATCGTGTGCCGTGAGTACGGGCTGCCGGCCGTGACCGGCACCGCGTTCGGCACCAAGACCATCAAGACCGGCCAGCGGGTGCGGGTAGACGGCAACGCTGGCACCGTGACCGTCATCGACTGATCCTGGAGTTTGGAGTTTCGCCATGCTGACGGCCGAACAGAACGACGAGCTGACCCAGGTCGCCCCGGGTACTCCCATGGGCGAGCTGCTCCGGCGCTACTGGTACCCGGTCGCGTTCGCCCGTGAGCTCGAGGAGTTCCCGGTCCGGCCCGCGCGGCTGCTGGGCGAGGACTTCGCCGTGTTCAAGACGCCGCGCGGCAAGTACGGCCTGCTGCCGGAGGCCTGCCCGCACCGGCGGGCCTCGCTGACCTACGGCGTGGTGGAGGCCGACGGGCTGCGCTGCCCGTATCACGGCTGGCTGTTCGGCGCCGACGGGTCGTGCCTGGACCAGCCCGCGGAGCGGGAGGAGACCAACTTCCGCGAGCGGGTCCGGGCGCGGGCCGGTTCCGCCCAGGAGATGGGCGGGCTGGTCTGGGCCTACATCGGGCCCGCGCCCGCGCCGGAACTGCCGCGGTTCGACGTGTTCGTGATGGACGGGGTGCGGGACATCGGCTGGACCGATCTGCCCTGCAACTTCGTGCAGATCATGGAGAACGCGGTGGACCCGCACCATACCGAGTGGCTGCACGGCCGGTTCTTCGAGTTCATGGCCAGGCACCAGGGGTTCGACGCGCCGCCCTCGTTCGGCAAGAAGCACGTCAAGGTGGGCTTCGACGCGTTCGAGTGGGGCATCATCAAGCGCCGGGTGGTCGAGGGCGCGTCCGAGGAAGACGACGACTGGAAGATCGGCCACCCGCTGGTGTTCCCCTACAACATGCGGGTCGGCGGGGCCAACATCGAGCAGATGCAGATCCGGGTGCCGGTGGACCGGACCACCACCCGGTTCATGCTCTACACGGTGCACGCGCCGGTCGGGGTGGACTACCCCGAGCAGCCGCAGGTGCCGGACTACCAGATACCCGTGTGGGATGAGCACGGGCGGCACCGGGTGGACTACGTCGAGGGCCAGGACATGATGGCCTGGGTGACCCAGGGGGCGATCACCGACCGGACCGTGGAGCACCTGGGCCGTTCGGACATCGGGGTGACGATGCTGCGGCGGATGTTCAAGGAGCAGATGGCGGCGGTCGCCCGGGGCGAGGACCCGCTCGGGGTGTACCGCGATTACCGTGAGCAGATCGACCTGCCGTGCGAGAAGAACAAGTTCGACGCGGGGGTCTCCTTCGCCATCGACTTCATCGACCGGGCCTCGTCCCGGTTCAGCCCGCAGGCCGACGCGCTGAAGAAACTGCATATCAAGGCGCACGAGAACCGGAAGGCCGCAGCCGGGTGACTTCGGTCTCCGGGGGCTGGCCGGGTAACCAGGCCGCCGCGGTCAACGGCGCCGCGGTGGGCGGTGACGTC